>Ga0163203_1000413_pt1 | contig 11443 bp, 12 predicted proteins | sample PL_2010_330m_FD_113534 | JGI IMG/M metagenome (GOLD analysis project Ga0163203, IMG submission 113534) | Freshwater microbial communities from Powell Lake, British Columbia, Canada to study Microbial Dark Matter (Phase II) - PL_2010_330m | ecosystem: Environmental > Aquatic > Freshwater > Lake ... | reverse complement strand
CGCCGCTGACTGTGAAGTTCGTCGCCCCTCCGCTGTGGGCCGCGCACGAGGGAACGATGGCGCGATAAGCCTGGCCGTCCGTCAACCAGAAAACAGCCTGCCCGCTGGAGTTAGTGAACTGCACCAGCGGAGTCCCCGTCTCAGCCTGGTTGTCAATGCTCACCTTCGTGTTCGCCTGGCGGTTACCATCGCCATCCGCTACCGTGATCGTGACCGTCTGGTCGCCGGTGCCGGCACTGGCATCCGCTATCTCCGCCACGGCGTCTGCAGCCAGGGCGTCAGCGGTCACCACGTCGGTGTCCATGCTCGTCACCTTGCCGACAACCCAGTCCGCCAGCTTCTTGCCGATGCTGCCAGCGGTGGTCATGGCTGCAATCAAGTAGTTCCAGACGGCGGCCGCAATCTGCGCCGTAGTTGGCGGCGTTCCCGTGTAGGCCGAATCAGTGCCGCGCATGAGCGAGGAGTACATGGCACTGCCCATCGGCTGCGTGTCGCGCAGGGCCTCCTGACTATCCGTCGCCTGCGAGTAGGTCTTGTTCCCGTCCTTGTTGACTATCCTGTCGAGCAAGCTCCCAGTCTCCGCCGCCGCCGGGGTCGCTGTTGCCGCCGCGTCGAGCTTGTTGGCCTGGCCCTTGATCGCCGCGAGGCCGCTCGTGGCGTCGTCTATCAGGTCCGTGTAGCCCTCGATGGTGCTAATGGATGTCGCCCGCGCCGCCGTGTACGCCGCCTCCGTGGTGAACTCCACGTACCTGTCGTCAACCGCCCCGCCCGCGTCCACAATCTTGACCACGCCGGTGTCGCAGTTGGTGTCTGCGGTATTCAGCGTGAGCAGGGCGCAGGCCGTCGCGCCCACCTGCGCCACGCTGCCTCCAATGGCTCCGAAGCCCGCGCCGTCTTGGCTGATGGTGGCGGTGAGGGCGCCCGTCGGCGCAGTCGGCACGCCAGACTTGTAGAAGGTCACCGTAACCGTTTGGGCTATCGCTTTTTGCCAAGCCATTTAGCGCCTCCCCGCGAGTGAGGGACCTACGCGGCCCCACCAGGACGGTACGAACAGGTAAGGACCTGCTGCCCCGCACGCCTGTTCCGCGCCCACCGTCCAGAAAACCCCGTTGTTGCCCATGTTATTACAGGCACTGAGCCAGTTGACGGAGCGGGCGACCGAGGCCAGGCAGAATTCATCGAGGTTGCCATTCCACGGGTTCACATAATTGCCAGCATCGTATACATTCATGCCAATAGGCAGCGGGCGCACGAATGCCGTAGCGCCGGGACTCGTCTGCTCGTCATAGGTGACTGCGAGTGGCGAGCCATCCACAATGACAAACAGCGTGTTCGTGGCTCTTCGGCCAATCCCGAGGTGGTGCCAGGCCCCGTCGCTCAGGGTAACGTTGGCATATCCCCGCACCCGCTTGTTCGTATCATCGCGGTGCCAGATGTAGATATTGGGCGTTGCAGCGTTGCCGTGGTAGCGGGCCATGACATCGTCCGCGCTAAGTCCGTCGGAGCGCCCGAATAGCCCCTGCAGGGTAGCTGACGACGTGCGAACCCACATGGATGCTGTCCACAGGTTGTGATCGATGACGGCGGTGGTTATGTAATCGTCTGCACCGTCGAACTGCTGCCCATTGCCCACTTGTCCGGCCTTGCCCGTACTGCTCACATGGTCCTGGCCAGTGTAACCGTTGGCCGTCCAGTCCGTGTAGATGGCAGCACCGGCAGCGGCACCGGAGTTCTGCGCCTCCAAGGGCCAGTAGCCCTGGTAGCCGTCCGCCGTCGGCACCGTCGCGGGCTTGTCCTGCACACCCAGCGCGTCCGTGCAACCGCGCCACATGCCGATCTCCGTGTCTACCACCGAACTGAGCGGGTAGGCGCTAGTGGCAGCGCCGCTGATGACGAGTTCGCGGCTGCCAGGCGTCTGGACAAGACGGTGCAGGCCCCAGGCATTGGCGAGCGTCCAGTCGTCACCGATCGCACCGACACGCAGGTCCGAGGCGTCGGGCTGCAGGTTGGCAACGAAGTCCGGAATCCCGCCATCCCAGTTCTCGCCGGTCGCCTCCTTCGCCTGGAAATCCCACTTGAAGGTGTTGCCGGCATCGGGCATGGCGGCGGATAACAGCAGGTGGTTGGCGGTTATGGGCAGCAACTTGACTGCGCCGTCGGGATGTGAGGCCATGCTATGCTCCCAACAGCTTGCGGATCGGCTCAGCAGCCTCCGCCAGGGCAGCCGTTATCGCCTCGTGGAAGGCCTGCCATTCGGCGACCTCGACCTCGTCCCGGGCCGCAGGGTCGAGCCCCTTGGCGGTAGAGATGGCGACACCTATGGCCTTGACCGCGCCTTGGATGGAACCCACGCTATCCTTGAGGCGGCCCTTCTGCGCCAGGAAGTCCTCCCGGCACCGTCGCATGGTTCACCTACCCGCCCTCGCCCCTCGCCAGGTGCCGCCTCCCCGCAAAGCAAAAGACCGACCCGAGGGCCGGCCCATGCTGCGTCTCAGTTGCGGCGGGTTAGGCGGGCTGCCAGGTGGCCCCGCCTAGTCTTCCTTTGCCATGCGGTCAAACCACGGCTCGTATTGCTCTACGCCAAAGAGGTCACACAGTGGGCAGTATCGCTGGTGGCTACCCTCAGGCGAGTAGGGTGCGAAGTGATCGTGCGCGGTGCCTGGCCAGTGCACGTCGCGGGCACGCTTAGCGAGGGCGGGGTTGCCGCAGACTATAATGCCATCGGGCACGTCCTGCAGCACGACCGCACCCGCGCCGACTACGCCGCCGCGCCCGATGGTGAGGCCTGCCATGATGACCGCGTTCGCGCCTATGCAGGCGTCGTCGTGTACGGTCACGCCCTCCGGGCACCACTTGGTTCCGACCTGCGGGTAGCGGTCGTTGGACAGGAAGGCGTTTGGCCCCAAGAAGACTCGACGGCCAATGACCGCCGGGTGGTGCACCTGTGCGTAGTTGCCTATGCGACTCCCGTTGCCGACCGTCACGCCCGGGCCGAGGTGCGCGCCATCGCCGACGCTCACGTTGTCACCCAGGCGGACGCCCTCGCGCAGGCGCACATGGTTCCATACCCAGCACTCGCGGCCCACGGTAACGCCATTGTCCAGGATGACATAGTTGCTCACCACCGTGCCCTGGCCGAGGGTCACGTCCGGGGCGATGATGCAGTGGTCACCAACCTCAGGCGGGTGCAGTTTCGTGGCGGCAGACATGGCCTTCCTCTCAGACTTCTTGCTTCGTCATTGTCGAGACGGGCAGGACCTCTTTGCCCTTGCACATGTCGCAGACGGTACACAGGAGCGTCGTGCAGTCATGGGGTGCCTCGAGCATGATACCCCAACCGTTCTCCGTGAGTTTGCCCAGGCAATCCACCGCATGGTAGGCGTGGCCGATGCAGCGGTACACGGCGCTGTCCGGCATGATCATGGCGAAGTCATAGCCGCCCCAACACGCCTCGGCCATGCCGGGCTTGACTGGAACGACTTCCTTGAACAAGAACCTATCATCGAAGGTGGTGGGGCGGTGCTCGACGCCCAGGTCTGCCGCGCGCGCTATCCCGCGCTCCCACTGTTCGGGCATGTCCCGCCACAGGTAGACCTGCACAACCACGATCTGCGCCTGGGGCAGCTTCTCCCTGAGCCAAGCGATGTGTTCCCAATAGCCCTGCAGGCCGGACCCGTTTACTTCCGGGTGGTCCGGGTGGAACTGCAGCCCGGCATTGATTGCCACCACGCGCTCGTAGGCGTCCGGGTGCAACCACTTCTCTGGGTGGATCCGCAGGTTGGTATCCACGCAGAAGGGCCAGTCGAAGGCGTCGATGACCTCACCGAGGCCACCGTAGACGCTGGGCTCACCGCCAGTTATGGCGACTTGGCGGATGGGCGTCGGGCACTCGCTAAAGAGTCTCCTCCATTCCTTCGGCGGCAGGTGGCCGCCGTGCGTCACGTTCGGGAACGCCCTCGCCGCGCAGTAGGCGCAGCAGAGGTTACACTTCATCGTTGGCATCCATATCAGGCTCAGGCTCTCGGCCGGTTCGGGTCCGTCAGGTGCGGCAGTCATGGCAATCTCCTCAGGTCATAGAGCAGGCGTTGGCCGTCCATCATCGTCGAATTGCGGATGTTCTCCAGGGGACCTATATACAAAATTACCCTTGCGGCCTGAAATCTCATTTTGGTACTTGACAACCCCAACGTGATCCACTATACTGTAGTCAGTACAGGAGAGTGGAGACGGACCATGAACAGTGACATCAGGAGCATCGCAGACTTCACCGAACGGTTCCCCGACGAGGAGGCCTGCTGCAAATATTTCGAAGGCATCCGGTTCCGCAATGGGGAATACTGTCCCCACTGCGGCCACACCACCATCTACCGCTTCAAGGGCGGCAAACGTTTCCGGTGTGCTGAGTGTCGGCAGGATTTCACCATCAAGACTGGAACCGTCTTCGGCGAGAGTAAGGTCTCGTTACGCAAGTGGTTCATGGCGATCTACCTGTTGACGACCTGCCGCAAGGGAATCTCCTCGGTGCAACTTGCCAAACAGGTAGGCGTCACGCAGAAGACGGCCTGGTTCATGGACCATCGGCTTCGCGAGGCCATGAAGCAGAACAGCGGACAGTTGTTTGGCACCGTTGAAATTGACGAGTGCTACATCGGCGGAAAGGCTGAGAACATGCACGCGAGTAAGCGCCGAGAGAAGATAACAGGGCGAGGCGGCGTAGACAAGGCACCGGTCTTTGGGCTTGTACAACGCCAAGGGGAGGTTCGGGCCGCGGCTGTCCCTGACGTAAGAATGATCACCCTGGAGAAGCATGTCGTTACGCAGGTGCAGCCCGGAACCAGCGTCTACAGTGACCGCTTCGCCTCCTATAATCGCCTGGGCCGCTTCTTCGGACATGAGACACTGAACCACGCAATCGGCGAGTATGTTCGCGATGGACTCATTCACACCAACAGCATCGAGAGCTTTTGGGCACTCTTCAAGCGCGGCTACATCGGCATTTATCACTGGATGAGTGAGAAGCATCTGCAGCGTTACCTCGATGAGTTCACATATCGGCTGAATACCAGCAATCACGACTTCGGCGAGACGTTTGCAGGTGTGCTCGCCAGAGTCGCGAATACGGATTGGTTGGCCTACAAGGTGCTGATAGCATGAGCAGACCACAGAAGATGATGAAGCCCTTGGACGGGACGCTCGATGACATCCTGATAGCCGTCGCGGACCAGGATAAGCCCATATTGCGGGAACCTGTGGCGCGTCCCTTCCTCAAGTGGGCAGGGGGTAAACGTTCCATCCTGCCGGATCTCTTGGAGAGGCTTCCCGACGCCTACGCGAGCTACCATGAACCATTCCTGGGCGGCGGCGCACTCTTCTTTGCTGCCGCGCCACAACACGCCTACCTCTCTGATGTGAACCTGCCGCTCATTCTGGCCTTCCAGGCAGTTCGCGATGACGTGGATGGACTCGTCACCGAACTCAAGCAACACGCCTCAAAGCATGACAAGGACTACTATCTACGGGCCAGGACCCGCTTCGGACAGGAAATGGATGCGACTAAGATGGCCGCGTTGCTGATTTACCTAAACAAGACCTGCTACAACGGTCTCTTTCGTGTCAACAAGCGGGGCATCTTCAACGTCCCAATAGGCAGCTATGACGACCCAGCTATTCTCGACGAACCGAACCTTCGACTGGCATCGGCTGCCCTACAAGGCACCACCATCAAGCAGCATCCCTTCCTGCAGACGCCAGTAGAATCGGGCGCTTTCTACTACTTGGACCCTCCCTATCATCGCACCTATGACGGCTACGACAGCAGTCGCTTCGGTGACGCCGACCATCAGGACCTCGCTGACTTCTGCCGTTCTTTGAACAAGGCGGGCGCGTACTGGATGGTGTCCAATTCGGACAACGCCTTTGTGCGCTCGCTCTACCGAGAGTTCCATATTGAGCAGGTCCAGGCAGCCCGGTACGTGTCCTGCAAGGGAGACCAGCGTGGCAAGGAAACCGAGCTCGTCATCCGCAACTACCAGTAGCGGCGGCAGGGCTAACATCACGGGCAATCGCCTGGAAGAATTCCTCGAACACGCCTTGCAGAGCAGGGGATATGTCGAGTTCTCAGGCAACAAGACCTTGGCCTTTGGGAACCGCGAAGCCCTGGGGGGTAGGCAGTACCTCAAGCAGTTGAAGGTCGGCACCACGATCTACGACACAGAGCGAAAGTGCGACTTCTTCGTTGTCAATGAGCACCTATTCCCCGATGGCCTCATCATCGAGTGCAAGTGGCAGCAGTCCAGTGGCTCGGTAGATGAGAAGTACCCGTTCCTCCTCTTCAACGTAATGAAGACGGGCATTCCCACAGTCGTTCTGTTGGACGGCGGCGGCTACAAGCCCGCAGCGATGGACTGGTTGAAGCGGCAAGTTCAAACGGGCACCGCCCTGATAGCCGTCTGGAACATGACCGAATTTCAAAAGCAAGTCAACGACGGCTTCTTAGGGTGACCGTAGGGTGACTTTGTATATAGGTCCCATAGAGTTCGCGGGCGCAGGCGAGGGCGTGATGCGATATGTCAATGCCTACCCACTCAGACGCGCCGCGCAGCAGGCACTCCTGAGCGTAGCCGCCGCCGCCGCAACCGAGTTCCATCACGCGCTGCCCGGCGTAGACGGCAGGGTCAACCGGCAGCGTATTCGCCTCGAAGGTCGGGTGCGCCGTCACGGTCAGCGGCATGGGCGCGGGTGGCATTTTGAACCCGTAGTGGCCGGAGCCGAGGGGCGCGAACTCGCCGGCGGTGAGGCGCTGCCAGTTGGCGAACTCCTCGGGATCGTAGGTTATGCCGAAACAGTCGAGCATGGCTGTCCCTTAGGCCTTCTGTGCCAGGACGTACTCGCGCGTGGATTCCCCACCCTGATGCTTGGGCGGGTTCACGTGCCAGCCGCGGATTGCGAACCCGGCCTCCTTGAGCATGGCCTCGGCTTCCTCCCTGCTGCGCTTGAACCCGCGCCAGTCGGTGCCCAGGCCCTCGCAACCTAGTTCCGCCATGTCGCCGATGCGCCGGTCAGCGGAGAACCAACCGCCGGGCTTGAGCATGTTCCCGGCAAAGGCATATTGGAGCCGCACTCGGTCGTTAGGCTGATGGACGAAGAAGTCGCAGCCGAAGGCCAGGCCGAAGGTGCCAGCCTTGACAAGTATCTCATCCCGGTCCTTGACGGTGTGGAGCCAGGCGCATTCCGGCCACTCCTCGTACCGCTTGGTAGCCAGCTTGAGCCCGTAGCTGGTGATGTCTATGCCCAGGTAGCCTTCGGCACCCAGGGCGATGACGTTGCCGGCGTGTTCGCCGTTGCCGCAACCGATCTCCAGCGCCTTCTGCCCGACGAACGCCTCCCTTGGCAGGGGCACACTCCAGCCGAGGAACCACCGCGACAGGCTGAACGTCGCTCGCGGCACGTAGCCACCGGCCCCCTTGTGTCGCAGCCCATGGTGACCGTCGCCCTTGCTCGCGAACTTGCCTGCGCTAAGGGCCTCCCAATTCGCCAGTTCCTCCTTAGTGATCTCCACGCCGTAGCAGTCCGTCACGGGTTCCACTCCTCTGCCGACAGGAAGTCGGCGTAGTGTTCGGGCGGCGCGACTAGTGCCTCCCGCTGCTGCTTGGTGATGAGGGCCTGCTGCTGCCAAGAGTCCAGAAGTCGGGCGATGCGGTCATCCTTGTGCCAGCGCCCGATGGGGTCCGGGTAGCAGTAGGGCGCAAGCGCCGCCGGGTCCGGCCCCGCCGCCGGGTCTGCGCCGAGGTGCTGGTAGCAGGTTGCCAGGGCCCCGCAGAGAATCTCCGGGTCGGCAAATGACTCGAACTTGACGACCAGGAAGTCCGGCTCCCGGCAGACTGCCTGCCAGTTGCGCAGGGCCATGTTCACGATGTCGAAGGCGGCCTTCGGGTCCTGCGCTATGGCCGCGTTGCCAACCCACTCGTCAGAGAGTAGGCCGCTCAGCTTGTCCAGCGGGTGGCGCAGGCAGAAGACGAACCGGCAGCCGGGGAAGACCTTGCGGAAGCGGTCCCGGCGCAGCAGGTACTGAATGTGCTTGTCGCCGACGAAGGCCTTACCCGGTGCGACGTGCGCCCGCCAGACCTCGCACAGTGCGCGCAAATAGCCGGCGGTCACCTTCCTGGTCTCGCTTGAGAAGGGGCGCTTGCGGCCAGACCATTGCTTGTTCTGCCAGTAGAGGACGCGACTGCCGCCGCTGATGACCGTCTTCGTCGTGAAGAGGCCCAGCAGGTTCGCGGGCGTATTGTCCTCGTTGCCGCACCAGACTGCCGGGTGCAGGCTCAAGACCTCGGTGAACGCGCTCGACCCGGAATGGCCATGGCCGGTGACGAAGAACCAGCGGCTCCCGTCCGGCGCGCCCGTCCAGTCAACCTCGGCCTGCCAGGGTCCCTCTACTGCACAGGTCTCACCGTGGGCCACGAGGTAGGCGGGCCAATCATAGATGCTGGGTGCGGTCACGCCTGCACCAGGAACCGGCAGGGCTCCGTCTCCTCGTAGTAACCCTTCAGCCGCTTTACCACCGCCGGGACCGCATGTAGCCGCTCGACCGCTTCCCGCCCGCGCCGACCGTACTCCTCGCGCATGGCCGGCTCGTTGACCAGTTGCCGCAGGACCTTCCCGCAAGTGTCGGGCGTCACGTAGACGAATGGCAGCGGGTCGCCGTAGCACTCCTTCTGCGCCGCCAGTTCGTCAGCCGAACAGCCGACCAGCACGGGGATGCCGAAGGCCATCGCCTCCACGGTCGCCATGCCCGGCCCGCACAGGAACGTCGCGAAGTACAGGTCAGCCTGGCTCAGTAGCCACATGGCGATCCGCTTCTGCACGTGGTTGACCGGCCCGTATTCGATGTTCAAGCCGCACTCCTGCTCGCGTTCTACTATGGCCTCGAAGGTCGCCGTGCCCTTGTTGCCCTTGACCGTGTAGCCGTGTAGCACGCGCACCGGCCGGTCCTCCTCCTCGGGCGTGCCGCCCCAGCGCGGGAAGTTGCGGTCGAGTTCCCGCAGGTCAATGGGCGACGGCAGCCACTTCAGGGTCTCGCGGTAGGGCGAGGTCCCGTGAATTAGCAGGTCGGGCGTGGAGACCAGCCGCAGGTAGCCCGCCTCCACTTCCTGCTTCTCGTACTGGAGCGGGTTGTCACGGTACTGTACGCCATGGTGGTGGATGACCATGCGCTTGTCCACGCAGGCCATTGAGAGGTAGGGGAAGTTGTGATACTCGCAAAGGTGAACCACGTCGGCGCGCGCTACCTTGTCTGAGAAGACGGCCTGGTCATTCTTGTCCGGATCCGTCAAGTCCACGCGGTGCCAGACGCGCTCGGCCACCCAGGAGGTGCCGCTGGACAGGCACTCCATGCCCCAGTTGCGGGTATGCTGCAGGAACCCCTTGCTCAATTCGTACCCGCACTCGCAGAGGTCCCAATAGCACAGGTAGACGGCGCGGTTGCTCTGCTGCGCGGCCAAGGATCGCCAGGTGCGGTTGCCGAGGGCGCTACGGGCGAAGGCAGGCACGATCCGCTGCGGGGTCAAGGGCCTTGGTGTTGCTGCTGCGCCGACTGCGCCGGGCAGGTCGGTTGCGGGCCGCACCGCCCGCTTGACGGACAGGACCTTTGCGCCCTTGCCGGTCGCGGTTGGGCCGAGGATGTCCACGCTGCTACTCCTTGTTTAGGCGGTATCCGCCAGGATGCCATGTCGGTACCAGGTGATCGTCCCGACGCCGCTGGTCGGTACCTCGTAGACGAAGGTGTCCGTTGGGTATAGGTAGCCGTAGGGCGAGGTGTCATAGATGTACTCATAGCCCGTGTACTCAAGCTCGAAGCGGAACTGCGTGCCCGAGGTCCCGTCCGAGAGGGGCCGGACTATCCAGCCGCCGGCCGCGGCGCAATAGGGCAGCGGACAGTCGGCGAAGCGGGCGTAGGTATCCGTCGAACCGGCTATGTAAAGGGCATTGTGGTCAATCTCTATGGTGATCTTGTCGCCGACCGTGAACCCAGTCACATAGACGACGCCGGACACGGTTGCCAGGCCATCGCCTCTTGTGCGGCGCAGGTATCGGTGTCTCGGCATGGTCGGCCTCCAAAAGCAAAAGCCACCCGAAGAGGAGGGCGGCTCAGTGTCGGCTGAAAGGTGCGGCTATGTCGCTACGTCTCCTGCGTGATCTTCCAGCTCAAGTCCGGCGGCAGACTGCCCACGACCCTCCCGGCCTCTTCGGCGACTTCGATCCTGCACAACTCGCACGTCGCCCCACCCGCCGTCGTCGCCGCGAAGAGTTGCTGCGCGCCCTGGTCCTCGTAGGTGCCGAGGTCGTTCACTGCGGTGACGCCCGCCAGCAAGACCGCCTGAATCCACCCGCTGTCGCCCTCCTGCCACAAGTAACTGCCGCCGCTCCCGGTGCCGCCTGCGTACACCCTGTCATTGAGCACTGAGAGGCCATACACCGCTGTCCAGCCGAAGTCTTCGGCCTCTGTCCACGAAGCGACCTTGGAGAATAGCTTGCCCAGGTTGCCGGTTCCGGCGTAGAGTGCCGCCACGTTGATGCCGAACCGGGCGATGAGGGTTGCGCCCGTGGCATAGGCCAGGCTAAGACCGCTGCTGCTAAGGGTGTAGACGTTGCCGGCGTCGGTGCCCGCGTAGACTGTCCCGTCAAGGTCCGCCAGGGCCGTGATGTTCGCGCCCGCCAGGTCCGAAGCCACCTCTGCCGTGTCATCGGCGAAGCTGTAGAGCCGCGAGCCGCCTGCCGCCAAAGTGCTCGCCACATAGAGCGTCCCGTCCGAGACCGCCAGGGCCGTGACCGCCGACACCTCGTCAGGCCAGGGCAGCAGCAACTCATAGGCGAGTTCGCCATCGTCTTCGTCAATGACCAGCACCTTGTCGGCGTAGGCCACGTAGACCTTGCTATTCGCCGCCGCCATGTCCACCGGAGCCGAGGCCAGCGTGGACAGGTCAGTGAGCGTGCTCAAGACCTGTGAGGCGATGGAGAACCTCTGCACCGAATGGGGCGTGACGCACAGCACTAGCGGGTCACCGTTGACCGCCGTGGCGAGCCGGATCGCCTCCGCCGCCGCGATGGTCCAGTAGCTGAGCGTCTGTTGTGGCGTCACCTGCAGGCCGAACCGAATGGTGCGGTAGCCAACCGGGATCTTGAACGACTGCTCAGGCGTGACCAGCCGGTAGTCGGCGAAGTCCACGCTGTCGCCCGGCACGTTGAACCCCGCCAGCATGTTATACCGCGCCGCCGGTGAGGTCGGTTCCTCGTCCCAGTCGGCGGTCATCATGCCGCGCCCGAAGTCGGCGTCGTGGAACCCCTCACTCTCGGCATTGAGTGCGATGCCCGCCACGTAACCGAGTTTCTCGGTGAGCAGGACGCGCACCAGGTCGGCCTGCGTGTTGCCGAAGTTGACGGTGAT
>Ga0163203_1000411_pt1 | contig 11457 bp, 14 predicted proteins | sample PL_2010_330m_FD_113534 | JGI IMG/M metagenome (GOLD analysis project Ga0163203, IMG submission 113534) | Freshwater microbial communities from Powell Lake, British Columbia, Canada to study Microbial Dark Matter (Phase II) - PL_2010_330m | ecosystem: Environmental > Aquatic > Freshwater > Lake ... | reverse complement strand
GGCGTATACGTTTTTCGATTTGAAATATTCCAGGTTTCCGCCGAAAAGATCATTAAGGATAATCTGCCGTCCTATATATTCGTGGATAAGATCGATTTTGATCTCGAGAAAGAGACTATGAAGGTTTCCGGCATCGGTATAAAAAACCCGGCGGGTTACGGCGACAGGTATCTTGCCAGTATCGACAGTGTTCTATGTGATTACCGCATGAAGGGCAGGAGCATACTTGACGGTATAGAAATAACCGACATAAGTGCGGAAGGTGTCCTGATTAAGGTCGAGCGTCTTTCCGGGGGAAAGATGAACGTTAACGAAATGGATACCGTAATGTCCTCCGGAGGGGATAAAGGATCCGCTCGAGGAGATGCCGATAAAACTTCAAGCAAGACTTCCGGCGAAAAAAGTGCCGGCAAGTTCGACATAACAAGACTTATAAAACTTACAGAGACCGTAAAAGTAAGATCCGGTAAGCTTATTTTTCTTGATGAGGATCTGCCCGGACCGAGCTTGTACAGGCTGACGATAGATAACATAACATCCGACATTACCCTCAAGCTGACAAAAGATTATCGCGGTGTCGAGATGGTCGGAAGCCGGGGCACGGGTAATATCAACGGTGATCTTTTACAGTCGGTTAACTGGGTCGTTTCGCTTGATCCTCGGACACCCGCTCTTACGATGTCTAACAGGCTCGAGCCCTCGAACGTTGAAATTAAATTACTCGAACCGTACTACGATAAATATTCTCCCGTCACTATCGAACGCGGCAGGTTTTCGGGTACTCTTGTTTTTGATTTTGATAACGGAAATATCGGATCCATGAATACCGTTACATTATCCGATCTTGTTTTCAGGCAGAAAACCGATTTTCGCGGAGCCATGTTCTGGGATGCGGCTATTCCCGACATTATCAAATATCTTCAATCCTCGCCCGGTCAGCTTACGTTCGATTTTAAGATAAAGGGCAATATGGAGAACCCGAAGTTCTATCCGGGGCCGGTAGTCAAAGCGGCTATCCAGAACATGGCCATAGATAAGATCTCGGAGCTTATTCAGAAACCCGGCGAAGGGGCCGAAAACGCCGGCGGAGAGATGTCCGATACCGAAAAAGTGATGAGTGTTATAAAAGGTTTAATGCAGAAATAACAGGCCGAGTAACGCCTGAACTAAAGGAGGAAGGTATGGTTCTTTTGGCAAAACTTATAGCGATAGCTCTTATCATGATGGGATGCGCGGTAGTCCTGAAGCGCAAGCTTCTGGAGAAAGCCGCGGATTATGTAAAAGCGGACAGCCGTGTATACATTATCGCGGTGCTGAGGATCGTGATAGGCGTGATATTCATTATCGCGGCCATGATGAAGAGCGCTAACTGGATCGTTCCCGTACTGGGATGGCTTATTATCATGAGCGGCGCGTTCGTTTTTGCTATTGATAAGAAAAAAACGATCGCTTTTGTTGACAAAATATTTGCTCATCCGTCACCGATGATACAGAGGCTTATAGGTACGATCCCGATACTTATTGGCGTGCTTGTGATCTCAGCGCTTTAAGTGTTATTGAGAAGAGTAAAAGAGCACAAGACACAAGTGCACAAGACACAAGTCGACAGTCGACAGTCGACAGTCGACCGTGGACCGTCGACAGTGGACTACTAACATGTGCTCATGTGACAGTGGACCGTGGACTATCGGCCATCGGCTATAGGCCATTGACCGATTAGCTGACACCTGATATCTGAATTACGCTATACACAATACGCAATACACAATACGCACTACGCAATACGCTAAAAAACTGGAGGTTCAACGCATGTGGTTCATGAAATATGCTCTTTTTATAACCTGTGTAGTAGCGGGGTGTGCAGTTATGGAAAATTCTTCCGCGATGGAGATTAAAAGCACGGCTTTCGAAAGGGGAGCGCAGCTGCCTGTGCGTTATACGGCCGATGGAGAGGATATATCACCGCCGCTCGACTGGATAATGGCTCCGCCCGGGACCAAAAGTTTTCTGATCACAATGGAAGATCCGGACGCTCCCGCAGGGACGTGGGTCCACTGGGTCATCTATAACATACCTCCGGATGTGAGTGCTTTAGCCGAAGGGATCCCGAAAGAGGCGGTATTGTTGGACGGTTCAAGTCAATGCTTGAATGGCTACGGCGAGATCGGCTATGACGGCCCAAGCCCCCCGGCCGGTACTGCACACAGATATGTATTTACGATATGCGCGCTGGACATAATGCTCGAAACCGATCCCGGCGGGGACAGAGGCATCATTCTAGTGGAAATGACCGGGCATGTTCTTACCACCGCGCAGCTCATAGGATCGTACCAAAGCTAGTATTTACCCATTTACCCAGTAACACCTACGCGGTGTTACTGGGTGTACAAAAGGATGTCATGAAACTTTTCGGCAAGAACCCGGTTTTGGAAAGGATAAAAGTCGACCCGGGTTCGATAAAAAAACTGTGCTTGCGGCAAAAAACAGAGCTTTCCGAGATCGTCCGTGCGGCGAAAGAGGCGGGTATTAAGTTTGAGTCGATCCCTGTTGAGAGTTTTTCCCGGTTATCGGGTGATGCGAATACGCAGGGTGTCGTGGCCGAGGTCAGCGACTACGAGTATATGCCTTTTCAGGAAATGTTGTCGAAGTCGCTTCAAAAAGGTTTAACACCGGTGTTTGTGGACGGTGTGTCCGATCCGCAGAACCTTGGTTCCATAATACGGAATATCGCCTGCCTCGGGGGTTTTTCACTTATCATTCCGGAACATGAATCCGCGTGTGTTAACGAGACCGTATTAAGGGTCGCATGCGGTGGTGAAAATTATCTTCCCGTATCCAGGGTTGTGAACACCGTCAGGGGCATAACCGAGGCGCAGAAAAAAGGATTTCATGTAGTTGGAGCCGTTACTGAAACAGGTAAGGATATCCGCTCTGCCGAACTAAGATCCCCGATCGCCATTGTGATCGGATCGGAAGGCAAGGGCATACGCCCCGGGATATTAAAAAAACTCGACGAGGGGTTATCTCTTCCGATGGACGGAGCAAAATTGTCGTATAACGTGGCCGTTGCGACAACGCTTTTCTGCTATGAGATAAAACGGAAAATATCATTTCAAAAACAGGAGAAAAAGAATGGATGACAGGAACACGCTCGATTTTCTTGCTGAAGCCGGCATGCTTAAAAGGATAAAACGGAGCGGCTGGTGGATGGTGGGCGTACCTTATGAAGAAAGCGTTGCCGAGCATAGTTTTCGCTGTGCGGTGATAGCGTACATGCTGGCTAAAATGGAAGGGGTCGAGCCCTACAAGGCAGTAATGATGGGCCTTTTAGGGGATATCCCCGAGGCGAGGATAAACGATCTTCATAAAGTGGCCTGTCGTTATTTAGACGGCCGGACCGCTGAAAAAGAGGCGTACAGAGAACAAACCGAACCTCTCGAAGACAATATCCGGGAAGAGCTCCGGGAATTTAAAGAGGATTATGATTCTCAGGCGACTGCCGGCGGTGTGATCGCGCGTGACGCGGACATACTTGAATGTCTTCTGCAGGCCAAAGAGTACAGTGATCTCGGTTTTAAGACCGCTGAAAAGTTTTTCAAAAGCGCCCCCGAAAAACTCCAGACTTCTAGTGCCAGAAAATTATGGGAGAACATGGAGTCCTGGGATTCGAGCGTGTGGTGGGAAAAACTCGGCAAATTCGAACGTTAATATTTTCGGTGAAACATGAAAAAAGCGGCAAGATCTTTACTTAAAGAGATAAGGGAACTTTCAAGGCAGAAAACGGCCCGGGATGAGTCCGGGCTTTTTGTGGCCGAAGGCGAAAAAATCGTCCGGGATGCCGCTGCCAAAGGGCATGATATTAAGACAGTAGTGGTCTCAAGCGGTTTTCTGTCAGATGCGTCGGATCTGCCGGCTCATTTAGAAAAAAGAGGTATTTCTGTTTTTGATGTGTCCACCTCGGATTTCGACAGAATATCGACATTAAAAAACCCCGGTGGAATACTGGCGATCATACAAAAAAAGCCTTACACGATAAAATTTTTGCATGAACTTCAATCGGCTTTGGTTGTGTTGTGCGACGGGGTGCAGGACCCGGGTAATCTCGGTTCGATCATACGCAACTCGGTCGCTTTCGGCGCGGACTGTCTTCTTCTTACGGGAAGCTCCGCCGATGTTTACAACCCTAAAACGGTGCGTTCATCAAGCGGCACCGTGATGGATATTCCCGTGATACCCTGTTCATACAAAGATCTGGATATCCTGAAAAAGGACGGCTATCGTATTCTCACCGGCCACATCGACCGGAGTGCCGGAACGGATATCCGCGACATTAAAAAAATACCGCGTCTCGTTATATTGGCTTTCGGCAGTGAAGGTGCGGGGATATCGGGCGAAGTGTACACTCGTTCCGACGGATTTTTTCATATAGGCATTTCCGGAAAGGTTGAGTCACTTAATGTCACTTCGGCGTTAACGATATCATTATACGAGTTGAAAGGCCGCTAGGTTCGTCATTGCGAGCGAAGGAATTGTGTCATTGCGAGCGAAATTCACCGTCATTGCGAGGAAGCGGCGTAGCCGCTGACGAAGCAATCTCAATTAGAGTAGAGATTGCTTCGTCGCTCGCTATGCTCGCTTCTCGCAATGACATTATTGCAAAGAACACAGGTCGACAGTCCACAGTCGACCGTCGACGGTGGACCGTGGACCATCGGCCATAGACCATCGGCCAATTAGCTGAAAGCTGATATCTGTCATCTGAAACCTGATAACTGAAAACTGAAATCTAATAGGAGAATCATGAACGACATATGCATCGTATACATCACATCTTCCGGCAAAAAAGAAGCGCTCGAGATAGCGCACTTGCTGGTCAAAGAAAACCTTGCGGCATGTGTGAACATTTATGACAATGTCACCTCCGTTTATAAGTGGGATAAAGAGGTGAAGGAAGACCCCGAAGCGGTGCTTTTTGTTAAGACCGTGACGCGCCTTGTTTCGCGTATAAAAGAAACGGTTAAAAAGATTCACAGTTATTCGTGCCCCTGCATTGTGACGATACCTGTCGCGGATGCGGACAAAGATTTCGCCGATTGGATAATTAACTGTACTAAGGAGGGATGATGGCCGGCAGGATAACGGTTGACGCCGATAACAGGCTTGTCATTTGGGGATTTGACGGTTTAACCGGCGCCGGGGAAGGTGTTTCCTATTCGGCCGATCTTATAAACGGTCCCGACAGATCGAAAAAGCTCACCCGACTGGTCCTTGACGGCACATGGGGCCTGACACCTGAGTATGACCTGGCGCTTCATGTCATAGGATCGAATTATGACGAGCTTTCGGGTAAGACCATTATTTTTCGGGGTGAAATAGAACATGCCGAGGGCAATACTTTAGGCTTCAGGGTAAGGGATTACGAGAACGTCCTGGGTATACACTCCGGGAGTATAACTCTCAAGGGTAAGTGGAAGGCCGATAAATACAACTGCATCACTTTTGAAGCCGCCAAAGGGCAGGGCAGATACGATACGCTTACTCTTAAGGGTGCGTGGCAGGTAAACCGCAACAACGAGATCATATACATTTACAAAAAAACCTGTCTTAAAACCCGCATAAAAGAGGACCGGTTGATAATATTCCGGGGATACTGGGATATCGGCAAAGGCACCCTCACTTACAGGTTTGAGCATTCTTTCGATTCATGTTTCGTCTTTAAAGCCGATTTCAAGACCCGGCGATTGAAGATCTCTGACAGAGAGATAAAATTCAATGTAGGTTTTACTCTACAGAAAAAGAATTCACGTACGAAGGCCGTACATGTCATAACCATCCGTGGGGGGTGGGAAGTCCGAGGGGGCCTGAAAACCGTATTTTCAGTGGCATATTCCGGTTCCAGGCGAAGAACAATAGAATTCGGTGTAGAAGAACTTATAGGGAATAATACGAAGGCCGTCATCTCTCTGACCGCGAAAACAGGTGAGCCCCTGGGGGTTGAACTTGAGCTTACAAAAAAGTTCAAAAATACTGCGGAACTTTTTCTGGAATTGAGCCGGTCTAAAAAAGAATGCCGCATAATGGGGGGCATGCGGGTACGGTTCTAGGGGGGGGAGCATATGAAGTCGCATACGGAATATTTATGGTTTAATACACCCAACAGGCGTGATTACCTTAATATAACGCCTAAAGTGGACAAACTGGTTCACGAAAGCGGTGTAAAAGAGGGCTTGTGCCTGGTAAATGCCATGCATATTACCTCGAGTGTCTACATAAACGACGACGAATCCGGTCTTTTGCAGGATTATGACGACTGGCTCGAGAAAATAGCTCCACACGAGCCCGTGGATCACTACAGGCACAACGTGGGCGAGGATAACGCGGACGCCCACATGAAACGGCAGATCATGGGGCGTGAAGTGGTAGTGGCGATAACGGGCGGAAAACTGGATCTCGGACCCTGGGAACAGATATTCTACGGAGAATTCGACGGCCGCCGCCGAAAGCGGGTACTTGTCAAAATTATCGGCGAATGAGCCAAAACCCCTCAAAACTGGCATTTTAAAGGACGTATGGTATACTTTATGGCGGTATAAGGTATGGGAGAATAGAGTGGAGAACATCTATGGATTAACCGGCGATGAGTTACATGCGTTGATAGTCGAGAACCTCAAGTCTACCGGTATCGACCCCGAACTTATCTCCATAACGATCAAAAAAGGGCCCCGCGTCGTTTTGAAGGGAGAGATCGATTCAAAACGCGAGAGGGATCTTGTTGTCCAGACTATTACGGATATTGTCGGTATAGATGAGGTCATCGACAGTATGAACGTAATGGATCCACGGCAGGACTATCTTTATCAAGATGACGATGATGATGAAGACGAGTTACTGGATGAAGATAACGAAAGTATGGGGACAGAAGATATTTCCCGTTCGGTAGAGGACGGCGTGCCGTATGTTCCCCCGATGACATCACGTTTTAATGAACTTGAAATGCGGGCGCGTCAGAAAGAGCGGCGGAGACGCTCTGACATCTATTGGTAAAACTTTTCTTGCCGTTCAAGGCCTTGTATGGAAGAAACCCGTAAGGAACAATGGTATTATAAACCCTGGATGATCGTGTTAGCCATACTGTGTTGCGGGCCCCTGGGGCTTTTGCCGCTCTGGTTCCGGCCGCGGACAAATATTTACATTAAGATCATCGTTTCTGTAGCGGTTATCGCTATAACCGTTAGCCTTACAATAATGACTGCCAATGTGGTCAAAGACGTGATGGCTTTGTATCAGGAGCTGGGCGAATTGTTAAAGTAAAAAAGAAGTCGAACTACTGTCATTGCGAGCGAATAAATTGTCATTGCGAGCGAAGCGAAGCAATCTAATTAGAGTAGAGATTGCTTCGTCGCTTGATATGACATTATTGCAAAGAACACAGGTCCACAGTCCACAGTCGACAGTTGGCCGATAGCTAGAGGCGAGAGGCTAGAGGCTAGAAGAGTTAGTTGATAGTCGTTAGTTTTTGGTTGTTAGTGTTTAATAGACGTACTAAAAACTAGAAACCAGAAACTATAAACTAAACATAGCGCATGGTGGGAACGTTAACGTCATTGCGAGGAGCGAAGCGACGAAGCAATCTCAATACTCAATACTTGTGCCTTGTGCTCTTGTGGACCGTCGACTGTTGACCGTGGACCAATTAGCTGAAATCTGATACCTGACAACTCAACAAAGGAGCAACATAAATGTTTGGACTTGGACTTCCGGAAGTTCTGCTGATACTCGTGATAGCGCTTCTCCTTTTCGGGGCGGCAAAACTGCCCGAAATAGGAAGAGCCCTGGGGCGGTCTCTGAGCGAATTTAAAAAAGGGATGCAGGAATTCTCAGGGGATGAGACAAAGAAGGACGGCCGATAAAATAGAAATGCGATCTCTTTATCCGGAAGAACCCCGGAAAATGGACGTGATCGGCCATCTCGAAGAACTCAGGTGGCGCATCATTGTTGTGGTGGCGGCGCTTATTGCCGCCAGTGTTCTGGCATTCAGTTTCGGCGAGAAGTTAATGGTAATTGTGCGCGCTCCCGCAGTACCCTTTATAAATAACCTCATATACATAAGCCCTCCGGAAGCGTTCCTGGCATACATAAAGGTATCACTCCTTGCGGGATTTATGATCAGCTTCCCGGTCGTGCTTTACCAGTTATGGTCCTTTATCGCCCCGGCCGTGACCGCCCGCAACCGGCCCCGAATATTCATATGGTTTGTGCTTGCCCTGGCGCTTTTCGTGGGAGGTATAAGTTTTTCATATTTTATTGCTATACCGGCGGCGCTGAAATTCTTAATAAGTTTCGGCAGCCGCATAGCAATACCCCAGATCACTGTCGGAAAATACGTATCATTTTTCGGAGCATTGATGCTGGTAGGGGGGACAGTGTTCGAAATACCCATAATTATCGCCATAGGCACCGACATAGGCATTATTAATTCCCGGTTCTTACGACAAAAGCGGCCAATGGCCGTTCTTGTGATAATGATAGCCGCCGCGATCATAACCCCGACCCAGGATATCATCAATATGCTCATCTTTGCCGTCCCCATGATCATCCTTTACGAGATCGGAATAATTCTCGCTCGTCTCATCGAAAAACATACCAAGACTACTTCCAGTACCTCCCGCACCTCGTAGGTGCAACGCGGTAACCGCGTTGCACCTACGAGGTGCAGTGTGGTCGGTAAGTTCCTTGTGTTAATCCTACAAAAGTTGCCTGCCCATTCTTTATGTGCTACGTTTAAGTGAACACAAAGTCAGAATCTCCGATGAGTTTTCAGGGGGTGAACTGAACCATGTATCACTTTTACGTAAGTTCCATCAAAAAGTCCTTTGTTATCGCGGTCTTCGCTACGCTGTGCATATTTTCCGCTGAGGCGGGTTCCGGTATGCCCGGGGCGATCGAGGGGATCGCGTCCTGGTATTCCGAATTTTCTCCGGGGATACGACCGACGACCGCTAACATGGAAATTTTCAACCACGATGAAATGACTTGTGCGATCTGGGATTTTCCGTTCGATTCATGGCTCGAAGTGACCAACCTGCGTAATGGTAAAAAAGTACTCGTTAGAGTCAATGACCGTGGACCCGCAAAACGTTTGTGCCGCGAGGGAAGGGTCATTGATCTTACGATGGCGGCGTTCGATAAAATTGCCGATCTCGATGAAGGGCTTATCGATGTAAAGGTACGCGTTGTAAGATAATCACGATTCCTCGCAAAAAACATTTGTCTTTTCCCATATCATCTGTATAATAGTAAAAACTTTCCTGAATCGTTCTACGAAAGGCAAATGAAAAACCGGACAAACTATATAGTACTGTCGCTTAAGATGCTGCTTGTGTCATTGGCCGCGGTACTCCTTGCTTCGTGTTCCGCGGGTCCGTCCATGAGGCCGTCAGTTATATCACCTCCTCCGTCCGGTCCGGAACCCATAAATATTTTCCCGATGGATCGCGCTGCAATATACCACACTATTGCTCCCGGTGAGACGCTCTGGCGTATAAGCAAGATGTACGATGTAGACGTCGAAACGTTAAGAAGAGTGAACCGGGTGCGCGATGTCAGAGATCTTGAGATAGGGCAAAGACTTTACATTCCTGAGGCCTCAAGGCGAAAAGATGTCATAACATTTTATCCCTCCAAAAAGTGGAAATACATTATTATCCATCACAGCGCGACAGATTCCGGAAACTCCGAATTTTTTGACGGTGCGCATAAAAATCGCGGATGGCAGGGCATTGGTTACGATTTTGTTATAGATAACGGTACCTACGGCAAAGACGACGGCCAGATCGAAACCACGCCCAGATGGATCAAGCAGCTCGACGGGGCTCATTGCAAAGCGGGCGGTATGAACGAAAAGGGTATAGGCATATGCCTGGTGGGTAATTTTTCCGAAGATCAAGTTACGGCCAAACAGATGAGATCGCTTACGATGCTCGTGAGGAAGCTTCAGGAATATTACAATATCCCTTCTAACCGTGTGTTAGGGCACAGTCATGTCCCGGGCGCCAACACGGAATGCCCTGGCACTAAGTTTCCCTGGAAAAACTTCAAATCAAGCCTCAAATAATTGGGTCTGTCGAGTTAATAGTTAGGATCACCGGCGAACCTTCCTCTTTTCTTCAAAATTTCTGGTTTTTTCAAACATCCTCTAATTGCTGATATAGCAAGGTTTCAGGGGCACATGAGGGGAAAACGAAAATTTATCGTTAGAACATTAAAAAGATAGAAATTGTCGGTTGTTTTATTCCATTCTTAGGGTAAACTTTCTATTAGGGCAAGAAAAAGGTATTTTTTTTGCCCCCAATATAAAGGTTTTTAAAAAGTTCATTTAAAGTAGGAGGTTTGACATGAAGATCCTATCAGGAAAATCAAAAATGAGTTTGGGGCTAATCGCAATTTTTATATTTGTTTCTATGGCTCTATTTACTGCAGAGCCGGCTTGTGCTGCGGGCGAAAGCGAGCAGGAGATCATAATTGAGAAAGTTAAGGCGGAATTTATAGAGCACTTGGGCTTTGAGCCGCAAGGTATCTATATACAGGCAGGAACAATGTATGTGTCGGTATATGGAGGGGAATTCTTTCCTTATTATTGGCTTGGGGACGGCTATTATGGTAGTTTTCGCGTAATAAGGGATAGTGCTGGTCAAGTATCATCAGTGGATCTGACGTATTTAGACGGACGTTTTTCCGGGTCCATACGCGACATGCGCGGTGTAGAGATCGCGACATATTCTATGAGTGTTATGTATACCGGTAAAGACTGGGGTGTGGCAAGGCAAAAGGGTTCTCTTGTGTTTCCCACCGGAGAGAGGGTAACTTTTTCCTATGATTCTTATGCGCAAGAAGTGAGATATTATGATTCAAGCGGAGCCCTTTTGAATTATACGCATGAAGGGGCGCTTTATCCCGTCGACATGGTTGGAGAAGTAGCAGGTATTTACCTGGCTAAAATAAAGTCTATTTTTATCGAGAATACGGGTATTTTGTCTGAAAATGAACATTTGGTGCAGCTCCTGCCATTGTATTATGGAGATTTTCCAAATATGGTATATGCGTTTTGCACTGAACAACTGAATTCAGGGTTCAGAAAATATTCGTCTGCTATGTATGTTGTGTTAAATGGTGAGATCTCATCCACGTATGGGGGTGTTAGTTATAACGGGCCGGTAGATCCAAATACCGGGATGAGAGATTATATCTCCACTTCATATAGCAACAACTGGGAAGTTGTGACATATCATTCCGGAATAATCATCGTTGATGGTAAAAGAGTAAGCTTTAAAAAACTGATCGATGGGAAATTGATATTCACAGACAGCACCGGCAAAGGAATTCCATACACACATGATGGATTGGTCACCCTGGACAACTTGCAGGAAGTTAAAAATAATATCTATGTAGAGGTGATC
>Ga0163203_1000410_pt1 | contig 11468 bp, 5 predicted proteins | sample PL_2010_330m_FD_113534 | JGI IMG/M metagenome (GOLD analysis project Ga0163203, IMG submission 113534) | Freshwater microbial communities from Powell Lake, British Columbia, Canada to study Microbial Dark Matter (Phase II) - PL_2010_330m | ecosystem: Environmental > Aquatic > Freshwater > Lake ... | reverse complement strand
CTTCCCCCTCTCCAAGAGTGGAGAGGGGGATACAGGGGGTGAGGTTGATGGGGAAGCGCCAGCTATGCTATATTTATACGAAATGGATATCAGGTGGCTAGGTCATTCCTGCTTCAGAATTAAGGGCAGTCGCGCCACAATTGTTACTGACCCCTATTCAAAGGAGCTGGGTTACTCGCTGGGCAAGCCTACTGCCCGTATTGTAACGGTGAGCCATGAGCACCCGGGACATAGCTATGTTGAGGGGGTTGGCGGTCAGCCGAGGGTGGTCAGCCGAGCCGGTGAGTATGAAATCAGTGACGTCCTGATTATCGGGATAGCCACCTTTCATGATGGGGAGGGGGGTAAGAAGCGGGGTAAAAATATTGTCTACCTTATGGAGATAGACGAGGTAGCGGTATGCCACCTTGGTGACCTGGGGCATGTGCTTAACAATGAGCAGATTGAGGATATAGGCAATGTGGATGTGCTGCTACTTCCGGTGGGCGGGGTGTCCACGATAAATGCCCCGATGGCTGCCGAGGTAGTGAGGCAGCTTGAGCCCAAGGTTGTAATTCCGATGCATTACAAAACGCCGGCGCTAAAGTGGGAGCTGGAGCCGGTGGATAGATTCCTTAAGGAGATAGGGGCAAAGCAGGTCAATTCTGAGCCTAAACTCTCCGTCACCAAGTCAAACCTCCCCGCCAGTTCGCAGGTCTTCCTGCTTGATTATCCCCACTAAGTCCCCTAGAGCTTCGATACCTTTATTACCAGTATCATCATGGTTATTAGCATCATTATCATGGTGAGGAGAAAGGCAAGGAACATGGCGCCGCCTGCTGGCACGATCCACTCTGTCCAGTCGAAGGTGTCTGGAGAGGGTGGCTGGGATGACTCTGGCGGCGGCACTGATGAGGTTGTTGGGAGTGGCTCAGTGGTAAAGGCACTAACTGCACTCCAGGGACTAGAAGTATTGGAGCTGACAGCCCTTACCTTCCAGTAGTAGGTGGTATCATAGTCCAGTTCTATGTTAGCCTGCCAGGCAGTGGTGGGCAGGGCGAAGGTGCCGGTCTTTAAGATGGTGGGGTTGTCAACGGCAGACTTGGTGGATACGACCAGTTCGTAGCCATCGGCGCCAGCTACAGCACTCCACTGGAATATTGGTTTTACCGGAACGCCGCCGGCGCCGGCTTCAGGACTCTCCAGCTGTGGGGCATAGGCCTCGGTGCCAAAGCTGGTAGTAAACGACCATTTATCTGACCAATGGCTTAATACCGGCTCGGTGACTCTCACCCGCCAATGGTAGGTGGTAGTCGGGTCAAGGGCGGGCAGTTGCGCTGAGCTGGCTCTGGTATTCCCCTCAAAGCCGGCGGGGACGCTTGAGAACTCGTTGTCGTAATCAAGCTGCCACTTATACTCGGTGGCACCCGGTAGTGTGTCCCAGTCAAGGCTTATATTCTTAACCGTATCATTGATAATCATGCCCATGCCTGTTGCCTCATCGGCGGGTAGGGTAAGGGTGATAGGCTGGGCCAGGCTGTCAATATAGGTAATCAGGCTGGTGTTAGTGCTGTCAACCGACCACAACTGGTTACCAGATAGCCATAGTCCAACGAGGGTAGCCCCATCGTCAAGCCCTCTGGTTACGGTTTCAAAGGTTGGTCCCAGTGGGTATGTCGGGTTGAGGCAGCGCTCCATGCCACCGTTGGCCTTGAAGTTGGTGGCATATAGCGTTCCCTCTGCCGGGGCTAGTAACTGGCCAATCATGCCGGAGGCGGGGCTATCTATATTTTCCCACTTGTCACTCCTGCCAACGATAAAGCGGTAAATGCCCTCATCGGCACTGTCGCTGGCAGCATAGACGGTGTTATTGTCGGCATAGTCGGGGTCAAAGGCAACGCTTATATTGCCGCTCAGGGGCTTTGAGGTAGCATCCTGAGGCAGTGACTCAAATGATGAGCCATTATCCTCAGACCAGAATACCCAGCCATCGCTATTTCCGACCAGGATGGTCTTATCCTTAGCATAGTCGGGTGAGGTGGCTATGGAGTTTAAGGACTGGCCGCCAGCTATCTCCCCCTCGTAGTAACTCAGGCCACTATTGTTGCTGAGGTAGACCAGCCCGTTACTGCCGTCAAAGCTGCCGACGAACAGGGTGGTGTTATCAACCACCGCCCAGGTGTTAATCTGGAAGTGGGCGAGCCGGCGGCCAAAGGTTTGACCGTTATCCACTGACTTCCATATTGCCGGATTGCCGTTGCTGGTGCCGGAGATGAATACTATCTCGTTATCGATATCGTATTGTGGGGGCAGCCGGACACCCTCGATAGTATCTATATCAGCCATGGAGCTGGAGAGCACCCTTTCCCATCTTTTTTCGCTGAGGCTGCGCCACAGGCTGTGCTCACCACCAAAGGTAAGCATAAACATGGTTTCATCCTCGCTATAGACGGGGGAGGGTGCCAGGTCAACAATGTCACTAAGCGTGGTATCAATCAGGCTTAGCTGGTTCCAGGTAATACCGCCGTCGGTGGTACAGGAGAAGGCGCTGTCGGCGCCGCTGGTGGCAGCGTATATCTTGTCTGAAGCCATAGCGATATAGGTCTTAGACTCTCCGGTCGGTGGTTTGGTGCTTAGCTGCCAGTTTCTGCCGCCGTCGCTGCTGAGGTAGACCTCGGCACTGGCGGCAGCACCGACGGTGAGGTTAGCCTTTGTCGTATATCCGCTAACTGCCAGCCCGGTGACATCAAAGCCGATATTAAGGCCGGTGGCTGCCGAGTTTTTCACCCTGTAGACATCACCCTTGCCCGCCCCGCTATCAATAGCGACAAAGTAGCTGGCAATTATGCTTGGGTCGTAGTCCTCAGGGAAGGCGATGCTGGCTGAGAGCGGCACCAGGTTGTTGATTTTAGCATTAGCTATAGTCGCTCCCCACCCCCCGCCGCCAAAGTCAGTGGTAATAAAGGTATTGGTTTCATCACTGACTACGGCTATTATTTGACGGTCGGCAGTATAATTCGGCGAAAAGGCTAACCCGTAGACGTCATAGTTGCCCAGGCTGGTGTCTGTCCAGGTGAACGGGGGAGCGTCCTCCAGAAGGTAGATACCGCCATACTCACCGTTATCGGTGTCTCTGGTGCCGACGACAATAATGTTGTTAAACAGTATATTGACATCTAAAGAGGTGATTTCTATATTGTTAGCTCCCGCCCCACCCGGTGTCGGCAGGGCGATGAATTTACTGACGCCGTCGGCTGACTTATAAACATGGGACGAGGTGGCATAGTAAACAACATCATCCGGAGCGATGGCTATATCAACTATGGTGTCCTGAACCTTGCCGATGGCTGACCAGCTATAGCCGTTGTCGGTGGACTGGTACAGGGTATAGGTCAGCCCCTTGCCGTAGGCATAAATTGTGCCGTTAGAAGCGATGGTCAGGTGCTGGATATCCGAGCCAGAAGCCAGCACCCAACCCCCCGCCTTGCCCTGGGTGGGGATATTGACCCTGGACCATTTCACTGTGTCCGGGTCGGCAAAGACCGGGGAGGTCGGGATGAGCAATAATATTACCAGTAGCCCCAGAGCAGATGCTATTTTTGCCATGCGGCAAAAATTCGAGTCCTCTGTTGGTTGAAAGTCAATAGGGTATAAAGAAAGGGTATAAAGGAGAGCCCCCCGCTTAGCGGGGGGCTCTCGAAGTATCCGGCCTTAGGTGTTACCCTTTATTCATTCCTTAGGGAGTTCTGCGGGTGCTGAATATAAGGGCGACTACCGCAATCACCAGAATGGCGCCGATAATGACCACAGCCCAAATCCAGGCCGGGCTTATCGTTGGGGTCTCCACTATAACTGGTGGAGCTAGCTCTTCTGGCGAGATTGAGGTCCTGAAGGCAACAATACTCTGGACACTGGAGGTCGGGGCGGTTGCCCTGACTGCAGCGTAGTAGTCGGTGTCGTATTCCAGCTCAACTGGACCGAAAGCACTTGTGGCCAGTGTAACTGGAGTTCCGGCTACCGGCGAAGTCAGAGCAGCATCAGTAGCTACGATGAGCTCGTACTCAGTAACCCCGGACATTGGTGCCCAGCTGAGGGCGCAATCCGGCTTCACACCCTGGTCGCCACCTTGTGGGCTTGTCCATATCGGACCAGCGTGTGGTGGCGTGATGACGCCCGAAGACGCCTCAATGGAGATGAAGACCGGGTCAGACCAGGCGCTACCAATAAGGTCAGTGCTGACCTGGTTGATGGCCATTATCTGGATACCGTATTCCACACCACCCAGGAAGGTGTAGTTGATGTCAGGAGCCAAAGCTGCACCGGGATAGACCGCATTGCTCGGCACGCTGGGTACCGGCATAGCAGCGGTAGGAGCCATTATCGCTCCAGGGAAGCCCTGTGCCTTCTCGTAGATGGCAAACATGTAGTTGGTAGCCAGACCAGTGCCTGTGCCCACGGCGCTCCAGCTAAACGGTAGTGTTGATGCACGCCCGGTTACCGGGTCAACCGTTATCACGGCGCCGCTAGCCGGTGTGCTGATGGTCGTCGCGGATGTGGCATAGTAGTCATTGTAGGCAAACAGGTTGACGGTGTTATCGGAGGCGTAGCACTTGTTCTGAGCCACGTCAAAGAAGTTCACCGCCGGAGCTGCAGGCTGGTCCATGGTACCCCAGGTCGGGACTAGATCGCCAACGGCAAGGTGCGGGGCAAGGGTTCGGTCGCAGCCATTGGCTGCACCCATGCCGTAGAGGGCGCCGTTGCTCATGCCCATGCCGACTATTGCGTCAAGAGTGGCATTCGGGTTGGCTATGCTCTCCCACAGGAATTCAACGCCAACCTGGAGCCTGAAGATACCGTTGTTGCTACCAGTTATATCACCGGCGTAGATGAAGCCGTTCTCGGCATAGCCCTCATCGGGTATGACCACGTAGTTACCGGTGGGAGTAAGACCGGGTGGCAGCTGGGCGAAGGTCTCGCCGCCATCGGTTGAGATGGAGGCGCCTCCAGCCGTGCCGCCCACCAGGACATCCCCGCCGGGGGCGGGTATTACCGAGAAGATATTACCGACAAAAGCCGGTCTCGCCGAGCTCCACACCGAGCCGCCATTGGTGCTCTTAAAGACGTTAGTGGCAAAGGCTGTATAGAGTACCTTGGAGCTCTCTACCGACATAAATCTCAGGGCTGCACCTATTACCGGCGCGGAGCGGGTGCTGAAGATGGCGCCGCCGTCATAGGAGGCATAGAGCCTGTTAGCCACCGTGTTGGTTTCGGCGAAGTAGATTTCAGGGGCGTCCGCCCAGGTGGCTTTGTTGATGGCGAGTACGCCAGCAGCGCCGGTGAAGCAGAATATTCGCTTCCAGGTGAATGGCGCTGGCGCGGAGGGTGTCTCCCACAGGCTCAGGTCAGCGCCGTCATCGGTAGCCATAAACAGCTTGGCGCCGTCCGGCGACAGGGCGATGCCGTCAATCTTTAGAACGGTGTTAGCCGCGTCATTGGTGTCTATCAGCGCCTCCTGGTTAAAGGTGTTGCCGGCATCGGTTGATACCGAAAAGGCGCTCTGAAGACCAGCACCGGCATCGGTGGTGCCGCAGTAAACCGTGCTGTCCGCGGAGAATGTAGGTGACACGCGGACATAAGCCCAGCTGGTATCGGTGATAACAGCCGTACCACCCGTTGGCGGCTTGAAGCTGGGGTACCAGGAGGGCATGTTGCTTGTCATCTGTGTGGTTGACCACACCTGGGTGGCGAGACTAGCAACGGCTGCCGGCTGCGTGAACATCTGCCCGGCAAACAGGGTGCCGTTGGCAGTATCGCCGGCGTAGGCTATGCTTCTAACCTGGGTGCCAGCCATCCCCAGCTCACGGGTAACGAGGAGGCTGTCGCAGCGCCAGACACCACCAGCGGTTGCACCGAAGGTGGCGACGGAGGCAAATGCCCTCTCGAAGCCGGGGGTGATGTCAAAGTTGGAGGGCACGGCGATATCGCCGAACATGACGCTGTCACCAGCCGCTGGCAGTACATAGTCGGCAGCAACGATGGGTGTGCCGGCAGGGTTATCGAGGGTTACGGCAGCATGTATCTCTGTCGGAGCGGCGACGCTGTAGTTCTGGACGTTGAGGGTGTAAAGGAAGGTATTGGGTGTAGCCTCAGTGTAGATACCGAAGATGATGCGGTCGCCGACGAAGTTGGGCGAGAACTCGCAGGCTACGAAGTCGCCATGGGTGCCGGTGGCGTTTATAAAGCCAAGGTCATCGGCAACCGTCCAGGTGGCGGTTTCGCCCAGAATCTGCAGGCTGCCCCCAGCGAAAGCAGGAGTAGTGTCCTCGGCGGTGGCAACCATGTAGTCCCTGCTGTAGATGGTGCCGCCGCGGGCGGGACCGACCTTCAGGTCTGTGACTCGCAGGGCGTTAGCCACACCGCTGTTATTAAGACCGGGAAGGGTTGCCCAGGTAACGCCGCCGTCGGTGGAGATGTAGACGACGTCATCAGCGGCACCGCCAGCATCAAAACAGGATACGGCGAGGACGTCCGGGTTGTCGGGGGCAACGGCGACGTTCCCCGGCGGCATAGCAAGGGCGCCGGGTACAGCCGCTAGCCCGTTCCAGGTCTGGCCGCCGTCGGCTGACTTGTATATGGCGTTAGCCAAAGTCAGGTTCACGTTGCCGTCAATGGCGTACATGGTCATGCCGTCGGGGCCTATGGCGATTTCGGTGACGTCGGTGCCGTTAGCCAGCATATTGAACGGGAGAACACTCGGCGTCGGCTGTCCTACCCACGCCATGTTGCCCTCGTCCGCCTTTACATTGGTCGGCAGTAAGGCAAACGCCAGGGTAAACACCAGTACCAGGGCTAAGCCTGCACTTATTATTTTATATAGTTTAGTTTTCATCGACCTTTAGAATTTCCTCCTTGTAAGGATTATGTCCCCAAAGACAAAAGTATATCCCTCGTCCCGGAGACCAGGTTATTTTGGGTTTCGGTTTGTTTTCATTTCGCTCCCCTTGCGGGTCCTTGTCATAAAACCACCTCCTTTCCAAGATTTCCTCTATAATAGCACAAATCCTGTGTTTGTCAAGTCCTCATGTCCCCTTCCATATACAACGAAGCGCTGTCCATTTGCTTAGTCTGAAGGGCTAAAAAGGGGCGCTAACCTCTCTTAAACTCTCCTATTTGGGGTGTCTAAGAGGGGCGTTAGCCCCTCTTCTATAAAATACCTTCCCCCTCTCCAAGAATGGAGAGGGGGATAAAGGGGGTGAGGTTGATAAATGCTCTCTATGTCTCCTTGGTCAGGTTAGCCAGAAACTCGGCGTTGGTCTTTGTTTTACGCATGCGGTCAATGACTCGCTCGGTGGTCTCGGTAAAATTAGTGGAGTCGGAGGCAATCATGGAGACCATGCGCCGCAGCAGCCAGACCTGCTTTACCGTCTCCTCACCGAGCAGAAGCTCCTCCCGCCTGGTGCCGCTGCGCGGAATATCCATTGCCGGGAAGACTCGCCGTTCCGCGAGGCGGCGGTCAAGGTGGAGCTCCATATTTCCTGTCCCCTTGAACTCCTCGTAGATAAGCTCATCCATACGGCTACCGGTATCAATGAGGCAGGTAGCGATGATGGTTAGGCTGCCGCCCTCGGTGGTATTGCGGGCAGCGCCGAAGAAGTGCTTGGCGGGGTAGAGGGCGGCGGGGTCAATACCACCGGAGAGGGTACGACCGCTGGGTGGCATCACCAGGTTATAGGAGCGGGTGAGGCGGGTAATGCCGTCAAGTAGGATGACCACGTCCTTGGCTGTTTCCACCAGTCGCTTGGCTCTCTCCAGCGCCAGCTCAGCGACGCGGGTGTGGTGCTCCACCGGCTCGTCAAAGGTGGCTGATATTACCTCCCCCTTGGTCGAGCGCTTCATATCGGTAACCTCCTCAGGTCGCTCGCCGATGAGGCAGACCATAAGGTTGATATCGCTATAGTTGGTGGTGATGGCATTGGCGATGGATTTTAAGAGGATGGTTTTACCGGCTTTGGGTGGTGATACAATTAAGCCCCGTTGCCCCCGCCCGATGGGGGCAATGAGGTTGATAAGCCGGGTAGAAAGCTCATTGGGGTTGGTCTCAAGGTTAATCAGTTTATCGGGGAAGGTGGGGGTGAGTGAGCCAAAGGTGGGGCGGCCCTTGGCTAGCTCGGGGTCGGCGCCGTTAACCGCCTCAACCCTGACCAGTCCGTAGTATTTTTCACCTTCCTTGGGTGGTCTGCCCTGACCGGCGACGGTATCGCCGTTGCGCAGGCCGAAGCGGCGGATTTGGGACTGGGAGACATAGACATCGGCCGAGCTGGGCAGGAGGCTGTCTTGCCTCAGGAACCCGTAGCCCTCCGAGGTAATCTCAAGGATGCCGCCGCAGAAGACGTAGCCCTGTTGTTCGGCGCTTGCCTGAAGCAGGCGCATGACGAGCTCCTGCTTCTTGAGGTTGGTGTAGCTGGTGATGCCCGCCCCCTTGGCGAGCTCAAGCAACTCCTCTCGACTTTTAGTTTCAAGTTCGTTAATGTTCATGGTAAAGCCTCGCTATGGTTGTTTTACTCCCCCTTTGAGATTGCCTGCCAGTCGCTAAGGAAGCGAGCCACGCCGACATCAGTCAGGGGGTGTTGTATCATCTTCATCAGTACGCTATAAGGAACGGTGGCAATATGAGCCCCGGCTTTAGCTGCCACCACGCAGTGCTCGGGGTGACGAATGCTGGCGGCAATCACCTCGGTGGAGAATTTGTAATGGGCAAAGACATCAACAATATCCTTGACCAACTCCATGCCGTTGTGCCCGGCGTCATCCAGCCTGCCCACAAATGGGCTGACATAAGTAGCGCCGGCAAGTGCCCCGAGGAGGGCTTGATTTACCGAGAAGCAGAGGGTCATATTTACCTTTATCTTCTCCTGGTGCAGGGCTGTTATTGCCTGGAGCCCTTCAGCGGTAGCTGGTATCTTGATATTGACATTAGGTGCCCAGGAAGCCTTGAGGTGAGCCTCTTTTATCATGGACTCGGCGTTCTCGGCCAGCACCTCCGCCGAGACCGGCCCCGGGATAATAGAGCAGATCTCCTTGACCACCGCTTCATAATCGGCGGTTTTTTCCTTGGACACCAGGGTGGGGTTGGTGGTAACCCCGCTCACGATTCCCAGCTTGGCGCCTTGCCTTATCTGGTCAATATTGGCTGTATCAAGAAAGATTCTCATTTGTACCTCTCAGACGAAAGGGGCAGTGGTGGCTGAGCCCCTTCCCGTAGTATATCCTTAGCCGCCCCCATAAAATCGCGAAACAGTGGGTTGGGGCGAGCGGGGCGGGAGCTAAATTCAGGGTGAAACTGGCAGGCCACCATCCAGGGGTGGTCAGCCAGTTCGCAGATCTCAACCAGCTTGCCGTCCGGGGACAATCCGCTACAGACCATCCCCGCCGCCTCCAGCTGCTTGCGGTATTTATTATTAAATTCATAGCGATGCCTGTGGCGTTCTTGGATTAGCTCCTGCCCGTAGGCAGTAGCGGCATGGCTGCCATTAACCAACTGGCAGGGGTAGTTGCCCAGGCGCATGGTGCCACCCTTGGCTGCCTTACCCCTTTGCTCGGGGAGGAGGTCAATGACGGGGTGGGGGGTACTAGCATCAAACTCGGTTGAGTTCGGCTCATTTGAGCCAAGGACATGGCGGGCAAATTCTATTACCATGACGTGCATCCCCAGGCACAGCCCGAGGTAGGGGATTTTATTCTCGCGGGCATAGGTTGCCGCCTTTACCATGCCCTCTATGCCTCTAACACCGAAGCCGCCGGGGACGATAATACCCTGAGCCGAGCGCAACACGGAATCGTCTCCGTTGTTTTCCAGTGTCTCTGAGGGGACCCAGTTAAGCTCAGCATCCCGACCGTGATGGAGGGCGGCGTGGTATAGTGCCTCCCGCACTGAGAAGTAGGCATCTTTTAGTTCCACATATTTCCCCACCAGGGCGATATTAACCGGCTCGCGGGGTGTTTTAATGAGACTGACCATTTCCTGCCACTGCTTCAGGTCTGAGGAGTGAGGCTTTAGCCTGAGCTTGTCTATAATTAATTGCCCCAGCCCCTCCTCCTCCAGGACAAGCGGCACCTCATAAATGGTGGATACCGTGGGCATGGGGATGACCGCCCTTTGTTCAACGTCACAGAAGAGTGATATTTTATCCCTTATCTCCTGGGAGATGGGGTGGTCGCTGCGGCAGATGATGATATCGGGCTGAATACCGATACGGCGTAGCTCGTTAACGCTGTGCTGTGTTGGCTTGGTCTTTATCTCCTGGGTGGAATTAAGATATGGGAGGAGGGTAACGTGGACATAGAGCACGTTATCCCGCCCCACATCGTTTCGCATCTGTCTGATGGCTTCCAGGAAGGGCTGTCCTTCAATATCGCCGACGGTGCCACCGACCTCTATAACAACCACATCAGCCTTTGATTTCTCAGCCAGTAGATTGAAGCGTTCCTTTATCTCGGTGGTAACATGGGGCACCACCTGTATCGTTCCTCCCAGGAAGTCGCCCCGCCTCTCCTTGGCGATAACGGTGCTATAGATTTGACCCGAGGTAACGCTTGATTCGGTGCCGAGGTTAACATCAATGAAACGCTCGTAATTGCCAAGGTCAAGGTCGGTCTCAGCACCGTCCTGGGTGACAAATACCTCACCATGCTGGTAGGGGGACATTGTCCCGGGGTCAACATTAAGGTAGGGGTCTAGCTTTTGTACTGACACTGTAATCTGGCGACTCTTTAAGATGGTACCAATGGAAGCGACGGTGATACCTTTTCCAACTGAACTAACTACACCACCAGTAACAAAGATATACCTTGACATTGGGGAAACCAAACCTAGGAATCTAGCCCGAAAGCACTCTTAAAACAAAGGGGCAGGTTTTTATATATTATAATGAGGGAAATACCAGTTGTCAAGTTTGTATTGGCAACGGCGGTGGTGCTATTATTATGGCGATGGAGCAAAGACTGAGGGAAGCCCTTTCCCGGAGGCAGAAGCGACATATCACTGAAGCCAAGCTGGTGCCTTCGGCGGTGCTGGTGCCTATCTATTATAAGGAAGGGCAGTATTATATCCTGTTTACCAAGCGGACGGAGTGGCTGAAGGAGCATAAGGGGCAGATATCCTTTCCCGGGGGTGCCCAGCATAAGGGGGATAGGACGCTGCTTGATACCGCTCTGCGTGAATGTGCCGAGGAGATAGGCTTAGCCCCCGACAAGGTTAAGGTACTGGGGGAGCTGGATGACACCCTCACCGAGACCTCCAGTTATGTTATCTCCCCCTTTGTTGCCCTTATCCCCTACCCCTATCAGTTCAGGGTTTATGGGGGGGAGGTTGATGAGATAATTGAAGCCCCTATCTCGGTGCTTCTGGACAAAGACCGCTTACATCAGAAGGCGGCGGTTTTAGGCGGTAAGGCTCTTAACTTTTACGTCTATAAGTATCAGGGGAAGGT
>Ga0163203_1000409_pt1 | contig 11470 bp, 8 predicted proteins | sample PL_2010_330m_FD_113534 | JGI IMG/M metagenome (GOLD analysis project Ga0163203, IMG submission 113534) | Freshwater microbial communities from Powell Lake, British Columbia, Canada to study Microbial Dark Matter (Phase II) - PL_2010_330m | ecosystem: Environmental > Aquatic > Freshwater > Lake ... | reverse complement strand
CGATCACCAAGGTCCTCGAGCAGAAGGGCCTGGCGGTGTACAAGAGCGATGATGAGATCGCAAAGGCCAGCGAGTCGCAGGGCCGCCGCGACGAGACCAAGATCCTGACCATCGCGGTCGCGCACGTCGAGTACCAGTCGGAGAAGCGGCACTACGCGCACATCGACTGCCCGGGTCACGCCGACTATATCAAGAACATGATTACCGGCGCGGCGCAGATGGACGGCGCCATCCTGGTAGTTTCGGCCGCCGACGGCCCGATGCCTCAGACTACCGAGCACGTGCTGCTGGCCACCCAGGTGAACGTCCCGTCGATGGTCGTCTACCTGAACAAGGTGGACCTCGTCGACGACCCGGACCTGATTGAACTGGTCGAGCTCGAAATCCGCGACATCCTCACCAAGTACGGTTTCCCCGGCGACAAGACGCCGATTATCCGGGGCAGCGCGCTGAAGGCAATCTCCGCCGACTCCGGTCCGGACTTCGACTCGATTCTCAAGCTGATCGAAGCCCTCGATACGTTCATCCCCGAGCCGGTACGCGACATTGACAAGCCGTTCCTGATGCCGATTGAGGACATCTTTTCGATTACCGGCCGCGGCACGGTAGTGACCGGACGAGTTGATCGCGGCGTGCTCAAGGCCGGCGAGGACGTCGAGATCATCGGTTTCGGCAAACACGACAAGGTCGTGGTCACGAGCGTCGAGATGTTCCGCAAGATACTCGAGGACGCGCGGGCCGGCGATAACGTCGGGCTGTTGCTCCGCGGCGTGGCCAGGGACGAGGCCGAACGCGGCATGGTGATTGCCAAGCCGGGTTCGATCAAGCCGCACAAGAAGTTCAAGGGTGAGGTGTACATCCTGACCAAGGAAGAGGGCGGCCGCCACACGCCGTTCTTCCCCGGCTACCGGCCGCAGTTCTACATCCGGACCACCGACGTCACCGGCAGCTGCACGCTGCCCGCCGGCGTCGAGATGGTTATGCCGGGCGACCATGTCACGATGGACATCGAATTGATCAGCGAAGTGGCTCTGGAGCAGAACTCGAAGTTCGCAATTCGTGAAGGCGGCCGCACCGTCGGCGCCGGCACCGTCATCCAGATCGTCGAGTAGCCGAGCGACATGCGGACTTTCGTGACGCTGGCGTGCACGGAGTGCAAGAACCGGAACTATCACACGACCAAGAACAAGAAGCGGACCGAGCGCTTCGCACTCAAGAAGTTCTGCCCGGCGTGCCGGAAGCATACCTCGCACAAGGAGGTCAAATAGGCCAGTAGCTCTAACGGCAGAGCGGCGGACTCCAAATCCGTAGGTTGGGGGTTCAAATCCCTCCTGGCCTGTAGCTTAACATGAAGAGCCTTTTCAAGCGGATAAGAAACTACCTGGCTGACGTCTGGGCCGAGATGCGGAAGGTCTCGTGGGTCAAGCGCAAGGAGCTGCTTACCACGACGCTGGTCGTCATTGTCTTCTCGTTCGTGATGGCGGTATTCATCGGGGTCGCCGATCTCATCTTCTCCCGGCTGCTGAACCTGGTCCTCAAGTAGGCCGCGAACCGCGCATGAAGTTCTACGTCGTCCACACCTACACCGGCCGCGAGAAGCGGGTGAAGGAGCTGATCGAGAAGACGATCGAGCGCCTGAACCAGCCCGGTCTGTTCGGCCGCGTGATAATGCCGGCCGAGAAGGTCGCGCGGGTGCGCAAGTCGAAGATCGTCGCCGAGGAGCGCCGGCTCTACCCGGGCTACATCGTCGTCGAGATGGATTTGAACGAGCAGTCTCTCTCTCTGGTTACCTCGATCCCGGGTGTGACCCACCTGCTGGGGACGAAGGTCGAGCCGATGGCCTTGTCCGAGGACGAGGTGACGGCCATGCTCGAGCAGATCGAGCGGGGACGCGATCAGGCCGAGCCCGAGGCGCCGTTTGAGAAGGGCGAGAATGTCAAGGTGGCCAAAGGACCGTTTGCCGGGTTCACGGGAACGGTCGATGAACTCTTCACTGAACGCCGACGGGTGAAGATCATCGTCACGGTTTTCGGTCGGCCCACACCGATTGACCTGGACTTCCTCGACGTCCAGCCGATCTGAGTTTAGGAGGAGCGAGTAATGGTTAAGAAGGTTGCGGCGGTCGTGAGACTCCAGATCCCGGCCGGTCAGGCAACCGCGGCACCGCCGGTCGGCCCGGCCTTGGGCCAGCACGGAGTGAACATTGCGGAGTTCATCAAGTCCTTCAATGAGGCGACCCGCAAGGAGACTCCCGGCATGGTGATCCCGGTCATCCTGACCGTGTACTCGAATCGGAAGTTCACGTTCGTCACCAAGACACCACCCGCGTCCGTACTCCTGAAGCAGGCTGCCGGCCTGGCCAAGGGCTCAGGAGAGCCGAACCGCGCAACGGTCGGCACGGTCAGCCGCAAGGCTGTCCGGGAGATCGCGGAACGGAAGATGCGTGATTTGAACGCGGCGGACATCGATGCCGCGATGAAGGTTATCGAAGGCACTGCCCGCGCGATGGGCATGACGGTGGCGGAATCATGAGGCGTCACAGCAAACGGTTCCGCTTGCTTGAGGAGAAGCTCGATCACCAGCAGCTTCATCCGCTGGCCGAGGCGGTGCAAGTGGTCAAGCAGAACGCGACAGCCAAGTTCGATGAATCGGTCGACGTCGCCATCAAGTTGGGAATCAACCCAAAGAAGACCGACCAGCTCGTTTCGGGCACGGTCTCGCTGCCCAACGGCACCGGCAAGCAGGTCAGGGTGCTCGTCTTCGCCAAGGGCGAAAAGCAGGACGAGGCCAGGGCGGCCGGGGCCGACCACACGGGTTTCGAAGACCTGGTCGAGAAGGTCAAGGGCGGCTGGTTCGATTTCGACGTCGCGGTGGCCACGCCGGACACGATGTCGGCGGTGGGCCGGCTGGGCAAGATGTTGGGCCCGCGCGGCCTGATGCCATCGCCCAAGACCCAGACCGTGACGTTTGACGTGTTACCGACCGTGAAGAGTCTGAAGGCGGGCCGGATCAAGTACCGGACCGATAAGACCGGCAATATTCACGCGCTGGTGGGCAGGGCGTCGTTCGAGCCGGACAAGCTCACCGAGAACGTCCGCAGCTTCGTCGCCGAGGTCGTCCGGGCCAAGCCGGCGACGGCCAAGGGGCAGTTCGTGCGCAACATCGTGCTGTCGTCGACAATGGGACCGGGCGTCAGAGTCGACGCCCGCGAGTTCCTCGAGACAGCCAGGAAGGAAGCTTAGCCATGCCCAAGCAGGTGAAGGTTGATGCGGTAGCCGGGCTGAAGGACAGGATCAGCCGGGCGTCGGCGCTGTACTTCATTGACTTCACGAAGCTCGCCGCCAACGACTTCAACGTCCTTCGCCGGAAGCTGGGTGAGTCGAAGGTCACGGTGCGGGTCGTGAAGAACCGGCTGGCGCTGCGGGCGCTGACCGAGAGCGGCGTGCCGGCCGACATCGGGGAGTTCCTGATCGGGCCCACTTCGCTCGTCTTTGCCGGCGACGACCCGGTTGCACCGGCCCGGACCATCCGCGAGCAGATGCGGAAGATGGTAGCCCTGAAGGTCAAGGGCGCGTACCTGGACCGCGTGCTGTACCCGGCAGACCGTTTCGACTTCATAGCGGCGCTGCCGACCAAGGCTGAACTGCACGGCGAGGTGGTTGGAGTGCTGCAGGGCCCGATCTGGGGGCTGGTGATGAGCCTCGACGGGCTGCTGTCCGAGGTGGTTTGGGTGCTCGACCAGGTCAAAGACCGGCCGACGGACGCGGCTCCGGTTCCCGCCCCCGAGGCTCCGGCTGCAGCGTGAGATAGAGTTGAAAACAGAATTGCTGCTTCATAACGACGGATCGATAGGAATGCCGCGGTCGCTTGCGGCAGTTTAACAGTCCAGGAGGATTGATGGCGGAAACCAAAATCCAGCAGGTCATCGAGACAATCGAAGGCCTGACAGTTACCGAATTGGCAGAGCTGGTGAAGACCCTGAAGGAGAAGTTCGGCGTGTCGGCTCCGGCGTTCATGGCGGCCGGGCCGATGCCGGCAGCCGGCGCCGCCGACCCGGCGGAAGCGAAGGCAGAGGAGCAGAGCGAGTTCACCGTGACGCTGGTGTCGGTCGGCGATAAGAAGATCCAGGTGCTCAAGGAGCTGCGCGTGGTTACCCAGCTGGGGCTGAAGGAAGCCAAGGACATCATCGATAAGACCCCGAGCGTGGTCAAGGAGAACGTGTCGAAGGAAGACGCCGCCAAGATCAAGGCGAAGCTCGAAGATGTAGGCGCCAAGGTCGAGGTCAAGTAGAAGCGGCGAGTGACTAGAGTCGGCATCGCGGCTGGCAATTCACATCAGTTTGTCCGGGTATCGGCCAATCACGGGGGAGGCTCGCAGAATGGAACAGCTAGACTTCTCTAGGAGCACCACTCACTTAGAGATCCCGAGCCTGCTTTCGCTGCAGCTCGATTCGTTCCGGGAGTTCGCCCAGTTCGACACCGAACCGGCGCGGCGCGAGCCGCGCGGGTTGCAGGGCGTGCTCAAGGAAACGTTCCCGATTGAGGACGCGCACAAGAACTTCCGGCTCGAGTACGTCGGCTACAATTTCGGCGAACCGAAGTACTCGCCGGGCGAGGCCATGGCCAAGGGCGTTAACTACTCGATGCCCCTCAAGGTCGTGTTCCGGATGGTCAAGAAGGAGTTCACCGCCGCCGAAGGGCAGGACGGCCCCTGCACCGAGAAGGTCAAGGACATCCTCGAACAGGAGGTCTTTGTCTGCGAGCTGCCGTGGATGACGGGGAGCGGGACGTTCATCATCAACGGCGTCGAGCGGGTGATCGTCAGTCAACTCCATCGGTCCCCGGGCGTGTACTTCTCCCGCGCCGCCCACGAGTTCTCGGCGCTGCTGGTTCCGCTGCGCGGTGCCTGGTTCGAGTTGGTGGTGGACAAGCACAACTCGATGGTCGTCCTGCTCGATCGGAAGCGCCGGATTTCGGCCGCGACCTTCATGCGGGCAATCGGTTACTCCCACGAAGACATCATCGAGAAGCTCTACCCGGTCGTCCAGCGGCCGTTCGCACCCGGCCAGGTCGTCGCCCGCGACATCAAGTCCGAATCGGGCGAATCCTGGGCGCGTGCCGGCGAGTACGTGACCGAGGGGCTGCTCGAATTCCTGTCGTCCAAGGGTGTCACCGAAGGGTGGGTAGTGGAGGGCAGCCCGGCGGGACTCGACATCATCGCCAACACGCTGCGCTCGGATCGCACCACGTCAAAGGAAGACGCCATTAAGCGGATCTACTACCGGCTGCGTTCGATTGCGCCCCATTCGATTGAACTGGCCGAGTCGGTAATCCTGGGCATGCTCTTTGACCGGAGGCGGTTCGACCTCGGTGCGGTCGGCCGGTACAAGCTCAACCAGCGGCTGATGGCCAAGGTGCCGCTTACCGAGACCGGACTGCTGCAGAAGGATGTGCTGGCGATTGTCTCGCACCTGCTGCTGTTTGCCGGTGAAGGCCGGCTGTACCAGATTCGGTACCACGCCGGCTCGGCCGAGGAACGGGACAAGGCCTTCGTCGAGCTCAAAGAGCAGGAGCTGCTGCCCGATCGGTATCACTGGTACGAGCGCCGGGCCGAACTCGAGATGACCTACTACGAGGAGGGCCGCGGCAAGCAAGCCGAGAAGACCATCGCCGCCAAGGGCCGGAGGATGGTTGCCGAGCCGGTCCGGTACCAGGCCGACGACGTCGACCACCTCTCAGCCCGTCGGGTGAAGCGGGTGGGCGAGCTGCTCCAGAGCCAATTCCGCACCGCGCTGATGCAGCTGGCGCAGAACATCCGGGAGCGGGCCGCCTTCATCGACGACAGCCTGCTGACGCCTCAGGAGTTGGTTAACACGCGGGTCGTGGCCAATGCCATCATGCAGTTCTTCACCCAGAGCCAGCTCTGCCAGTTCATGGAGCAGACCAACCCGCTGACCGAGTTGACGCACAAGCGACGAGTGTCGACGCTGGGTCCGGGCGGCCTGACCAAGGAGACGGCGGGCTTCGAGGTGCGGGACGTTCACTACTCCCACTACGGGCGGATCTGTCCGATTGAGACGCCGGAAGGACCCAACATCGGTCTGATATCGACCGTTGCCACCTATGGGCGGGTCGACCAGTACGGGTTCATGACTACGCCATACTGGCGGGTGAACGACGGCAAGGTTATGGTCGGCAAAGGCAGAGAGATCCACCTCAACCCGGACGAAGAGGACCACTACGCGATTGCCCAGGCTACGAGCAAGCTGACGCCAGGACGCCGTTTCGCCGACGAGAATGTGATCTGCCGCCGCAAGGGTGACGTCGTGTCCCTGCCGCCGGATCAGGTCGACTTCATGGACGTGTCGCCCAAGCAGATTTTCGCGCCTTCGACGGTGATGGTTCCCTTTCTGGAGCACGATGACGCTGACCGGGCGCTGATGGGTGCCAACATGCAGCGTCAGGGCGTGCCGCTGCTCCTGCCGGAGAAGCCGCTGGTCGCGACCGGCGTCGAGGGCAAGTTCGCGGCCGAGTCGGGCGCGGTGCTGCTTGCGCCGGACGAGGGAGTGGTCATACGGGTGGATGCGCGCACTGTCGTCCTGCGCAGCGACCGCGGGCCGACCGAGTTCAAGCTCAGGAAGTACAAGAAGTCAAACCAGTACACCTGCCTGTCGCAGCGGCCGGTGGTGCGGGCCGGGGACCGCGTGAAGAAGGGCGACCTGCTGGCGGACGGGCCGGCCACCCAGGACGGCCAGCTCGCCCTGGGCCGCAACGTGCTGGTCGCGTTCGTGCCGTGGCGCGGCTACAACTACGAAGACGCGATCATCGTTTCCGAGGACCTGATCAAGGACGACGGCTTCACCTCGATCCAGCTCCTCGAGTTCGAAATCCAGGCCCGCGAGACCAAGCTTGGTTCAGAGGAGATTACCCGCGACATCCCGGGCGCGACCGAGGACGAGCTGCGCAACCTGGACGAGTTCGGGGTCATCCGGCTCGGTGCAGAGGTCGGACCCGGCGACATCCTTGTTGGCCGGATCACACCCAAGGGCGAGACCGAGTTCACACCCGAGGAGCGGCTGCTGCGCGCCATCTTCGGCGAGAAGGCGGCCAACGTCCGGGATACGTCGATGCGCGTGGAACCGGGCGTGTTCGGCGTCGTGATCGAGCAGCGCATCCTGAGTCGCAAGCTCGGGGACGCGATGAACCGGCGGCTCGAGAAGGAACGCGTGACCGAAGCAGGCCACCGGTACGACCTGAAGAAGGAGTTCCTGCAGGAGCGCCGGGCCGAGCGGCTGCGGGCGGTGCTGCGCGGACAGAAGGCGGCGGCCAATGCCAAGGACGGCCGCGGCAAGATTTTGCACAAGGCCGGGCAGCCGATGACCGACGAGTTCCTGCGGTCAGAGGAGTTTCCAGGCGTCCACAACACAGAACAGCTCGTGTCGAGCCCGAAGCTCCAGCTCGGAATCCGGTCGGCGATGAAGGACTACGACGATGCGCTGACCGAGGCCGACAAGGAACGGAAGCAGGAGATCGAGCGGGTGTCGCGCGGGGACGAGTTGCCGCACGGCGTGCTGAAGTGGATAACGATATTCATCGCCCAGAAGCGCAAGCTCTCCGTTGGCGACAAGATGGCTGGCCGCCACGGCAACAAGGGTGTGGTCTCGAAGGTGCTACCGGTGGAGGATATGCCCTACATTTCGGTCGAGGCCGAGAACAAGCACGCAAGCGAGACGATCCGCGGCATGCGCGGCATGCCGGTGGACATGATTCTCAACCCGCTCGGCGTGCCGTCCCGCATGAACCTCGGACAAGTGCTGGAGACTCACCTCGGCTGGGCGGCGAAGGTGCTCGGCTACCAGGCGCTCTGCCCGGTATTCGAGAGCGCGACGCCGGAGGAAATCAAGGCGGAGCTGCGCAAGGCCGGTCTGCCCGAGGACGGCAAGATCGTGATGTACGACGGCCGGACTGGGAATCGGTTCGGCGGTACGATCACCGTCGGCATGATGTACATGGTCAAGCTCATCCATATGGTGGACGACAAGATTCACGCCCGCTCGACCGGCCGCTACTCGCTCATCACCCAGCAGCCGCTGGGGGGCAAGGCGCAGTTCGGCGGCCAGCGGTTCGGCGAGATGGAAGTCTGGGCGCTTGAGGCGTACGGTGCCGCCCACGCGCTCCAGGAGATGCTGACCATCAAGTCCGATGACGTCGACGGACGCAGTGCGCTCTACGAGTCCCTGATTCGGGGCAAGAACCCGCCCCGGCCCCGGACACCGGCCTCATTTGCCGTGCTGGTCAAGGAGCTGCAGGGACTCGGGCTGGAACTCATCCCCGAGCGGGGAAAGGAGACGGCATGATGACGGACCGGGATTTCTTCGACTTCGACTCGCTGCGGCTGCGAATCGCCTCGTCCGAGACGATCCGGAGCTGGTCGAGCGGTGAGGTGGTCAAGCCCGAGACCATCAACTACCGGACGCAGAAGCCGGAGCGCGACGGGCTGTTCTGCGAGCGGATTTTCGGACCGGTCAAGGACTACGAGTGCAACTGCGGTAAGTACAAGAAGATCCGGTACAAGGGCATCGTCTGCGACCGGTGCGGCGTCGAGGTCACGACCTCGGCGGTCCGCCGGCAGCGGATGGGGCACGTCGAACTGGTCGTGCCGGTAGCCCACACGCTTTTCTACCAGGTTCCGCCCTCGAAGATCGGCCTGATGCTCGCGCTCTCCATCAACCAGGTCGAGACGGTCCTGAACTACGAAGCCTACGTTGTCATCGAGCCCGGCAACTCGCCCTACAAAAAGATGGACCTCATCACCGAGGAAGAGCTGAAGAAGATCGGCGACAAGTCCGAGGGGTTCGAGGCGGCCGGCGGCGCGCCGGCGCTGAAGCTTCTGCTGTCGCGGATCGAACTCGACGACCTGGCCGCGGAACTGCGCGCGAGAATCAAGCACGAGACCTCGCGCCGGTTCAACCTGCTCCGGCGGCTGCGCGTGGTCGAGGCGTTCCGTTCTTCAGGCGCGCGCCCGGAGTGGATGATCCTCGACGTGCTGCCGGTGATCCCGCCCGACCTGCGGCCGCTGGTACCGCTCGAAGGCGGCCGTTACGCCACGTCGGATCTGAACGACCTGTACAAGCGGGTGATTGTCCGCAACAACCGGCTCAAGCACCTGCTGTCAATCCGGACCCCGGACATCATCCTCAAGAACGAGAAACGGATGCTGCAGGACGCGGTTGACACTCTCTTCTCCAACGAGACTAGGCCGCGGCCGGTCCGGGGCCGGGGTAACCGGCCGCTCAAATCGCTCTGCGAGGCGCTGCGGGGCAAGCAGGGCCGGTTCCGCCGCAACCTACTCGGCAAGCGCGTGGACTACTCGGGCCGTTCGGTCATCGTCGTTGACCCGGCGTTGAAGCTCCACCAGTGCAGCCTGCCCAAGGAAATGGCGCTCGAGCTGTTCAAGCCGATGATTCTGCGGAGACTCGAGGAACGCCGCCTGGCCGAAAGCGAACGCGGGGCGAAAAGCATGTACCGGCGCGAGGCGCCGGAGGTCTGGGAGGTGCTTGAGGAAGTCACCAAGGACCACCCGGTGATGCTGAACCGCGCACCGACGCTGCACCGGGTTTCGGTCGAGTCGTTCTTCCCGATTCTGGCTGAGCACCGGGCGATCGGTATCCACCCGCTGGTCTGCCCGCCGTTCAACGCCGACTTCGACGGCGACACGATGTCGGTCCACGTGCCCCTGACGCCGGAGGCGATACTCGAGGCCTCGGTGTTGCTGCTTTCGTCGCACAATATCCTCTCCCCGGCGCACGGCCGGCCGCTGATGACGCCGTCGCAGGACATCGTCATCGGGGTCTACTACATCACCAAGAAACGGTCGGACCGGACCGAGTCGGTCGGTTCGTTCGACGATTTCGAAACCGTCCACTCGGCCTACGACCTGGGCGAGCTCGATATCCACGACCCGATCAAGTTCCGGTACAATGGCAAGATGCATGACACAACCGTGGGCCGGGTGCTGTTCAACGAAGTGCTGCCCGGGCAGCTCCGGTTTGTGAACGAGGACTATCCCAAGGACAAGCTGGTGGCGCTCGTTGACACCTGCAGCCGGACGCTGGGACTGGAAGTGACCGCACAAGTGCTCGACGCGGTTAAGGACCTCGGGTTCGAACAGGCGACGCGCTCCGGGCTTTCCATCGGCGTCGACGACGTCGTGGTCCCCAAGGAGAAGTACGCCATCCTCGACCGGAGCGAGCGAGACCTGAAGAAGGTGCACAAGGCCTATGACCGCGGTCTGATGACCGACGCCGAGAAATACAACCTCGTCGTCAACACCTGGACCTTGGCGACTGCCGAGGTCGAAGAGGCGCTGATGAAGCGGCTGAGTGAGGACCAGGCCGGCTTCAATCCGGTGTTCATGCTCATCGACTCGGGCGCGCGCGGCTCGCGGACCCAGGCCGCCCAGATCGGCGGCATGCGCGGGCTGATGGCCAAGCCGCAGCGCCGGTCGGTCGGCGAGGAGGTTATCGAGACGCCGATCAAGAGTTCCTTCCGCGAGGGGCTGTCGGTCTGGGAGTACTTCATTTCGACCCATGGCGCGCGCAAGGGACTGACCGACACCGCGCTCAAGACCGCCGAGGCCGGGTACCTGACCCGCCGGCTGGTCGACGTGGCGCAGGACGTGGTCATCACCACTGAGGATTGCGGCACGATTCTCGGACAGGAGGTCACGGCGCTGCGCGAGGGCGCCGACATTGTCGAGCCGCTGTCCGAGCGTATCGCCGGTCGGTTCTCACTCGATGACGTTGTCAACCCGGTGTCGGGCGAGGTAGTTGTCCATTCCGGTGAAGAGATCAGCGACAAGGCGGCCGAGGAGATCGAGAACTACGGTATCGAATCGGTGCGAGTGCGGTCGGTTCTCACCTGTGAAGCGAAGGCCGGCCTTTGCGTCAAGTGCTACGGCAGGAACATGGCGACTGGATCAGTCGTCGAGATCGGCGAGGCGGTCGGCGTCGTTGCCGCCCAGTCCATCGGCGAGCCGGGCACCCAGCTGACCCTCAAGACCTTCCACGTCGGCGGCGTCGCCTCGCGCGTGGCCGAGCAGACCAAGGCGACCGCGAGGTTCGCGAGCAAGGTGAAATACGAAGGGCTCGTGACGGTCAAACGGACCGACGGCGAGACTGTCGCCCCCGACCAAGGCCGGTTGGTGCTCACCGCGCCGGACCGGATGGTCCCGTTTAACGTGCCGGCCGGCGCGAACGTCCGGGTCCACGATGGCCAGGAGGTCAAGGAAGGCGACACCCTGTTCGAGTGGGAGCCCTACTCGATACCGATTCTGGCCCGCTCCAAGGGTCAGATCGCATATCACGACGTCGAGGTCGGAGTGACGCTGCGCGAGGACATCGACGAGCGGACCGAGCGGATGCAGCGGATCATCACCGAGGACCGCGGCCACCGGCTCCACCCGCGCGTCG
>Ga0163203_1000408_pt1 | contig 11473 bp, 11 predicted proteins | sample PL_2010_330m_FD_113534 | JGI IMG/M metagenome (GOLD analysis project Ga0163203, IMG submission 113534) | Freshwater microbial communities from Powell Lake, British Columbia, Canada to study Microbial Dark Matter (Phase II) - PL_2010_330m | ecosystem: Environmental > Aquatic > Freshwater > Lake ... | reverse complement strand
TGTATTGATATCGCGTCATCACCAATCTTTGAAAACACAAGACTATCATTTATCGTTGCGTGCGTTCCCGTATTGGTCAGTGAATCATAAAACAAATCCATCAACTGTTGACGTGTGTAACAACAAGTATCCTCTCCGGGCCTATCATTTTCAATTTGTATCGTGTCGGCAAAACTTCCCGAGTCAAGTTCAATAATAATCTCCCATGTGTTCCTAACAGTCTGACAAAGAATGTGGTAAGGGCTGTTAGGGTACGTAGCATCACAAAGCGATGCTTTGGTATCCCGAAATTTAACAAGTCCCGATGTTGGCATGGTGTCATTCGCCAATGGCCGACCAATAGTATCAATCACAAATGCAATACGATTTCCATCCAGCCGCTCTCTAATAACAATAATCTCTTTAGCTTTCGACGTATCATCATATCTTTCAAACTGAGTGAGATACACTGCCTCATTTTCCGCGAGAACCACTGCGGACCACAAGGCTTCTTCCGATACCGAATCAGTCAGGGTGTCATAATATGCGTAACTATATCTGTACATGCCATCAAGGCTCGCTACTTCATCAAGCACACCCACTCTCAGCTGACCAGGCGCCTCAAGTCCCATTGATAGCAAACGAGGACCAAACCCCAACGTGTCATCTGTCACATTCTCAAACGGTACCGAGTCCAATGGATCCACCGATGTATCCCCCGGAACACTTGCAAAATCCCCCCACGATGAATCATTCCGCCAAAACGTAGTGTCTATGAACGGAAACCCTTTTGTGGTTGTAAACAGTAGAGGTGGAGTCTTATCATCACAATGAATCAGAATGTTTCCGTACTGGAGCCAATCGTGCGGACCTTCACGATCAGGAAACACATAATCTCCGGTTGAGGACCACCCTTTTGAAATCCCCGCTGTATCACTAAACACGACCTGCCCGACCGTAATAAAACTGATCCTCGTGTACGGATTCCCGTTCGCCTGCGTATCTGCGTAGTATGCAATAAACACCGTGTCTGTAATTCCAACAATTAGCTTGTGATCAAAAAGGTTGTTGTAATACCCAAACGCTCCGTACAGTGAAATGCTGTCGTACCGAGTCAATTCCCCAACCTCTGGTCGTGGCTGGATCACACCCGGACGTGATGTAACATCAATATTCAATGTGTAACTGGAATTACTAATCCCAACCAAATCCGCGTCTGGAAATGTTACCATCCCCGCTGCTCCCGGATTCGGAATATCAATCTCTACCACCTGCCCCATCCCAGGCAAAGCGAAAATTATGGACACAACTATCGAGACCAGAATTAATACCACCAGCCCAAACAATATTTTACCCAGCCACGTCACTGAACCACCTGCACAATCCCTCGTTCCTTGTCATACATCCGCTCAAACCTCGCGGCATCCACATCCTCTGAAAGAGTAACCGCGATCTGCCAACAAACATGCAGTAACATCATCTCTCTGTACTTGGGAATAATCAGAATCGAACTCGTATCAGAACACATCGCTGGTGGAAGCGCCTGGTACCAAATAATGAGCGTGTCATAATTATCTGGGATTGGATGCACACCCAGGACACCGCCTTTGTCAAACACCTGACTTGGCGCTGCCCCCTCTATGGGTGTGACCACATCAGCAAGCACTACAACCGGAACAAACACCTCGATCGCTCCCGTAGTAGTCGGTGTGTGTCTTTTGCAGTATTTCAACCCACCTTCAACATAATCACTTTCAAGTGTGTACAGCCCCTGTCCTTTTACCAACGGAATACTATCAACTTTCAAGTACGGCGCCGGATCCAAATCAACCTTGGTCGCAATGTAATGAATCGACTCATTAACCTGACTATCAACTTCGGCGGCTGTGTATTGAGCGGTACCAATCCCTTCTGTGTGCATTCGCCTTGTTGCCGATGCCCTCACAGATTCAAGATCATCCAGCACTCCAGCCTGCAACCCCCCCGCAACCAACAACACCACCAGTATTTTCTTCATTAGTACGGTCCCCTTAGTGTACTGAACTGTACATTCCGAGCTTCAACATCTGGATCACCACGTACACGAGAGTACTCTCTCCCACTCCCCTGATGACGTGCCACAAGTAGGTTGCGCATCTCCCTGTACTTACCCTCATGTTCTCGAGGTGATATCTCGGCCATTAATCCCCATTGTAGCATTAGATCAAAACCTTCAGGGAACTCAGCCACCCCTATTGTTTTCATGCGATATCTTAATCTTATCAGATATCCACTATTGTCGGGAGCCCCCACTAATTCAAAATGAGGATAGTCAGCCTTTCGAGTTGAATGTCTCCAGAATACTACGCTTGTAATACCTGCGTTGTACTGCAAATCATCACCTTTTACAGGGTTGAATTCGTCCAGTGGTTTCAGGGAACTTTCCTCTGCACCATATAAAACCGTAATAATATCACGAGAGTCGTCATTGTTACCCTCACAACTATAAACCCCCTGATTAGCAACTGTCCGCATATCAACTTCACTTGTGTTGAAATCCCAATCACATTCATGGTTGATCCTGCTACATACCGCAGGAATCAGCAATTTAATTGCCTCCAGCCTTTCGGTTGGCTTCAATAATGGCTGTGCGCCAGCATTGGTGAAACCGGTATATGCTTTAATCACCGAAGGGTGACGTTCAACTATAGCCGCTAATTTGCTCTCAGTCATAACTTAATCATCCTGAACTCTTGTTTGAATCGGTTTATCTCTTACCGCCTGTCGTTGGGTGTCTCTACCAAGTGTCAGTATGTTGGCCTCATCCATATTTTTAACACGCCAACAGTCACGACCCTTGCCGTACTTTTGACTATTCTCGATAAAATCAGCCTCTTCCTGTGTACGCGCTGTATGCACATGCTCTCCAAACTGAATCGCTCCCTCACGCTGATCTATTTGACCGGCTATTTTGATCTCTGGCGGAAACCCCGTTATCCTGTAGTCTCTTGCAGATGCCCAATAAAGCCTTTCAATAAATACTTTCCTTTCAATAAATACTTTCTCTTCCGGTTCAGTATTATCTTTGTTTCCCTTAACTTCATACACCATCACCTACTCCTCCATTTTGCCGGGGGCGTTACCCCCGGCAGGTTAATTATTATGGCAGAAAGCTGCCGTCTTCAATACGCTTGCAACTGGTCACAACAGACATACCCATTGTGTGGAACTTGGTAATCGTACCCATTTCCGTGGCGTCGTTAGCGCATCGCAGGATGAGCCGCTCTCCACGCTTGGCAGCCTTATAGAAAGAACCAACAAGACCGTCGATATTCTTCTCAAAGGCTGTAGCGTCCGTAAGAGTCACTGGACCATGGATCACTGTCTCAGTAACACCCTGCTTTCCCGAATAGAGAGTTAGAGTGCCATTGTCGGACATGTTGAGATTGATATTGATACTGGCGATCATATTCTCAACAGCGTCATCCAAGTCCTTCTTGTGTCCACCCTTACCGTTGTTCTCGAAATGTTCTCCCGAAAAACAAACAGTACGAGTCCCTGATGCCGAAGTATCAGAGTAGAAGGCCAGACCATTATCACCAATACACGATGCGGCGGTCTTAGCCAACAGGGTAGCACAATCGTCAGCCCTAAGAGCAGCGTGAATATAGGCCCGATACGGTCCTATATTCAGGTAATCAACAAGTTCACCAACGGTGTCATAAGCAGCAGCCGATGTGTCAATCACCCCTGCTGTCCCGATTGCATTAACTCCCGTGGGAGCAGCCGCGTCGACCCGAAAGGTCATGTCGCCATCTTGTACGAGTGCGATAGTACAAGCCGAAAAGCTGGCCTTTGTAGGACAATCGGGTTTTGCCTGCACTACAAACGCAACGTCTTTGTCGTCCGCGGCGACTATGCGCGGGTATGGTTTGGCTAACTGATAAGCCTCTTCTCTTTGGTTAGTTCTCATGTGAACAACATCTCCTTACTTGGGTCCTAAAAGGCAGTCCACGTCTATATCGAAAGTGATGCCGTTGATAATAGTATCAGACACGGAATCAGCTACTCGCCAAACGAGGGCCAATTTGGACTTGAACAGTGAATCAGCTACGGGTCCGGCGTAAACCTTCCGTAGATTAACCGGCAAAGAGTCTACAGTATCACATGCTATCAGATGATACTCATCCTCAAATACCGTATAAAGCCATAAATACCCTGAATCAGCGTCACCGAACCCCGCCAGCGTATCGTCCGCCGCCGAGAGATCAATACTTATGATTTCAGGGTAAAGGTTCGGGCTACCCCTATCATTGGTGACTAAACTCATTAAGCCCTCAATGGTATCGGTGTGCCCAGAATAGCTTGTGACATTCAGTTGTCCGTGAACAGTATCAGCGTTATCAGACACCGAATCACCAAAATAAACGGTGAACACTAATCCTGGATCGTCAGAGACAACTATAAATGAATCAACAACTCCAGATTCGTTCGTATCCACAGAAGATGTAAGCGCAGTCCCAATAGCAGTATTAAGGGCCGCGCTCATACTGTCGCATACATGCCAAATCTCTGTTGTATATCCAGTCGTGTCGGTACTGTCAGTAGACATCTTTACTGTCCACTCGGCAGTAAAAGTGACCTCGCTAAACCGTGAAACAAACTTAATGTAAGTTCCACTGTCTTGAGCATACACAGAGTCTTTGAGAGCAGGAACGGCAGCCCAGATAGCGCAAAAGGAATCAAGGGCAGTCGCTAACGTCGCGTCATCACCCGTCGATAGGTCGTACTCAATTCCTTTATCTCCACCAGCCAGCGTTAAGGTACAACCCACAACACCAATAGCGACTGTATCAAGAAGCGTTGGGGTGGCATCAATGGTTCCAAGTGTCCAAATCATCGTCTGAACACCTGAAGTCCACGAAACAGCAGTCGAATCAACCGCAGCACTACCAGTCACGAATGTATCAATGTACTTAAACGAATCTAAGCCCTGAGACACACTGAATGAAATAGCCATTGCTGTGTCCACAGTCGTATCCGTAGCACCAAAATAAACCGTGATGGTCTTTTCAACCAGTTGCCCGCTAAGCACCCAACCAGTAGTCAACCACAAGCCTATTACAGCTAAGAAGATAAGTCGTTTATACACTTCCCACCTCCTTAATTCTGAGCTCCCACAAACATCATGTGACGGTTCTCATTTCCCAAAAGGAACGAGTATACGCCACGGTACATGTCGTAGATAATTTCAGAATTACCCACACCCTTGGCATCGAGGACAAGCTTCAGGGTATTCAGAGCCTTCATCTTCACCCGATCCATATCGAGCAAGAAACCCCATCCGCGCGTTTCAGGGTCGGTCATTAGTGGCATCTCTACCATTGGCAGACGCATTCCTCGACGGACATACGTATTTATGTCCATACCATAGGTTTCTGACAGCGGCGAAAGTCGCATCTTCTCCGTACCAAAGTCGTTGACACGCTCCATAACATTACCCGATGTAAACAACATCGCATTTGTAACATCAGGATTTTCTTCGTGATACTTTTGTAAAGCACCGTTGAATCCTGACTCAGTGACAATTCCATTGAAGTTTGTGAACAATGACCCTGAACGTAGAAAATAGTTCAGACCACCAAAAGTACGGTAACTTGCCGGTGCCGTGCCTGACGATGACCTGGCTCCACCAATAAGATTCCGCTCAATCGTCTCTTTGGTATGGTAGAACTTCTGTTGCTGTCGGCGAATTCGTTTCGCCCCGGGACCACCATGCTCCGACTTCAGATCATTGGCGGTTCTGTCTATTGCACATTGCATCCGAATCAACTGAATATAATTGAATACATTGGTATCATCTGCCGATACCGGCTCGTACACCTCATCCTGATTTTCAGCTATCCTCGGTAAAAGAGCCCACAACACTGTTCCCGATATCCACTCCTGTCCGGTGGAATCACATGCACTCTTTGTTATTGCAATTGTGTTACTTGTTGGTTTTGAATCCACTGTGGCATAATCATCAGTATCCGGATTCCACAGAACTGTTCCTGTGATCATCGATGTACCATTTGCCACTACAACCAATTCCGATGCTCCCGCCGCACATGCCTTTCCCACAACAAACATTGTAGGAATACGGTTCTCTTCCTGAGCGTCTACCCGATAATTATGTGCGGGATCTATTGACATTTTTGTCGATATTGCCAACAAAGGCATTATCGATGGAAAAGATTTCCAAATCTTCTCGTTCATATCAATAGCAAGCTCGTTGGTTGCATATATGTTCTCACCACCAACGGTTGATATCGTTGTTGGGTTTTCGTAATCCATTATTTACTTCTCCGTTATTTCAAGGTTGATAGACGTAATTATTGTCGGGAGCAATTTCGTCAGCCTTCTTTTGTCCAGCCCCCGGTTGGGTAATTCCCAACCGTCCGCCTTCTGGCTGAATTGATAGTCCCGCATTACGTCCTCTGTCCGCAGCATCAACTTCAATTTGACCAAGATGAGTTTTGTTTTGAATCATTCTGGCTTGCGCCTGGATATACGGACCAAGAACAGTAGCAACAGCATAAACAAAAGAACTCGGACCACCCAGAATAGGCTTCTCTTTGGTACCGACCTTGATTCGCATCGGCTTTACAATTGCCAAAGCCTTATTCAACACGTCATCTGGAATGTTATTGGCATCTAAAAATTCATCAAGAGCCTTATCACATTCCGAAAATTCGCGTTTTGCCTGGTCTTCTATTTTCGATTGCTGCTTTTTTTTCTCTCCAAGGGTCATCCGTTCGAATATCCTATCCTCCATACTCTGAAGGTTTTCCCTGAGATCTTTTTTGGTCGTATAGTCGTCCGCGTCTTCTTCGTAGACTAACTCTGGCTCTACGGTCCTCTCCGATGACTTTTCACTAATTTCTGCGCGGTGTTCATCGTAAATACTTGGATCGTATTCCTTTGTTTTCTGAACAAGACTCTGGTAGAGTTGCTGATTTCTCGCGTTAAGTTCTTTCAGCTCTTCATAACTTGCCTTGGATTCTTCCTCTGTACCGTCTGTCGGATTTTCCGGAACGGTAGCACCTTCCACCGGCTGATCGCTTTCAACTCCTGTCGGATTTTCCGGAGAGTTTCCTTCGTCTACCTCGATGGTTTCGGTTGGGTTTTGCTCATCCATGAGATTCACTTACTCCTCTTGTCGATCTTCAATATCTTGAAGTTCCTGCTGTAATTTTGGTAATGATGCAACCGCGTTAAATGTCATCATCCATTCGTAAAGCCCATCACGTCGTTGCTTCAATACCTTTATTTTTGTTTCGTTTTCATCTAAATTACCCGTCATGTCTGCAAGCTGACGGTCCCATCTCAACAATTTTACCTTTGACCATTCGGCCATTGCTCCCCAACCGGGCGTAGATATTGTTTGCTGCACTCCCGAAAGTTTGGCTATTTCAGCTACCAATTCTTTTTGACGGCGCTTATCACCTTCATATCGGGGACTATATTCAACTTTCACGGGTCCAATTTTCATCAGGCAACCGCTCCCATTATTCTTTCTTCTTCTCTCTGCATTCCCGATTGCATTTGCATCATTTCCGCCTCAGAACGAACAGTCCGTTCAATTTCTTTCTTGGTATAACCGGCTCGTTCCATATATATTTTCTGAAATTCATCCATTTTGGTTGTTGGAAATCTCATGATCGTCTCCGCCGTTTCTCGAGCAACACTCTCTTTTATAAGATCCTCCCCAACCCTATCCTTACCCTTCAACGCAATATCAAAACCACCCGGTATCCGCTTCGGATGAGAAGCCAACTCCATCCCTCCCTCAGTTGGCAAATACATTCCCATTGCTTTTTCAACGCCAAGAACTTCAATGGCGTCCGCAATCGTTATATTACTACCAATAATATCAACTGTTTTAGTTGTTAGATCTTTCAGGAATACTTCATCTTGTAACACACTTCCCTCTAAACGCATATCTCCATTCTGGTTTCTCAGAACATCCTGCGTAGCAGTTGAATGGCGACTCGGGGCATCACCGAAAGTCACGTCAAACACCCCCAAACCACGTTCAGTTTCCTTATCAACTATATCAGGAAGCATATAGAAATCCTTATCAAGCGATCCACCCTTCGATTCATAAAAATGATCCGTTAGGGCTGATCCTTCTTTTCTCTTTATCTTGATCAATGCGTTTGGTATTGTCGTAAACTGATTCTCATCCTGATCTGCGTCATGGTAAATCCTAAACTGAGTCTGCGCCTGAGCTGCATCCAAAGCACTATTTATCATATCATTTCTGAGGTTGAACATTGTTTCCATTGGCTTCAATGCGCCATAGCCCCAGAAACAATCTTGCGTGTGAGGTTTTACCGTATGAATTTGCCTTGATAAATTAATCAATTTGTGTGGCATGGGATTAGATTCAATATTCCTGATTAGTAAATCCCCACCCAACACATCAATATACCTATCTTCGGACTCATACCTTAGGTAACATTCCAAGTCATCATCGCTATTCGGATCAGGTAAACCCATCCTCCTAAGCATCCCAAGCCCAAAATGTTTTGTTAATTCAGTCGAGGCCCCGGTCTTACGCTTAAACAATCCCTCTTCATCTATTCCCGGATAATTATTCGGGTTTGCTTTATACATATTTTTTAGTCTGCGTCTACTTGTCAGGCCGAGCTTTATCGCATACCTGCATTGCCCTTTTTCTTCAAGTCCCACAGCATAAGGGGCAATCAACACTTCCCATGGCGCCCATACTTCAACCCTTAACCTGAACCTTTTGGCGCGTCGTGTAACTACTATTGGTTCACCTCTCGACCAGTCTACATATCTTTCCTCTACTTCTTCAAAGTAAGGAAGCGTATTCATAAAGGCTGTTCCCTGCACTACCGCTATTTTTGTCTGAAGAATCCGCTTCCCCAAAAATCCCGCCTTGTCAAGATAGTGATCAAACAACTCAGCTTGCAATTCAGCCAGGTATCCATACTCATCTTTGTTTTTTGCTTCAATGGGCAGGTACGGACGCTTTCCATGATTCGCTCTTATGTATCTCGGTACCAATGTTTCAACAGCCGTGAATGGCTTTGGCATAAAATGATTATACCTACGTGGATCCCGACGAATATTCTGAGGAACTCCATGATACAACATGTCCATCCGCTCACAAATTGCGTTTCGTACATCCTGCACACCACGCGCCTGCTCAGCTGCACTATTGACCAATTTTAATGCGTCTGAACTGTCGTAATCCACGGATGCCATATTATCCTCGCCCTTTAATTATCACAGAACTACTCTCTTGTGATTTATCCACACTTGGCCTCGCATACGTTTGTGCTATCATCTTCAAAATACGACGCCACGTTTCGGTTGACGCAAACAGTAACTGGCTCAATGGCTCCACACTTGTCTTTTCATACACAATATCTCCGATCGGTACATCCTCTCGGACATACACTAAAGCATTGTGATGTTCTTCAAGAGTTGCTATCTCTGTATGTGTAAAACTCACCCGTACACACTCCCTTGTTCACCACCCATGTATTTCTCGGCATCGTCCATATATTTGGGCCCCGAAGAACCCCCCTCCTTCATGTTCGGCTCCAACATTGCCAGGTATCTCAAATCATCTACATAGTGATCATTTACTTTACGGACGTGCTCCCTCAACGTCTCTTCGTCAGCGACTTTCGTTGTTTTATATTGATATCGCTCCAATTCCCAGGGGAGAGATCCACACCAATCCCCGTTAATCATCCGGACTTCATAATTACAAGACTCAAATATCTCAACTCTGCTCTTCCCTGTCATAGGATCAGGCATAAACATATCTCGCAACTTCATAATACCAGCAGCAAACGACCCCGATGGTTTACTCACTTGAATTACAGGGATACCTTTCTTGCCTTCTGTAAGTTGTCCAGACATCGATGATTTTGCGTTTAAGTCCTTCCCTTGGTCTCCATCCGGATCATCTGAAACCCAGTCTTGAATTTTCTCTCCAGCAGACTTTACCCTGATCTCTTCTTGCCATTGTGGAACCGTCATGAACTCTTTCATTGTCCGATAAACAACAAGTTTCAACTCATCCGACCCCTCAATCGGCTCCCACGCCACCCACATTGCCGCACTGGCTTTCCGGTGGTGCATATCAATACAAAACATTCTGTACGCACTCGGATGCAAATGCCTGTCGGGTACAATATGAATTGCCTTGTTATACTGAGGAATCACCACTCCACCAAGCGCAACAAACCTGCCAAATATCTTAGCCTCACGAACCGCCTCATCTCGAATCTCCAACAACCGCTTCTTTACCGCCTCCGCATTCAGATAAGGATTCCCCATTGGCGTGAAGAACTTATTTACTACACTCAGACCTTCTGGTGGATGTTGCACATGATCCCATTCCCAGGTCTGACCCTTCTCAGGAGTCATCGCGCACATGAAAAAGCCACCACGATCCAACAAACGTGACTTTTCTTTGTCGTAAATACTTTCACTCCCATGCTCATCGTGTCCAACACCATCCAGATCGATTCCGTCAAACGTATCCAAATCCTCCTCATACGATTTGAACTGAACCAAAGATCCGTTTTCATAGTAAAGAGTGTGCGTCTTCTCTCTCCAGGCCGACCGCCAGCTTCCACCCTTCATCGCAGCCCTGGGTGTCATCTCCCTAAACTTTTGAAGCAGAACCCCCTCAACATTAGCTCCCCACTTTGGCGCTACAAGTCTCAGCTTAACCGGTGGTGGATGTTTGGCGCTTCTGTGCGAATGAACACCTCGTGCAATTTGGTCAAAGAAATTGACCATGAACGCCGTCTTCCCTGACCTGTTACCACCAAAAACCCAAATCTCATCTGCGTCTGACTCCCACAATCCAGCTTGGTCATTTGATGGACACCCAAACGCATTCGGATTGCTCGGCTTAATCGGCACAAAATACCGACCACGCTCTTCCTTGAAACGGCGCTCTCGCTCTACTACGATTTGCTCAAACTCAGCCCGTAGTTCGGGCGGAAGATTTCGCAATTCGGACGATGTTATTGTGTCTGTCTGCAAGTTCGTCATCAGACCTAAAAATAATGCTACCAGAAACATCATGTTTGTGTACTATATCTCCATTGATCTTTGCCTTCAGGGTCATAGCAGCAACCACCTCCGCACCCTTCTCCAACGCAACACCCGACGACATTGCGCTTGCTATTAACTGATCCAAAGCACCTTGGTAATTCTTAAATCTCTTCACTTTCAATCCAGCAAATATCGCGTGCCGATCTATCGCCGACTGTGATATCCCTTTGAAATCAGCAGCAATACTATCACCCGATTCCCAGTTTTCATACCTGCGCTCTATCTCGCTCTTGTGCTCAGACTTACAAATAGAACAGCGAGACGTGTGCATTTTGGGCCTAACCCGTTTTAATGGCCGCTTCCTTGCGGCCTTTGCTGGCTTCCGTGCCGGTAGCTTAGATTTCATCACTCTCTTCCGAGT
>Ga0163203_1000406_pt1 | contig 11489 bp, 18 predicted proteins | sample PL_2010_330m_FD_113534 | JGI IMG/M metagenome (GOLD analysis project Ga0163203, IMG submission 113534) | Freshwater microbial communities from Powell Lake, British Columbia, Canada to study Microbial Dark Matter (Phase II) - PL_2010_330m | ecosystem: Environmental > Aquatic > Freshwater > Lake ... | reverse complement strand
TCTGTTGGATTGTAGCAACTGCCCTTTTGTCTAATCATCCGTGCTGTTATCATTTAGTCTCCTTACAGTGATCAATGTCCCACCGCAGTAAGCGTTCCCTGACGAAATGCTTGGGCTCATTGCAGACACGGTAGAACGTCATACCGTCTATACCTGAACAATAGAGCTCCAGCTGTTTCTTAACCAGTTCCTCGAAGTCTATATCGGCGTAGCAGCATGTCGTTACGCGGTTGATAAACGCCAACCGGACTGCATGCCCCTCTACGTGTGGATACATTAGCTCGCGCCTGCGTATATCCGTGAGCTCCAGGTATACGTCAATCTCTCTTGTAATACTTGTCATAATCCTCCTATATTCTCTCTCGGTAAACCCAGGTTATCCCACATGGTGTCCTCAACGAAACACACACGTGACTTCATAACGGCAGCGCAGGTCTCCCCGTCTCCCCCGAATATGCGCTTAACGGCATCGTCTTTTACGACGGCAACACAGCCTGTCCGGAAGGGGTTGTCCCCTTTCTCTCCATCTTTGACGGAGATAAGACATATGCCTTGCTTCATATACCCCTTACATGTAATGCATACTCCGTTCGTTTTTATTTGTTCCCAAGCCCCTAGCTCTACTTCCTCTCCGTCTGTCTTATGCGAGTGCACGATGCCACATGCCGGACACTTGTAGTTATCTTCGCTGGAGAATCCGCCGTATACCCATGTACCGCACTGTCTGCATTTAATGCGATAGTTGGATATTCCTAACAGTACTAACCCTTCGTCTTTCTTCTGCCCACAAACGGTGCAACAGACTGAGAGCACTCTCGGATTAACCCCCAGCTTCTTATGCAGCATTATATTCATTGTACTTCTTCCTTTGTTTCTTAATGCTCCTCTTTGTTTTTACGTATGAATTAAAATAAAAGCAACCGTGACAGGATTCGAACCTGCAAAGCGACTCCCTACTAAAGCCGGCTGTAGGCGTGTCTAACCAATTCCACCACACGGTTGCTTAAATGTTCTAATGTTAATGCCTGGGTTCAGGTTCTTTAAACGACATATAGGGGCAGGCACCATGTTTGGCGTGCTTAATCACTACCCACATATATACCGTAAATATCTTGACGAACCTAAATAGCCAACGCAGTACCCGCCACGGAGCCACTAGCAGGCATGTCCAGAACACGGCCTTAAGGCCCAGCCCCACGTGTTCGAAAAACCACGCCAGGGGATCACTTAAGGCATGGCAACAACGCGACGCCCGTGCCCTACGTTTATAACGCCTGGCCTTGCGTTCGGCAGCGGCCGCGTCTAAGACACGTAAATAGTCTACTTCACGCATATATGCGGCCCTGGTCGTGCTTTCAAACACAGACCTGACCTTGGACGCTAGTTCGGGATCTACCTTAACTGCGTCCACACACAATATATACCGCGCGCTCGCCATAACGTCAACGTACTCGTCCCAAGAAGGTATGTCCGCTAAACATAGGCCGTGTGCACGCCTGCCTACATTGCGCCAGCCCGCGGGTATGTCCAGATCATCCAGCATGGCCCTCACAGTGATACGGAGTGCCATGCTACGGACTGCCCCATATTGATAGTCGGCGTACTCAACCGGTAATTCCCGCAGCCACCTACCTAACTCCGTATTCACGGCGTGCGGGCAGTCGACAGTGTGAAATCTGGCGGCAATAAAATCCCGCCAGTCGCTCGGCGATACCTTAGTAGTGACTTCTGTGGGCTGGCTATAGGGCATTAATTTGCCAATTATGCCCGCCAGCACGGTCATGGCAACCAACCAGCCTAGAAGGGGTACTGGTATGACCATAGACATGACGCCAGCAACCAGCAACCCCGCTAGCCAGCACAGCTTTGTAGCCACGAATGCGGCTACGATCGCTATGCCATGCCCCGCGAACACGATGGCACCGTACAACACATGGGCTATGAGCTGACATACAATGCCCCATCTATGTGTTGCCAACGCCATGACTTCAGGTACGGTATTGTATAGTGCAACCGTTGACGCCACGCCTATTGACAGCGCGTACCACTGCACCTGACACGGATTCCTGTCCCTGCGATGCCGGTATCCATATATCCCCGTAACCAGTACTGCGACCCCATTCAGGGCCGCGTACCAGAACAATGCCGTGGCGCTAAAGTTCCCTAGTATGAACTTCTGGTATAGTAACACGCATATCCATGCCGCTCCGCCCGCAATAAATAGGGTCATGCCGAGTACCGTCGGTATCAATAGGCCCACGCCTGGGATGTGTTCCATGCCCATAACTTTCAGGACCCAGGCATCCAGGGCTCCAATGGGTTTGAATCCCGTGTGTATGACCCGTCTGAATCCCATGATCACGGGGACCAGTATCGGTCTGAATACGCACATACTGAACATTGCTATCCAGAAGTACGGACACAGCGAGAAACCCCGCGGTACGTTCTTATCCCACAACGGATTCTTGAACATGTAGCTGAAGTTCTTATAGACCCAGCTATCTGTTGTAAACCATTCCTCAATACAACTCTTACTTACGAATGCCATCACCTCTCCTTTACTGCTGTACGCAGTCTATGTTTGTTTATATACACGCTTTAAGTAGTCTTTCCTCCGCGGAGTCCGTATCCTTGATAGGAGTCGAAGCCGCCCACCACTGTACGGCCTGCTTGGCCGCATCCAGAACACGTCTAAAATACACGTATTCATGGTTGGGCTGTCTGGGTATATGCTCCCACCGCCCGATAACCATTTCATAGGATTCCAGGCATAGGTAATAGTCCAGCTTTGATGCCACGGCCCACATGAACTTGGGGTGCATGATGTGATCCCCGTATAGGCCTTCCCCGGATGGCAGACTTGCCTCTACCTCGTGCTCAAACCTCTCAAGGATCTTCGCGCGGCCGCCAGTATCCAGATCCTCTACGGTACCGTTGGGCATTACCAAGTAATAGGTATACCACTTAAGATAGTTCTCAACCGTAAGTACGGCATGGTCACAGGGCTGCCCGTGATACACCAGAGGAATGCCCCTGGAACTGTAATACACTCTGTGCTTATCTAAACTGCTTTCGGCCCTGTTATGGCCGCCTTCACTCATAATTACGCCTCCATATCAGTTAAATCTATGTCGACGAAATCTGTTTCGTCGACATCATTGATAGCATAACTACACTTACATCTAATTATGCCGTGGAAAGGGGTGATAATTAAGGAACTTATTGGTAGCAATAAATACTGGAGTCAGTACTTTATGGTACCAATAAGTTGGGTGCGAGGGCGCTGATATCTAAAAAAAATAGGTGCTTGACTACACCTGGGACGTCAACGAGGTGGTCAGTCTGCTGGGTTAAATATACGTAACATTAACACACGGGATATTCACTACAGCGAAAATTAGAACCCACTACAGGTGTCACTCGGAGTCCAGTAAAGCATATATTCACTGAACTGAATATTTACCGTACGGGAATATTCAGACCTCTTTTTTAGATATCGGGCTTAAACATACCGTACGGGAGGCCCGGCACATAAGCGTATCGTGTGACTCCACGACATGGTCTGATCCCGTTCGGGATTATTTAGTCACTAAATTGCATTATAACCAACTATGTGCCCGTACGGGAAACTTTAGTATCCATACTCTCAGTAGTCTTTGTGCCCGTAGGTTTAAACGGCAGTTCCTTAGATACGAACCCAGCTGCACCTTTATGTCCGCCCCCGCCATGCTTCTGGCAGACCTTACCGACATCGATGTCATCGCCCTCGGAGTACAGGCTTACCGTGTACTGATCACCGTCGTTGATGTAGGCAATGCAGGCGTCATACTTACTCATGAGATCCCCGAACTGCGCGGACCCAAATCTGTACAGATTCATGGCATAGCAGTTCAAGCCCTCAAAGGTGGTCTCGTATCCAAAGGTATCCCGGATCTCCTTACAGTATTCGTCCCTGTACTTAATGGCGGGCTTACCATTCTCCACGATGCGATCGACTTCCTTACGCTGGGCCTTCCTGCTGGATCCCAACAGGGTATCCCATATCTTGTCCGCGGGCTCATGGGCTTCCAGCTTCAGACCCTCAAAGAACATCTTACTATCCGCCATCTTATGGGCCCATTTGTCGTAGTCCCCTACAAGTGCGACAGCCATGGGCATGTCCTGCCCTTTAAAGTAGAAGTCCCAGGCGAGCTCACAGCCGGCCTTCTCCTTATCCTTGAAGTTGCGTAGGCCCTTGATCTTGGGAGGCCCGTAAGCCTTTTCCCTGTCAGCTGCGGTGCCGTGGTGATCAATCCAGTACACGGTATCCGTCTTGTCCCGGAGTTTCTTCATGTCCTCAGGGTCTATGGAGAAGTCTACTATGACCACCATCTCCCCATCCTTTACCTTGTCATGCGGGAAGGCGTCCTTATAGTTTATGGAGTTAAAACCCATGTTCATGTTATCGTGGGCCTTTCTAACTATCGCTGCGGCACAGCGTCCATCGGCATCGTCATGGTGAAAAATCTGCATCTCCGTATCCTCCGTGTTATTTACTATACAACCTAGGGTACTACCCATTATGTATGCTACTGCCTGCCCTGGTCAACTAAAACTGCTGACAACCCCCGCCAACCCTGTACTTCTTTTTTTTAGCATCTGACAACTCCACGAAGGGCTGGATGTCCTTGAAGAACGTCCTACCCATGCGCTTCCTTGGGTTCCCGTCCTTCTTTAGAGGCCAGAGTCCGCAGGGTCCGAACTCAAAGACCCATCCGGCGTAGCCATAGACCCTGGGTCCACATATGAATCCCGTTGCTTGCATAACTTCTCCAGTCTGTAATTCGTTTCCATTAGGCTGCAGAGCGTACCCGTCTGGTTATAGGCCATCCGTGTGGCTCGCAGCAAACTGAGTTTCTGAGATCTCTTATTAATTGGTGCCCTCTTCTGGGTAAACACGGCCTTGGAGAAGAACTGCTCTCGCTCGGTCACCAGCAGTAGACCACAGTCCGGCCTGAGGATAGGCTCTACCTTGTCCTTGAGCTCATATGGTACTGCGTAATAGAACTGGTAGGGCATGGCCGCATTACCGGCATCCCTGTGCTTCCAGATACGTTTCTTGGCGTCGGCCCGGAAGTCCGATAGGGATATCTTGACCTCGATCTCAATAAGCCGGCGATCCTTGCTGACCACCAGGATATCCGGATTGTGACTGGCGTAAGGGATAACGCTGCGTTCAAAGGATATAATGGGGCACTGCCTGGTATACCGGAAGTATTCGGCTACACACATCTTGATGTAATCACTTGTCATATGTCCCCTATACCAAAGACGCTATCCACGCTATCCAGAGAATATGTAGAATGTTATCAATCACGATGATGCTCCACGGCGAACACGGACCCAGGGCGAACTGCGTACTGCCCTTGGCATGCATGAACCACACCACCACGTCTGTGCGGTCAATGATGTAATGCTGGATCGCAATGGCCAGGAGCTGCTGGTACGTGAGGTCACACCATAGAAATGGTATCATGTACGTGATGACGTGCAGTGCACATATCCAACTACTCCGCTTCTTGTTCAACGCAAGGTAGTCCGACTGAATTAAGAAGTCTCCGATAAGATGTGCTAGAATCCAATGCATGATTACACTCCTGTGTTCGTATTACTTTTTTGGTCGCGTTCCACTTTTGTCATGTTCTCCACTGTCTGTTGTTGGTACGTCATTACAGCGAGGTCAAGACATGCTGTGCCGGTGTGAACGCCGTGTACGCCACGGCCACTGTAATGAGTACCTCGGACTCGCGCTCGGAGCTGAGTTCAAGCGCCTTCCGTTTGGCATGATCCCAGTCATCAACTTCGTAGGCCTCATCTTCGACTATGACGTATATGGGCTTACCATCTATGTTTCTTGGTTTAGTCACGGTGTCTCCTCCTTTACGTTAAATCGTCTCATGTGGCGAATAGACGCCACGCTGGCCCCTAAGTCGTCACTTTTGACGACAGGCGGGACTCTCACAGCCATCACACGCTACCCTGGTCTGGCTCATAACAGTATCCTCCCATCAACTGGTGCATTGGACGCCAGTGCACCGACGTCACCAACGAGTCTGACTTTAAATATGCGGTTAGGGGCGTAGTAATCCACTATTGGTTTACCGAAGTGATTGGTGGCGTGTCTATACCCGTTGGCAAGTACGGCAAGTGCATATGCCTGGGCCTTACGTACACCGGTGACCTGCGTCTCCAACGGCAGCAGCGCATCTATGTACACCAGTACGGTAACAACAGACTCAGTTGCTGGGCTGGATGCCATAGTTATCCTCGGGAGTTATATGAATAAACAGGCACAATCCGAACAGCCCTACGATCAGGTGTATCGAATTACTATAATCTACGTTTTTTGAAAATGTAATAAGATTAGTGAGTTTACCGTTCCACCTACCCTTATATTTCCAGTTATTAAAACATTGTATGATCATAACTCACGCCTCCTGTTAATTCCTCAAATCCTGCTCTACGGCATCCAAGGCAGTGTTAATGGCTTTCCTGAACCACTCCAACGCCGCCAGGTTAGGGATCCTGGTGGCCCGGTGTGCGAGATCACTGCCTGGACGTGCGGCGATGAGGAAGTATCCACAAGCGGGATCCTTTTCCAACATGTCAATAGCCTCTTCTATAAAGTCTGCTGAGCCCGATGATGCCATTATTCTATCTCCTTTAGTATACGTATAAATGCATCCCTGGCGGCTGCCCGCATCTCCAGGGCCTGTTGTCTGGTGTACATCTCGGCGTGTATGGCATACTGTGGCTCGTCATCCGTGGTAACCATTAACATGAATGATACATTCTCCATCTTTAACAGGCAGTCTACGGCATCGGCTATATAATCTCTTGAACTCACTTGACCTCCTTTGGGACCCTGGGATAATACGTTGTGTGATCAACGGTCTTCCCATTATCCATGACATAGATGTGATCCTCGAACTGTGTGCCCACGTGTACCTCTGCGACGACGTTATTGGCCCTATACAGTAGAACCTGTGTGAAGATGCTGCCGTCCCGTTCGGACGTGACCTCCTCTAAGTGCATATCATCGCATTCAATGATACGTTGGTGGGTGTGTTTGTTGTCGGCGAAACCGAAACATACTTTAACTATCATGTCTACCTCCTGTCTATCTATCTGACTGGATGGTAACAGGTGCAATCCGGGGGTGCAAGCAATAAATAAAAAAAAGGCGGACAATTAGCCGGACATCATGTCCGGGTAGTTTCCTAACTGCGAAATCACCCCACATAGGAAACTGGTACCACGTACGAGAGTCGAACTCGTCTCGACGGGATGAAAACCCGTTATCCTACCGATAGAAGAACGTGGCTAATGCAAACCAATGTTCGTAATTGTTAACACTATGCGGCATAATGGAAACAATAGTTAACGTTATAAAGGCACGGTTGGATTCAAACCAACAACCTGATGGGTACAATCCCACCGCTCTATCCCCTTTGGAGCTACGTGCCATATAAAACATATTACCAGCCGTGGATACCGAACTCAAGACTTAATTAACCCTGAGGTTGTACTGGAGGTACTACACGGATACGCGCCTTCTTCTCCGCATCTACCAATGGTGCCAGTGCCTTTAGGAAATATGTAGGTAATCCACTGAACGTACGCCATTTCTCTATGCTCGCGTTACGCCGGTCAATGGGATTAGTAGCCGTAAGCTCAATGTTGTGCAGCACCTTAAACCCGCGAACCGAGGCCCTGACCTCTTCATAAAGTTGGGGGGAATCGGCTAGGAGCGAAGCTGCGGCTGTGACCCGGTGTGCCGTGGATCCCGCTGTGGAAGCTTGTGACCCCAGGGTGCCCGACATTCCTTCCGCCATATCTCCTACTGCCTTTAGCGGTACATGGATATCGCCTCCTCCGAACGGTATACCTCCAGGACTAAGACTATGTCCTACCTCATGTGCGTAGCTTCCCGGGGAAGTAGTGCCTATACCATATGGACTATTAATGGTCTTGGGTTGACCACCGCCATAACTATAGCGGTGTGGTCCCGTATTAAATTCTGAAACCGCTGGAGTCAGGGCGCCCAGACGCCTGTTGATTGCAGCAATACTATTTTGTGCACTGTTATCCAGTGTGGGCTCGAATCCAGCAAGGGCTGGCATACTTGCAGCAATATATGATGTCGCGTTCAAGCCAGGCATCAGCTTGGGCACGGCTTCACCACCTAACCTAGTCTTCAGGCTATCGATCATAAAATCCTGGGCTAGATTAACTCCTACGTCCCTCAACACAGAGGGATCATCGCGTATCGCTTTATACGCTGGTATGTGTCTGGAGGCAGCGGAGTCCGCAAGCCCAGCTGTGGTCTTAGCGATACGCATATATGCTCCGGGGTTCTGTTTATCAGAGGCCACGATCCGCTTAAAGATCTGACTATTCTTGATATCCTCAGCGGTCATGTTATCAAAAGACTTCAGACCCTTTTGCAATAAATAATTCTTTGATTTATTAGCACCCCATACCCGCGCGGCATGTGGTATGGCTCCACCAAAGGCTGTTCTAGCGACCTCAGCCCCTGTGTCCGCGGGCGATAAGCCCTTATGGGCTAATCCTGCTGCACCCATATACTGCAATGTACGGTCGAAGTCTGTATCTCCGGATCGGGGCAGCAGGGCCTTCAGGTTATCCAGCAGCTCACCTTTAGTTAAACCAGTTTGTTTGGCTTCGTTGGCAAACGCTTTATATCCCTTATTGGCTGTAGCGCCTGCGCCTGTCACCATCCCTGCTGTAATGACGCGCCTAGTAGCGGGTATGGCTGCACGTGCCACAGTCAGGGCCTTACGCGCCGCAGGTATGGACTTAAAGGCCTTAAGGGACGTAGGTATGGCCTTCAATCCGGATACACCTTTAAGAAGTGCGCCACCGCCGAGTGTATTCATCAGAAACGTCGGAAGTGCCAGGGCCTGATCCCTGACTCCAGGTCCACCCAAGCTATCTATGCCCACACCGGACTGCCCAGGCACATGACCTGGATTCACTACGGCATTATACCAGAGGTTATTATCTCTAGGTCCCTTGGTGTTGAGCCGGCTTATGCGCTGGAACTCCGGATCCAATGCCTGTAACTGAAGGTCGGCCCTATTCTGGTACGTACTGCGCATATTCCTGTACTTCGCAGCCATGCGCTGACCAATATTCTGTTTAGGCGCTGTTTTAAGGTCGGGAGCCCAGGGTCTGGTGTTCTTGGGAATATAGGTGGGACCACCGGTTGCCGCCGGCGTAGCCGGTAGTACCGGGCTCGTGGCCACACGGGGTACCGCGTTAGAACCTGCGGCCTTCTCACCTAATTTATATGCTACTGACTTAGGCACGGTTAATCTCCTTAGTCGGTAAAACCTTCTTCTTCAAGATATAAAGTAAAGCCGTGAGTGCGCTGCCCCCACCGACGAGACCGCCACCCATGACGCCTTGTCCCACGGTCTGGTCTACCCAGGCATCCATGCGATCATCAGAGATCTTGCCTATTGTGGCCTTGAAGCGCTCTGATTGTTCGTACTCAGCCATAAAGGATACCATGGCGGCGCGTCCCGCGGGATCCTGTAGGGTCTTCGTAACGATCTTATTACCCTGGTATTCGAGCTCGTGTTTAAACATACGTGTACTGCAGCCCGACGCGAGGATAAGCAGGACCACTCCTATGACAAGAACCATGGTAGCGGTGTAGTCAGGGGGCATCTTGTCTTCACCACAAATTGAATAATAGGTACTCATTACACCCTCCCGGCCGGAACCTGTCCACGACGTACAAGTGTGGGCATCATGCGGTGCAGCCGTTTAGGGTCTACTAACCCCTCCTGTAGTTGCCTCAGATCAGACTGGGTATCCGCATCGATGTTATACTTCTTCTTCCTAGTGTCAGTCTTTAGAAACCAGTCCAGGGCCGTCTTAGCCTCTTCAGGATTGGAAACGGTGGCACCGGGGTGCGCCTGAATGTAGTATCGCTTGGCCTCTGCTAGTCGCGCCGCGGTCTCCGTGGGATCATTAAGATATTTGAGATGATCCGACCCGTTATCAAGAAGTTCAGGTCCTGGCGAATTCATTTTGTCCAGGTATTGCTGGCTTCTAAATCCTCGCTGTGATTTGGGTTGCTTGGCTATCGAAGAATATCCCCGCATGTGCATGGCATGTGTTAGCTCATGTGCTCTGATTGTAGGTTTGTAACTCGATACGCCATTAGCTAAATCTATACGGTCCTGGATAAAGTCGTACAAGCCGTACGCGGTCGGCATCTTTGTTATGGGTACGTGTCTGGATACCGACACGGGTCTATTCAAGGCGTCCATGCTATCGGGACGTGGCAGGCGGTCTGTGGGATTCGTATTCAACCAAGCCTTATACGCCAAGTCCGTGGCACCCCGTAGTCCACCGGGATGATTGTCGTAAAAAGGGGCTATGCTGTCACCAAGTGTCATTAACTGTGTCGTGGGTTTAGGCGTCTCAGCCGTAAAATAGGTGTTACGTCGGATATTACGGCCCTTGGCCATATTACGACCTATGGCCTTGCCTACGTTTGGAATCTTGCTAGTTAGTTCACGTAGTCCAGCGACCTTCTCACCTAATTTATATGCTACTGACTTAGGCACGGTTAATCTCCTTAGTTGGTAAAACCTTCTTCTATTACAGCCTATCTTCCTAGTTGACTATATACTTTAGAATAATACTCGGGATCCTGTGTTGGACCCTGGCCCCGCCAGGCCTGTATGAACTTTTGGAGATCATATCCCTTCTGGGCATACATGTGCGCCATCATCTTACGGGCGACATCGCCATAACGTGTCTGGTTCTCCGGAGTGGAACCCAGATCCCCGGCACCGCCGTAGTCATACGCCGGATTATACGTCGGTAGCTTCCCCTTCATGTTACCGTGCTGCTTAAACTTCTGGGCCTGGGCTTGAAAGGAATTAATGTACTGCATGTCCTGGGGTGTGAAGATCTTGGGATACCTCTTGGCGTAATCACTTGCTAACGTATTCGTAAGTTGGACGGGACCATATGCCGTGGATCCCCCCGGGGCCGTACGCACCTTGGTACGGATCCAGGGATTCTTCTCGTTTCCCATCTCGGGTACACGGATGGCATCATAGAGTTGATCCGGGGTATACTTCGATACTGGCTTAGATACGGGCGCCGGTACCGCGGGTTGTACCGCCGGGACCCGCGGGGCCTCAGCGGCTTTAACACCTAACATATATGCTGCACTCTTCATCGTGGCTACCTTAAAAAGGTATCTCCCGAGATCAGTGGACCCCGGGAGATACGCTATGATATCATTACCACTGCATCGGATCTGACGGTGTCTTCATCTCACCACTGATAGGATCCGGAACCTGCAATTTTCCAGGTGCTTTGGCCCCATGGATCAACTGCTTGTAGAGATTAGTCCCTACCCGGTCGTCCATACCGGCGCGGGCACCCATATCCCTGTTACC
>Ga0163203_1000403_pt1 | contig 11585 bp, 10 predicted proteins | sample PL_2010_330m_FD_113534 | JGI IMG/M metagenome (GOLD analysis project Ga0163203, IMG submission 113534) | Freshwater microbial communities from Powell Lake, British Columbia, Canada to study Microbial Dark Matter (Phase II) - PL_2010_330m | ecosystem: Environmental > Aquatic > Freshwater > Lake ... | reverse complement strand
TGCTCACAGAGTTCCAAACATTGGAAAGACCGGATTCGACAGCGTCAATCTGCGCCTGCTGTTGGGCATCAACGCCGGACACAAAGGTCAGCGGGTCGCCGCTTGCCCAGCCGAGCGTGGGGACAAGCAGGGAGTCCGAATAATTAGCGTCCTCTTCAATCCATTCCTCATCTTCCGAATCAAAATAGGAATATACCCATTTATCCCCGTCATAGCGGATTTGGCCGAACGAACTCTGATAGACGGGACGTCCCGCGTATTCCCATGCGTAATTTAATGTTGAGCCCCGCCAGATAACATAGCTGTTCGTCACATTCGCCAGCGTGGCAATGTCTACGGAGAAGTTCGAGTCTGCCGCTTTGTAGGCCGTGTCGAGGGCGGATAGGTCGGAGGCGGTTGCGAGTCCAGAAGTATCAACGGGCGGATTCGTTATGTCGGCCGCACTCAGCGCCAGCGGAATCAAAAGGAAAAAGATCCATGCTTTCATATTACCGATCCTTTACGTTGAATTTAATAGAGTTCGTTGTCCATACGTAGACTGGCGCATCCGTGTTGTCGCTGTACTGCTGCCCGGCACTGAATGAGTAAACCCCTCCATTTGTCGAAGCAGCGTTGTCCCAATACCATACTGGACCGTCATTTTCGGCAATTACTGAAACCTGTTTCCTTGGAGTCGAATCGATCCGGAGCCAAGACACGCTACCATCGCTGGATATCCCGCTAAAATGTACCGGAGCATTCGTTCCAGTTGTTCCGGCCGTAACCGCCATATACAAGATCCCTTTATTCGACCGAACCGTTCCCTGAGACACAGCGTTTGTCTTTACCCAGGCCGCCGCTCCGGTCAATCCTCTCGGGGAAACGATCATGGTTGAGTTTGTCGGGGAAACGGTGATGGAATAATCAACGGCAAATCCTGTCAAACCGATTGCGAATACTAAGGCCATAATCTTCTTCATGATTTCTCTCCTATGATTTCTGAGGCAATTCAACTGCAAGCAAAGTGGATGTAGTTGTAAAGGCACATCCATAATAATTATCCGTATGTGTCCAGCTTCGATTGATCCCTAATCCATCGCCGGTATCTCTTATAAAAAAGGTAACATAATATTGATGGGCAATTACTGACTGAGCATCCGTAATAAGCATAATAGGAACCGGGGAAACTTGATGATCTTTATTACAATAACCCATAGATCCAAAAACGCCCTGTGTTGCGATACGAGAATCTGGTGCGGTTGCAACTTCAACTGATTCCTCGTCCCCAACTTTTCTGTTTATAAAAATTCTAGGGTTATAAGCCACGACCCTTGTTCCGAGATAAAGCGTTCCCATAATCAGAATTTTTGAATTCGAGAACTTTGGCGTAATGGTCAATCCAAACCGCGTTGCTGGTTCCAGTCTTTCGGTTGCCTTATTTACATTACTCCACGCTAAAGGTGTAGTCATGGTTTCTGAGTCGGTCTTCTGGTAATACGCATAATTGATGTTCAGAAAATTCTGCAAAAGCAGCGGACTTGTCAAAAGATCATTCCGCGTCATATCACCCATTTCAGAGGCCGTCGCCATCCGCGCAGACAACAGAACCCAATCTCCCCACAAGCCATTAACCAGCGCTCGGGTGTACGACGATGCGATCGGAGAAGACGAGGTGAATGTCTGGATGATGTTTTCAGCATCTACCTTTACAACTTTAACATAGGCCGGAAGAAGGCAGAGCGACGTGGGTGGTTTCGTACTGCCCGTCCATGGAAGTTCGTCAGCGATCGCTCCATAATATTCACCAGAAGAAACCAGAGCATCCAGATCGGGACCCCCTTCAAGCAAAGTCGCGGCAACTGATATTGCTACAGGATCCGGAATTGAAACCAGTCCGGCACCAGTTTTCCAGTCAGAACGATAATACATGAAATACTGCGAAAGGATCGTCAGCGTACAACCGAGACTGATAGCCATTTGAGCATCCGGAAGGATTTCAGGGACGATATTTACAGGAATTGAAAATGTTTCATCGATGATCCATTCCCCGCCATCAATAACCAGTTTGCAGTAATTGGTTTCGCCAAGTGTATTAATCAGCGATCGCAGAGTTGCGGCCGTACGAGGTCCATATTGACGAGCCAGAATAATGTTGCTTTGCATCTTAACTCCCAATGTTAAACGAATAGAGGGTCACAACCCCCAGGACCTGAACGGCGAAATAAAAATCAATTGCGTACGCAGCGCGGTCGATCCGCATCGTTGCGAGTCCGTCCACAAAGGCCAGATCCCATTGACTTCCACCCGGATAATCCGGACAGATTGGAGAGCGTTTAAAAATGTCAGTTCCTTCTGGAAACCCACTTCCGTCATCAAGGATTACCCAGGCCAAACCCGCGACTTCAATTCCTGTGATAAGTTCGTCGGCACTGTCTTTAAGCGACATGGAGATTGTGCGGCTGAGAGGATTGATCGAATCGATCGAGATTTCGAGTTGAAATTCACCTATCTGAATGATGTTCGTCTGTTCAACGACAGTGACACTAGGAGCGGGTGGGCCGGATTCGGTAGTCGGAATCGGGGGATAGATTGGTGTAGTCATATCGCTCCTTAAAATCCCGAGGGGAAAACCCCCGGGATTTAAACAATTTGGAAACGGTTATTCGCCGGAGAGTGTTACAGCGGTAATTACTCCATTAGCAACCGTTACTCGTCCGGTCGTATCTGTCGCAGATAAGAAGGTGAAGTTTGTAGAAACAACACCTCCCAATGCGTTCGTCAGACTACCAATCGGAATATTACCAGTCATGGTGCTTCCAACGGCCGGATAGATCTGTGTGCCACGGAACTTGACGGTTCCCGCTGTCGTATTTGCGCCAGCACCGATCTGAACGGCATTGGTCGCATCTTTGACATACGCCACACCCGTTGCATCACCGATCGCCATAGACCCGGAAACGGCGGCTTTGGACGCGCCTACCACATAGGCGTTTATTCCATAAGTCGCACCCAGGTTCACAGGCGCCGTGTTGGTATTGTTCGGCCAGTAGTTGGTATTCGCAGCTTGCGAAACACTTACCAGCGCCACGACCAGAATCGTCGAGAGAAGAATTTTTTTCATTTGGTTTCCTTTTTTAAGGTTGAGGTTAAAGACCGGGGCGAGTTCTTCCCGCCCCGATCGGTTTGTTATTAGACGGAATCGCCGCAAACCACTGTCGCGGTGCCTGCGCCGGTATTGACCCATGTCACATAGTCAAGATCGGAAGCAAAGGTCAGTTCATAGACATTACCAACCTGAATTCCGGTGATGACGGCGAGTTTCTTCGCAGCATCCTGATTGGCGACGGTCACGTCTGCGCCAAGTTTGCAGTTGAGGCTTTCGGCCAGTACGACGGTGATGCGGTCATAAACCAGATCCGTTCCAACCTGAGCAACGCTGATCATGTTCACAGCGTCAGACTGAGGATCGGTGTCATTTCCACCCGCCAGCGTTACGGCAAAGCCAACGTTCCGGCGATGCAGAACGGCGTACACCTTGTCGCTGTTGTCCAGCGGTTCGGGAGCGGCGCGGTAACGGCCAAGCCAGAAACCGATTTCTTTCATCGGGTTGGTATCGCGGTCCTGAATGTTCATCCATGCGAATTCACCAAAGTTCGCAATCGGATCAAAGGTGGCAGAACCAACAGACGAAGGATTCGCCGGGGGAACATTTACCTGCAGAACATCCTTGGCAATGATGAAGGAGATTTCAAACGGCGCATTGATGTAGGCCATATCGACATTCACCTTTTCGCCGATTGTCGTTGCCGACGTGGAGAACGGGAATACGCGAATCAGGCTGTTACCATCGGCAGAGAGTTTGTACCGGATGCCTTGAGGATCGTGCAGATGCGCCCAACCCTGATATTCTTTCACGCGGCCAATGCCTTCGAGAAGGAATTTCGGATCCGCATACCGCTGATCGGTGTTGCGAGCAACGTCCTGACGAATCAGAGCCGTTGAGGTTTCCGGTGAGGTCATTAGACCGAACATCGGCATACCCATATCCAAACTCAGTGCGCCGGAAGCAGCGTCACGGTAAAGGAACTGATACAGAGCATCGAGGAATTCCTGAGAGAGAACGCCAACGGCATTTACATCAATGGTTCCAAGTTCGATTTCATCAGCGCCCATAGTGGCTACAAATTCCGGGCTTCCCGGCATACACCAAATCTTCGAGCAGAAATCGAGGTAAGCATCCCGTTCGAAGGTTTCCCATTCGCCGAGAGTCACATCAGCAAACATGCCCATGATCGCCTGAACGTGCTTTTCAGCCTGCCACTTGAACAGGATGTCCGTCAGACAAATGTCTTCGGTGCGTTTCAGGATCTGGAAGATCGTGTATTGCTTCTGTTCGATTCCGTATTTCATGACACCGGCTTCGTAGCGACACGCATTGACCGCGGCGGCTCCACCGGGAACAGCAGGGGTGCTTCCGGACATGGCTTTCCAGATACGCGTGGTCGGGTTCTGGTCGGCAGTTGCGCCGTGGAACATGAATTTGGATTTCACATACCCTTCGCCATAATTGAATGTCGAGCGGGGAATGAGCTTGCCCCAAATCTTTCCGTAATGTTGCGAACGATTCGCAATTACCGGATTGAAATAGGGAATGGCGTCGATGAACGCCTGATTGAGAACTTCTGGAAGCAGATTTTCGGACATAACACTCCTTTGATTTTAATTATCAAACCAGCCTGTCGTTCGGGATTCGTTTCTGTTTGCGAGACAGTCTACGCTGTACCGATAACGCCCGGTGGCGAGTGTTTTGCAGATAACGTGTCTGCGTCCGTGAACTCCTTATCGTACTTCCGTGTTTTTGCGTCAATAAAAAAAAGAGACAGAATTTACTCTGCCTCTTTTCGGAATACGGGGGACGGATTTTAGACTTTCGCAAAAATCTGTTTGCTGGCGGCTGCGGCGGTCATGGATCCCGGAATTACTGGAACGCCAGACGGCGATTTCCTTATCCCGCGAATCGATGGATCTGCCACCTCATATTGCGAAAGTTGTTCCTGCAGTTCTTCAATCCGTGTCTGCATCGATGTTGTAAGCCCAAGCAGATATTCAGCTGCCACACCGCGTACGATCGCTTCCGTTTGAAGCTTGGGGTCATCAGAATCAAAGATGGCGGCCGTTTGCTGTGTGAGCGTATCGACCTGTGCATTCCACTTCTTGGCATGTTCATCGATGCCAGATGTTTTTTTGAACATCCAGTATCCGCGCTTTGAAACGTCTTCCAGCCCAGCCTTCATCATAATTGTTTTGGCTTCGCGGGTCTGTTCGGACAGATAGACCTTCTGTTCAGCCCCAAGTTCTTCCTTTGCTGTTTTCCAGTTTTCCAACGCAGCGCTCCCGGTCTGGTTAAGTTCATCGATTTTCTGAAACAGCGGAATGAACGATCCAATCGATTCTGGAAAATATTTTTTCAGGTATGATACCCGCTCCGGCATTGTCACGCCGGACAACTGATCAATTATGCTGAGAAAACCATTACGGTCTTCTTCGGTTTTAAATTTTTCAGGAAGTAATCCAGTTGCCAGATCATAAACCAGTTTCTTCTGTTGAAGCAGCGGCTTTACATATTTTTCCTTGAAGCCTTTGCTTTCAATCAGATTGGTTCTTTCAAGAACGGCTTCCTGTTCGGTAACTCGCTGTTGGAGTTTTTCAAACTCCGCCTGATTCGTGGCTGTTCCACCAACGACGGTGATCTCACCGTTCGCTTCTTCAAATTTGATCCCCTTCGCTTCAAGGGCTTTGAGTCGGCGCTGATCGTTCAGCATTTGCTTTCGCAGATTGGCCACGTTTGCCCGGTGTGTCTGCGGATAGTCTTCTACCTTGATCGCTTCCGCATCAAGCCGTTCTTCGGATTTCTGATCAGGTTTCTTCTTCTCAGGAAGAACATCCTTTGGGATTATGTCGAGTGGATTAACTTCAATCGGCTTTTCAACCGGCTCAATCACTGGTTCGATTTTGATTACGGATTCAACCTTTGGGGCGGGTTTAACCTTTGGGGCGGGTTCCTGTTTCACAACAGGGGGGTTGGCCGGACTTGCCTCCGGAGCAACCTTATTAACGATTCCAGTCATTTCGTCGGGACTAAATAGCGGTTCTGGCATTGGTATTCCTTTCGGTTATTGTGTTGGGTCTGTTACAAAGTTTTCATTCGGTTCTTGGATTGAACGTTGAGCGACATCCAGTGATCGGATTTTATCCAACGCGAATTGAACGCCCTGTATGAATCCAAGTTTTACGAGTTTATCGTCAGTTGGCATTCCGGAAGTCCGGATCTGATGCGCCCGGCTTCCATACTCCATTGTTGAAAGAACATTTTGAGTATGAGGATCTTCCAGCCATGCTGTGTGCCTTTTCCTCAATTCGGGATCCTGCGAATAATCGCGTTCTACATAAACTTGAATCATGCCTATCCTCCGTTTGATCTTACCTTGGCTGCAGTTTCACGATCCATACTTTGAATCCGTGCAGTTGTTAAAGCCTCAGCCAGCATTTGCGTGTGAGCCTGTTTGGTTTCCCTGAGACGCATGTTTTCCTGTTCCTTCTGCGCCTTGATCTGCAGATCTCCACGAATCTTTTCGAGCTTCAATCCCTGGTCGGAACCCTTGAGCATTTCTGCGGCCTGAGACAAAATTTCCTGCTGTTGCTGCTGTTGCTGTTGTTCCTGTGCCTGTTGCTGTTTGGCCATTCCCTGCAACTTCTGATAAAAGTTCTGGATCTGTTGAAGGTTGGTAACGGCTTCTTTAACCAGTTGTTCATAAATCGCACCCTGCAAAAACGAAATGTGTTGCATGATGTGTGATGTAACCTGCCCAACAAAAGCGAGCATTTCTTGCGGGGAAAATGGACTTTCCTGTTTTGCAAACGCACCAATCGTTTCGAGAGCATTCTTCATGTGTTCGTCAAGATGGAACGGATGGTCGTCGTCTGCCGACACAATGGCCGGACGTCCAAGAAGCATGTCGTTATTTTCCAGTAGTGCAATCTGGTGAGAGAATCGGGTAATCAAATCCGTATTCATTTCCGGACAGTATCGGTCAAGGTTATCCGCACCAACACGAGCAAGAGCATAATCCCGAACGGTCTGCTGTTTCCCATCTTCTTTCAGATATGGCGCAATCGTAATCATGTCGCGCGTGATTCCGAGTTGCATTTCCTGAGAACCAAACCCGATCACGCGAGTGGCCTGTGCATAAAGAATGTCTGAGGTAAAAAGTTCTGTCGGAACCCCGCGACTCAGACAACGCTTTCTAAATTTCTCAAACGCCGCGGCATCATCGCTCGTAAGGGCCTTATCAAACACACGACTGAAAAGGTTTTCCAAAACCTGATCGGCAAATAAATAGAATATGAGCGTTTCAACGTTCGTGATCGATTTGCTCTTAATCATTTCCGCATCAGTCTGACGAGCGGTTTTGTATGAATTGTTTGGAAGCGTTCCTTCGTTTGTCGGCCGTTCATTGCCAAAGTTGTTTGCAAGGTTTGCAGCCAATAATGCTCTTGCACGGATCAACCCCTCGTTGCTCGCGCTGATCCCTCCCGTTACGACATCGCAATCCGAAGGCAAAACAGTAATTGGGCCGATTCGGATTACATCATTCATCGAGCGTTCGCCAGACGTTGGCGACTTGATAAGCAGTGTGGATCCTAAAATAGCTGAATCGTTTGTCGAGTTGAGCATCCGGTTCGACACAACGCAGTGAGCATAAATTTTGTGGCCATATCCACGAATCGCATGAATCCCGTCGTTTCCAATTTCGCACAACAACGGGACAACGAATTCTTCGAAGGTGTCGTATTCTTCTTCGTTGTAGTACAAATACCGTTCTTCGCCGGCATCCTTGTTATCAAAGATAGATTCATCATCGACCACCATTGCATGTGTTACTTTTCCGGTTTCTTCCCGGCTATACAGATGAGAAATTTTAATCGACCGCGGAGCGCTATCGATCGACTTAAAGGAACTGCGTTTCATCTGCAACATAGCAAACTCTTCATCCGTTTGCGGGGGGCCACCAAATCCATCAAGCGCATCCTTCTTTGCACAGCCAGCCAGTATCGAGTGAATGATCTTTACGTTCCATCCAAGTTTTTCGCTGGCGGCAGACTGTGATACCGATTTGATTAAATCAAAAAGCCGATCGATCGGCATATCATCAACGATCTCCACGATGTCGTACATGTCCGCATCCTCAGAGGTCATGTGCGAAAAATGGATCCCACCCGGCATCGAGGATTTGAATTTGAAAGATCTGCGCGTCGGCCAGTACAAAACTCCAACACCATGCACAACCATGTTTCGCATCGCCTTTGCAAACTGAATGTAAAAGCCCTTCCATTTACGTTTGATCATTTTCGTAAATTCATCTGCAATGATGTCGCAGTAGTAAACCCGTTTGTTGACCGGAACATCATCCTGCACCATAACAACAGTTGCAATCGTGGGCGTATCAAAGAGAAGTCGAACAAAACTTGAAAGACGGGATTTTGTATTCCCGTCGAGTTCAAGGAAGTTGATGTTGCTTCGGTATCCCTGCCCGAGCGCTTTAAGCTGCCGAGGGTCATACGGGAGATTCCCGGCGATCTGTCCTTCCACTTTGGATCGGGCCTGCGCGCGCTCGACATCTTGTTTTTCGAGATCCGCGATCACACTGCGAGCTTCGGCATAGTTCTTAATTCGATTTTCCATAATGACTCCTTTAATTAAAGTTCCGGATATAACCAGTAGTCCGATGAGAGTTGTTCTTTATCCGTTTCGGTAAACAAAGAGGCGAGTGTCCTTGCGTCGATATGAACCGCGGCCTGCAGATAAACCCCAAGTTTTCCACACACCTGCATTTTTGAATCCAGCGACGTTTTTAGTTTTTCGCCTATGCACTGGCGAACTGGCCCCTCATGGTGACAGGCGTAACATACTCTCGCCCTTCTCATGTACGGACAGGTCAGCGTTCTCAGGGCGCGTTGCTCAGCAAGCTCCTGTTTCACAAATCGATATCCGTCCTTTTTAGCCAGATGAATCAAGGCAATCGTCCGATTCAAAACATCGTTCCCAAGTCGCTTTCCAACCAAATCGACACGAACAACCGGGGTTTGTGAAAACCGAACATATTTTTTCTGATCCGTATCTGAACAGAACGAGGACGGAAGGTTTCGGCACATCTGATCCTCAACCACCTGTTGAAGTGTAATGCCTTCCGGAAGTTTCATTTCGATTTCATTGACCGAAAGATGGCTTTCGATTTTATTCAGCAAGGCGTTCATATCATGCGCCGTTACGGTATATCCCGTAGTTTCGACGAGGTAACGATAACCGCCGGGTGGTACTGAATGTGCTGACTTGATTTTCAACATTGGGGTGTTCTACTCCGCCATAGTTACATCTGTCGAGTAATTTGAATCGCTGGAATCAATATCAAACTGTTGGTTATTGGGCCGCGAATCGTATGCTCGCAGGGATCCGCCAATCTGTAATCCAATCACATTCTGAACGACACACACAGCTACGGCTACAGCATCAGCATCATCCGGAGAACGTCCAGCCATTTTTTTCATCTGCCTCTTCGGTTCTACGAGCAGACGGCTCGTACCATCGCCCGGTGGAATCAATCGGCGCGATGAAAACTGCCAACATTCTTCTTCACGCATATCACGCAGTTGTCCGGCACGACAATATTTTGAAACGACATACCAAAGTTCGGTTACTCGGTTTTTATAAAGTTTCTTTGGGGAGATCTCTTTTCCGGAAGAAGCAGGTTTATCCGACGCTGCGCCAGAGAAGTCCACCCGATAGATCTTTCCACCCCACCGTTCGTCCACGATGTCGGCCAGTGTGGTTTGCGCTCCAGTCGTATCCATTCCGAGACAGTTTGGGGGAACACCTTCGGCCTTGCACTCTTTAATCACCTTGTCTGCAAAGTCGTAGGATACCGGAACGTCCCGCCCATCCATGTCCTTCACCATTTCAGCAAGGATCTCCACGCGGCGATAAAGAGAAATCGCCCACACTCCAGAAATCAGTTCTCCGACGCGCGCAAACCGAAGGATTCGTTTATCCCCACCCGTTGTGAAGGCAGGGTCAAGGCCAGCAACTACTGTGTATCCGTGCTTCCATACAGCCTTATCCAATCCGCCACTGGCAACAATTAGCGATTCCGTGAGTACGGTTTCCTGCAACCCATCCCTTGGGATAAAGCCAATGCGTTGCGTCCAGAATTGCGGCGAGTTTCGGCCGGGAGATACGGACATTTCATCGATCTGACGCTGATTCAAAAGGAACGGATATTTTTCAGCATCCTTAACGGCGGGAGATTTGCGGCCATCGTAAAACTGACACATTCCTTTTTCTGTTTGCCATTCCGTGTGAACGTCAGGATCCAGATCGCGCAGTTTAATTTTCGTTGGACGGCTGGCGCGGCCAAGTGGATTCGTCCATGAGTTCGGATTTCCCATCCCAAGGAATTTATAATCCCGCCCCGTTGAAAGGTTGTCCCATTCTTCCAGAGCCTTCGGATCGGTATCCTGCATTTCATCAATCACCATGTAGTTGTAAGTGTTGTGAACGCCTTTGATCCCATCACTTCCCTGACCGACCGGAACGCCGAACAGTCCATTGATTGGGTTATCTTCTTCCATGTCTTCACGGAGAATTATTTTAAGTTCAGAGGAAACCAACACGCCCGGAACCTTCCCGCGCATTCTCGAATGAATCTTGACAACTTCACGCCAAATTCGTTTTTCCAACATGCCGATCGATGTAGAACAAACCTGGACTGTCGTTTCGTCCGGAGCGGCCAACCATGTAATGTAAACCAGATGTGCCGCGTCAGTAGTTTTCCCCGACGAAGACGGACCCCACCACGTCATAAAGGAATTTTCGCACCAGCAGCGGATCCTTCGATATGTCCATTCGCTGAATACGTATCCGGTCTTTCGCTCGTTGATCTTCTCGGGAGAAATAATTTTCCAAGCATTGGCGAAGTGTACGCATGGTTCCTGCAGTTTACTCCCTTCGTATCCAGAATAAAACGCATGACGACGCCAGCACTGTAGCTCAACATCAAGCATCGATGTCTGTGCCGGCCAGCGAACGCCATACATTTCAAATGAAGTTTCTTGTCCCATTATTAAATTACGAGGGATGGATTCGAACCACCGGCCTGTTGGTTATGAGCCAACCGAGCTACCACTGCTCCGCCTCGTATCCAAATTAAAACGGAATGTCATCGTCTGCGAAATCCCGTTCGCTCTGTGCCAGATCAGGATCACTTGCACGAGCATTGTGTTCAACTGGCTTCGGTTTTCCGTAGAGCAATGTGAACCGCTGGACGCGAAACTCAGTATTGCTCCGCTTCTGCCCATCCTTGGTTTCGTATTTGTTTTCCACAGGCTCAGCGTCTACATCGATCCGCGAACCCTTTTTGGCGTACTGAGAAAGAATCTCAGCATTCCGACCAAAGAAAACCAACGAGAAAAACGAAGTCGTTTTAACCACCCCACCCGACTTGTCTTTGTACTGGCCGTTATAGGCCGCGCGGATTCCGCAAAGTTTACCG
>Ga0163203_1000402_pt1 | contig 11587 bp, 11 predicted proteins | sample PL_2010_330m_FD_113534 | JGI IMG/M metagenome (GOLD analysis project Ga0163203, IMG submission 113534) | Freshwater microbial communities from Powell Lake, British Columbia, Canada to study Microbial Dark Matter (Phase II) - PL_2010_330m | ecosystem: Environmental > Aquatic > Freshwater > Lake ... | reverse complement strand
CCCCTTACGAAGGGGAGAGGGATAAAGGGTGAGGGGTTGTTAAACAATCTTTTATTAAGGGAAGGGGGTTAGGGGGATAGGTTGCTAAACGACCTCTAAATATTGATTTACTTAGACTAGTTGACGTATACTAATCTAAAGACAACCGAAAAACCTTACCCCAATTAAACGTAAAGGAGGTACCCAAATGCCTGAGGAGGTAATCGGAAAGGTCAGCGATTTCTTTGCCCGACCGGTGGTAGCCGGTATTGAGCTAACAGCGGGTTTAAACGTGGGGGATAAAATCCATATTAAAGGTCACACCACCGATATGGAACTCACTGTTGACTCAATGCAGATTGACAATGTTGACGTTACAGAGGCTAAAACCGGGGATAATATTGGTATCAAAGTCAGCGACCGGGTAAGAGGGGGAGACATCGTCTATAAGGTTATTGACTGAAGAAAATATCCTGAAATTCCCTAAAATTTAAGCCGCCGCCAAGCTGATTATGACTACTCTTGGCTGGGAATTTTTCTCGTATCTAATAATTAGCTTATACCCTTAATTAGGTTAGCCATTTCAATAGCCTTCACCGCAGCCTTAAAGCCTTCATTTCCTTCCTTAGTTCCTGCCCGCTCAATAGCTTGTTCCAGGGTAGAAGCAGTGATTACGCCATAAATAACTGGCAGTCCAGTGTCCAAACCCACCTTAGCAATACCCTTAGTGACCTCAGCGGCAATGTATTCAAAGTGAGGTGTGGCGCCGCGAATTACCGCCCCAAGGCAGATAACGGCGTCGAACCGGTTAGTCTGAGCCAATTTCTTGGCTATCAATGGGATTTCAAATGAGCCTGGCACCCAGGCGATTTCTATATCATCCTGGTTAACACCGTGACGGAGCAAAGCATCCTGTGTCCCTTCAAGTAACTTCTTGGTAATAAACTCGTTAAAACGAGAGATAACCAGCCCAAACTTCAGCCCCTTTCCCAGAAGCATACCTTCAAATGGCTTGTTCATTACTTCCTCCTACCTTTTTATATTTACCCTAATCATCAGTAGCCTTTTTTATTTCTAACAGATGACCGAGCTTTTCCTGTTTTGTCTCCAAGTAGTCACGGTTATACGGGGTAGGAGTGGTGATTATTGGTACCGTCTCCACCACCTTCAGCCCGTAACCTTCCAAACCTATCACCTTTTTCGGATTGTTGGTGAGCAATCGAATCTCGTGTAAACCCAGATCAGCCAGGATTTGAGCACCTATACCATAATCCCGCAGGTCGGGAGCAAATCCCAATTGCAGGTTAGCCTCCACTGTATCCAATCCCTCATCTTGAAGAGCATAGGCACGAATCTTATTATGGAAACCAATACCTCTCCCCTCCTGTCTCATATACAGGAAAACACCTCGCCCTTCATCAGCAATGGCTTGCATGGCTAGAGCAATCTGCTCACCACAATCACAACGAAGGCTACTAAATACATCACCGGTAACACATTCACTGTGGACTCGGACTAACACCGACTCCTCGGTAGATATATCACCCATTACTAAGGCTAATTGTTCATCAGGGTCTATATCACTTTTATAGGCAAGAGCCGTAAACCGACCGTATTTGGTTGGCAACTTAGCCTCAGCCACCTGGTGCACCAGCCTCTCATGGCGGCAGCGATAAGCAATGAGGTCAGTCACACTCACAACCTTAATTCCATACTTCTCCGCCATCACTCCAAGATGAGATAGCCGTGCCATAGAGCCATCCTCATTCATAACCTCACAGATAACGCCGGCGGGATAGAGACCAGCTAGCTTGACTAAATCAACTACCGCCTCGGTATGTCCTGCCCGCACCAAGACACCACCCTCCCTGGCTCGCAGCGGAAACATATGGCCGGGTCGAACTAAATCCTCGGCTCCAGTAGCCGGGTCAATTACCGTTTTTATGGTGTGGGCTCTATCCGCTGCCGAAATACCGGTGCTTACCCCGTGTTTAGCTTCAACAGAGACGGTAAAGGCGGTGCAGAACTTGGTGGAATTATCCGGCACCATTAAAGGAATCATCAATTCGTCTAATCGCTTGCCGATTATAGGTAAACAAATCAATCCCCTGGCATGCAGCGTCATGAAGTTAATCGCCTCAGGGGTAACCTTCTCGGCAGCTAGTGCCAGGTCACCCTCGTTCTCTCTATCCTCATCATCAACTATAATAACAAACCTGCCTGCCTTTAAGTCCTCAATAGCCTCAGGAATGGTTGATAGCCCCATGCTTACCCCCTTAATCAAATTCAGAATAAACTAACTTACTAAAAAGCCGTGCTCCTGCAAAAAATCAACCGTTATACCCGTGCGGTGAGCCGAGCTAAGTTGTTCCACATATTTGGCAATGATATCTACCTCCAGATTAACCAGGTCACCCACCTGCTGATTACCCAGGGTAGTATGTTCCCGGGTATAGTCAACAATTGAAACCTGAAATGTACTGGTATCTTTAACCACCACGGTCAGGCTAATCCCGTCAACAGCAATAAAGCCCTTCTCCACTATATAGCGCATCACTTCAGGAGGAGCTTCAAACCTGATTATCGTTGACTCGCCATCGGCTATAATAGAGGTTACCCTCCCGGTATCATCTATATGACCCTGAACTAAATGTCCGCCTAACTCCCCACCTAGAGCTAGAGGTCGTTCTAGATTAACTCCATCCCCTGCCCTTAATAGACCAAGGTTAGTCCGCTCTGATGTTTCAGGCATTATATCAACAGAAAACGAATTAGTATTAAAATTAGTTATCGTCAGGCACGCCCCATTAACGGCAATACTTCCGCCCAACTCCATTCCCTTGAGGACTCGGCTAACGGTAACAACCAGCTTGCCGGCTGGTGCCCGAGTAACTCTACCCACCTCTGCTATAATCCCGGTAAACACTCTCACCCCTTAACATATCCGCTGACCATCAAGTCTTCGCCAAGCCTCTCAAGTCCAATACGCTCTAATCTAAATGAGTCTACCACTTTATTAACCCCGTTACCACCAACCGCCGTTTTGGCTTCTCTGCCGCCAATGATGATAGGGGCAATAAAAACGATAGCCTTATCTACCAACCCAAGGTCAAACAGGGAACCAAGGAGAATCCCACCCCCCTCCACCAACACACTGGTAATCCCCCGCTCACCTAATGCCTTTAGCAACCTTTCCAAATCAACCAGCCCGCCGGCTGAGGGCAATTCTAATAGCTCAGCGCCAACCTGAGCAAAAGCTGCTCTCTCCTCCGGAGTTGCCAGCCTGCCCAGTGCCACCATCGCCTTACCTGGCTCACTAAACACCCTAGCCGTCAATGGCGTGCGACCTTTACCATCCACAATTACCCGGAGGGGTTGCTTTTTGGCGGTTCCCCCTTTACCGCTACACCTAAATGTAAGGCGGGGGTTATCAATAAGAACCGTATTCACTCCCGCCATAATCGCGTCAGAGATACAACGCAGGTTATGAACATACTTCCTTGCCTCCTCACCGCTAATCCACTTAGAATCACCGCTCTTGGTGGCAATCTTCCCATCCAGAGATACGGCAAACTTTACCGTAACCAGGGGCATACCGGTAGTAATGAACTTAGCATAGGCCTCGTTAATCTCTCTGGCTTCCGCCTCATGCTCGCCCACATATACCTTAACGCCTTCCCTCTCCAGTTCGTCTTTCCCTCGCCCGGAAACCAGGGGGTTTGGGTCAAGCATAGCCAAATGAACCTCAGCGATGCCGGCAGCAATGATGGCTTGACTACATGGCGGAGTGCGACCATAGTGACAGCACGGTTCCAAAGTAACATACATCACGCCCCCACCGGCTTTTTCACCCGCCTGCTTCAGGGCTAATACCTCAGCATGCCACGAGCCTGGTGGTTGGGTATAGCCCTGTCCCACCACTACCTCATCCTTAACCACTACCGCCCCAACCGCCGGATTAGGGCTAACCTGCCCTAGGGCTAATTTAGCTAAGGAAAGCGCCTGCTCCATATAGTCCATACCGTTGCCATTCTAGCACCTCCTTCCAAAAAAGTGCAACTTCAGTGATTGTCTAGCAACCTATCCCCCTAACCCCCTTCCCTTAATAAAAGATTGTTTAACAACCCCTCACCCTTTATCCCTCTCCCCTTATGAAGGGGAAAGGGAAGAGAACTTCTTAAAGGGGCTTCGCCCCTTTTAATCCCCTTTGCTAAAAACTCTTCCCCCTCTCCTTTTAAGGAGAGTCAAAGGGGGGCTAACGCCCCTCTCTAAAATCTCTCCCCCTCTCCTTTGAGACATATACGGGAAATCTAAGCGGGGCTAACACCCCTCTTTTTTACTCCTTCCCCCGCTCCTTAGGAAGGAGAGTCAAAGGGAGGGGGAGGCAAAGCCTCCATTGCATAACCAGTTCTCCCTCTCCTTTGAAGGAGAAAATAAAAAAGGGAGTTTTAGAGGGGCTACGCCCCTCTAGAGAAAACATCTTCCCCTCCTTCCCCTAACGGCGAAGCTCGAAGGGGAGTCAGAGAGGGGCATAGCCCCTCTCACATAACCAATTTCCCCCTCCCTTAACAAGGGAGGGGGACACAAGGGGGAGGGTCACCAAATTAAGTGGCTAAAGGGGATAGGGTTACCTAATAAAAGTCTTAAAGGGGGTTAATAACCAATTTCACTTTAGCCCACACTGGAACAATAGAGCCAGATAGGTTATAATTTGATACCAAACCTAGAAAGTAGCTTGATAAATGAGAACCTTTCTTCGTGAGATCGTAGTGACCATCATACTGGCTGTCGTAATCTTCATTCTGCTACAAACCACATTCCAAACTTTTATCGTAGTCGGCTCTAGTATGGAGCCTAACTTTGAGACGGAACAACGACTATTAATAAACAAAGCTGTTTATCACTTCCATGAACCGGAAAGGGGTGACGTGATTGTGTTCCGCCCCGTTGGCAGCCCTCAAGCCGACTACATCAAGCGTATCATTGCCTTGCCCAGCGACACGGTAGAGGTGAAAACGGGGGCAGTATATGTTAATGACTCACCACTGGATGAACCCTATATTAAAGACCCTCCCGCTTATACCCTCCCCCAGAGAGAGATTCCGGACAACAACTACTTTGTCCTCGGCGATAACCGCAATAATAGTAATGATTCCCACAACGGCTGGACAGTACCCCGCCAAAACATAATTGGTAAAGTCTGGTTATCAATCTGGCCACTAAGCCAATGGGGGCTGGGGGCTGACTACCCCTTACAAGAGCAACTAGTTGGTCCTGCCGAATAAATTAGCTTCTACCAAACTCCTTTTTCAGCTGCCCCGAGCTGAGACGAATCATGGTTGGTCGACCGTGGGGACAGGCATGGGGAATGGCTACCTGCTCCAGTTGTCGTATAAGTTGGCGCATTTCGTCATTAGTTAATGTCTGCCCAGCCCTTACCGCACTGTGGCAGGCAATGGATATAGTTACCTTTTCCCCCCAGTCATCCTTATCCTCCCCAGATAAGGAATCCAGTAATTCTCTCAACATTCCCACCCAATCTTGGTTATAAAGCAGAACTGGCACCGCCCTGACGAGATAGGTTCTATCACCAAAAGGCTCAATGGTGAAACCGAACTCGGCTAGGTTTTCATAGCGTGATTTTAGAACTTCCTCTTGCTGGGGATTAACCTCAAAGGTTACTGGCTCAAGCAGCCCTTGAACCTCTACCTCGTGCCGTGACCTCTGCAATTTTATCTTTTCAAAAAGGATGCGCTCATGGGCGGCATGCTGGTCGATAAGATACAACCCATCAGGACCCTCGGCTATGATATAGCTACTCAACAGCTGACCCAATACCCGTAGCGCCGGCAGTGAAACGGCAGGAGTCTGAGACGCCACCGGTGCCGAACCAGTAAGGCTATCACCACCTACGGCTGAGAGCCACGATACCTGTCCTGGCGGTAATGGTGAGGTATAGGTGGTAGCTACCTCCTCAATTTTAGGCACTGGCGCCAGTTCAATTAAAACCCGCCGGACTGCCCTCTGGACAGCGGTAAAAACTATGTGCTCATTGCTGAATTTCACCTCTATTTTGGTGGGGTGAATATTAATATCCACCTCCTCAAGAGGTAGTGAAATATTGACGATAGCCACCGGATGTTTCCCCACCATCAACAGCCCGTGATAAGCCTCCTCCACCGCCCGAGCCACCAGTCGGCTGTTTATCCAGCGGCGATTGACAAAGAGGCTGAGGTAACCCCGACTGGAACGGCTTATCGCCGGCGAGCCTACCATACCGGTTACCAGGGGTGGTGCCGTTGCTGCCCCACCCTGCCACCCCCTATTCTTAATCTCCAACATGTTCTGGGCTATCTCTAAGCCATAAACCTGAGTCACGCTATCTATTAGCCGACCACTACCGGGTGTGGTTAGCGTCATCCTGCCCTCAATAAACAGGGTAAATTTGACCTGGGGGAAGGCAAGGGCATACTGACTTACCACCTGGGCAATATGGCTATTTTCCGTAGCCGGGGATTTAAGGAACTTTAACCTTGCCGGCAGCCTGCGGAACAGATTCCGCACCGAAATCGTCGTCCCCGGGGAGCGCCCCCGGCTTCCCCGACCAACCGCCGCGCCGTCCTTAAGGCTGAGGTAGGTGCCTGCCGTCTCACTGGCAGCACAGGTAACCATATCTACCTCAGCCACGGTGGCGATACTGGGTAACGCCTCGCCCCGAAAGCCGAGGCTATTAATCGACTCCAAGTCCTCTAAGCTGCCTACCTTGCTGGTAGCATACCGGGCGAAGGCAAGCTCTACCTCTCCCGGGGGAATGCCCACCCCGTTATCCATCACCCGAATTAAGCCTACCCCACCACCCCTGACCTCAATAGAAATCTGGGATGAGCCGGCATCCAGCGAGTTCTCCACCAGCTCCTTCACCACCGAGGCCGGTCGCTCCACCACCTCCCCGGCGGCAATCCGGGATACTACCTTGGGGTCTAAAACTTTGATTGGCATGTTAGTTAATTATACACGGTTTCGTGTAAAATGTCAAGGGTTATTCCACCTTCTCCAGTTGGGCATAGCTTAAGAGGAGCTTTTTTAACCCAGTTTCATTAAAGACAATCACTACCTCTTCATCATCCTTCACCGGCTGACAGCTCACCACCACCCCGTCGCCGAACTCAGCATGACGGACGTGGTCGCCCGCTTTAAGTTCCGGAACCACCAGGCTGGGGGCAGAAGCCCTATTCCAGGAGTACATCGCCGTAGCCGCCAGACTATCTTCCCCCGACCACAGAGCACCACCGGTTATCAAATGCGGCGGAATATCGCTTAAGAAGCGGGAAGGTCTATTTACGGTGCTGCTTCCCATCAGGCTACGGCGGAAGGCACGGATTAGATACACCCTGTGCTTGGCTCGAGTTACCCCGACGTAACATAACCGCCGCTCCTCCTCCATCTGCCCGGGGTCGTCAAACGACCTGAAATGGGGCAGGATGCCATCTTCCACACCAACGATAAACACCACCGGAAATTCCAGACCCTTAGCCTGATGCAGGGTAATCAGGGTTACCGCATCCACACTTTCGTCAAGCCCGTCAACATCCGATACCAGGGTTACCCCCTCCAGAAAGGCGGCTAAACCATCCCCGGGCGTCAAGTCACGATACTGCTCGGCTACAGTGCGCAGCTCAAGGACATTCTCCCAGCGCTCCTCCCCATCCAGTCCGCCCAGTATATATTCCTTATAGCCGGAGCTTTCAATAACCGAATCCAGTAAATCAACCAGATTCAGCTCCCGACGGCGGGCGATAAGCCCCTCCATCAAGTTCAGAAAACCAGCCATTGCCCGACTGATACGAGGGCTGAAGGGTGGCGACGGTTCATCCGTTGGCTCAGCGACAAGTTGTAACGCCCTGTACTCGGGGACACCCGCCGACCTTGCCCGGCTAGATAGCCGACTCAAGCTAGTCTGACCGATGCCACGCTGGGGGACATTGATTATCCTCAGCAGGCTAACCGAATCGTCAGGATTCTGGAGAAGCCGGAGATAGGCAATAATATCCTTAATCTCCCGCCTCTCATAGAAGCGGGTGCCCGCCACCAGCTTATAGGGCACCCCATAGCGAACCAAGGCCTCCTCCAGAGCCCTTGACTGGGCATTGGTGCGATACATTACCGCACAGTCGCCACGATTGACCTCCCCCCGACCTACCAGGCGCTCTACCTCATTAACCACAAACTGGGCTTCTTCCTGCTCGGTATAGGTCTCCACCACCGTAGTCAGCTCGCCCGGCTCATTATCTGTCCATAACTCCTTGGGTTTGCGCTGCTGATTGGCGGAGATGATGCAGGATGCCGTCTCCAGAATCAGCTTGGTCGAGCGGTAGTTCTGCTCCAGCAATACCAATTTAGCCTCAGGGTAATCCTTCTCAAAGTTAAGGATATTACGCAAATCGGCAAACCGCCACGAGTAGATTGACTGGTCAGGGTCGCCAACCACACAAATATTGCGATACTTTCCCGCCAGTTGCTTAACTAGTTCATACTGAGTCAGATTGGTGTCCTGAAACTCGTCTACCAGCAGATGAAGGTATCTTTCTTGATATTTAGACAAAATCTCAGAGCTTCGCTTAAATAGCTGCACCGCTTTCATTAACAGGTCGTCAAAGTCAAGAGCACTGCTTGCCGTTAGTAACTGCTGGTAGCGTTCATAGACTCTCCCCGCTACCTCTTCAAAATAGCTATGGCTACTCTCAAGATAGTCCTGTGGGGTTAACAAGCGACTCTTAGCGGCGGTAATAGCCGACTGTATCGCCCGGGGGGCATACTGTTTAGGGTCAAGCCCGGCTTCTTGAATACCACGCTTGAGCAGGCTGAGCTGGTCGTCTTCGTCATAGATGACAAACCGGGGGTCAATGCCTATTGCCTTGCCCTCCCGGCGCAGGATACGGGCGCAAATGGCATGAAAGGTGCCGAGGGTTAAATCTCTCACTGAGCCACTGACCAGCCGGTGAAGCCTTGTCTCCATTTCCCTAGCGGCTTTATTGGTGAAGGTAACCGCCATAATTCGGCGAGGGCTAACACCACAAACCTTAATCAGGTAAGCCACCCGATGGGCAATAACCCTGGTTTTACCACTGCCCGGGCCGGCTAGAATCAGCACCGGGCCGCCGATTGCCTCTACGGCTTCCCTCTGCGCTGGATTAAGCTCAGCCAGAATATCCATTGACAATTCATTATAACAGCTGGCGCCGAGAGTTCAAAGGAGATAGTAAAGATTCCCATAGGATGGCATTGACATGCCGTTTGAAATATTGTAGAATATATGTAGATATGCACATATTCACTTATAATCTTATTTCCAGAGGTAGGCTATGCAAGACTTGATTAAAGCGTTAAAGGCTCTCTCCGATGAGACGAGACTCAGGATTCTGAAAATTCTGCTAGTGAGGGAATGTTGTGTCTGCGAGATTATGCAAGCCCTAGATATATCCCAGTCTCGGACCTCACGCAACCTTCGTATCCTCCAGAATGCCGGTTTCGTGGAAAGACAGAGAAACGGAGCCTGGATTTTTTACTCGGTGAACCGGCAAACAGTGAACCGCCACGCCACGTCTCTGACCGAGTTACTTAGAAACTCGCCTCTCAGTGACAAGGTATTGGCACAGGACAAGGAAAAGCTAAAGCACCCCGTACCGATAGGTCCGGGATGTGAGCAAAATCGCTGATAGAGATATAAAGCGTCATTAATTATTTTATGGAAAGAATTAAATCAAAGAGCATGGAAGAAAGAAGACTTGGCATCTGGGAGAAGTATCTAACCCTATGGGTTGCCTTATGTATCGCCGGTGGAACAGCTCTTGGCAGGTTATTTCCGCAGATTGCGGACACCTTATCCCAATTAGAAGTAGCCAATATTTCCATCCCGATTGCCATATGCCTGTTTGCCATGATATACCCCATAATGGTGCAGATAAGCTTTGAAGAGATTAAGAAGGCAACCCGTAGTCCCAAGCCAATAATTCTAACCTTATTTGCCAACTGGGCAGTGAAGCCATTTACTATGGCTCTATTTGCCTGGCTTTTTCTCAGTCTGGTTTTTGGTCGCTTTCTTACCCCGGAACAAATACAGGATTACCGGGCAGGGCTGATACTGCTGGGAATAGCGCCATGCACAGCCATGGTTCTGATGTGGAGCTATCTGGCAAGAGGCAACATGGGGCATACCCTGGTTATGACCGGTATAAACTCGCTGGCCATGGTAGTACTGTTTTCCCCCCTAGCTGTATTTCTACTGGGTATTTCTGGCATAAAGGTACCGTGGGAAACAATAGCCCTATCTGTAACCATATATATCGTCACACCACTGGTAGCTGGCTACCTAACTCGCCGTCAGGTAATCAAACGAAAGGGTAGGGATTGGTTCAACGCCAGGCTCGTGCCCCCTTTAGGTAAGCTCTCAATTATTGCCCTGCTGGTAACACTAATCGTGCTTTTCACCTATCAGGGCTACGTAATTATCGAGTTGCCAGCCATCATAGGCATAATATCATTAGGAATATTGGTCAACATACTGGTAGTATTTGGTGCCACTTACATTATCGGCAGGGTAATGCGTCTACCCTATGAAGATGCGGCGCCAGCAGCAATTATTGCCGGCAGCAACCACTTTGAGGTGGCTATAGCCGTAGCTATCACGCTCTTCGGTATTACCTCGGGTGCAGCTCTAGCTACAGTGGTTGGAGTTCTGACCGAGGTTCCCTTCATGCTCATTCTAGTCCAGCTGTGCAAAGCCACCAGGGGCTCATTTGGCAGGCAACCGCCGACCAGTTCATAAAGGTGCTAACCGGAGGTAAGGCGGACAAATAACCTCAATACTGATAGATTGGCTTGTCTACTTGGTTAGACCCAGCCCTTTATACACCGCCGGAAAGTTGAAGTACTGCTCCATAATTTCACCAAGCCTGGGCAACTTACCCTCCTGGTTAAATCTCACCTTGCCCAGGGCGTCCTCAATATCCGCCACCGTAGCCGCCACATCACCCCTGGTTAAAATAATGGGAACCTTCATACTTTCGGCGTTATAGAGGACAGACGGGATTGGTGCCTCTTCACCACTGATAACCAGACAGGTAGTTGGGGTTTCCAAAGCCGCCAGTTGCATATCAGGGCGTTCACCCCTGACTATTACCGCCTTATCAGCTTTGCGACCAAAGTATTCGGGACCCGAGTCAACCGTCATAGCGCCAAGCATAATGTTTTCCACCAATTCACCTGACTTCTCAGCCGAGTTCAATATTTCTCCATGAATATGCTCAGCCAGTTCACCCACGGTTAGAGTAAATAAGGCTCTATCCTCGGGAAGCACCCCTAAAATACTTATCCCTGCCTTAGATACCTCGCCAGAAACGTGTTCTAATTGACTCCCGGGCACCTTATTCACTACCGCCCCCAGTAAATATTCCCCCCACTCCTCACCGCCAGCAATAAGCCTCGCCGTGGGCAACCTGTCAGAATAGCCTTCCACAATAATCACCCTGGCATCCAGGGCTTCTACTACCTTGAAATAAGCCGGGCTTGGCTTACCCATACCCTCAATAATAACTACATCTTTACCCTG
>Ga0163203_1000400_pt1 | contig 11609 bp, 12 predicted proteins | sample PL_2010_330m_FD_113534 | JGI IMG/M metagenome (GOLD analysis project Ga0163203, IMG submission 113534) | Freshwater microbial communities from Powell Lake, British Columbia, Canada to study Microbial Dark Matter (Phase II) - PL_2010_330m | ecosystem: Environmental > Aquatic > Freshwater > Lake ... | reverse complement strand
GTCCAGGACAGAGATCAGATTAAAAGGTCTGAATTTAAGACAGTGACAAAAGCGAGACCGTCCGAGAAGGATATAGGATCGCTATTGTTCGGATGCATTGTGGCAAAACATGTCAAATCGAACTCCATAGTCCTGTGCGATGGTACGAAGACCGTTGGCATCGGGGCAGGTCAGATGTCGCGGGTAGATTCCGTGAGGATCGCCTGCGAGAAGGCCGGCGCCAAGGCCAAGGGCGCGACGCTTGCCAGTGACGCTTTCTTCCCAATGGAAGACGGAATAGAGGAAGCCGCAAAGGCCGGCGTCAGGGCCGTCATCCAACCCGGCGGATCCATCAAGGATGCCGATGTCGTAAAAACAGCGGACAAGCTCGGGATTGCAATGGTCTTCACGGGAGTGAGACACTTCAAACATTAATGACCTACCAAGAAGCTCTGACCTACCTCGACTCATTTATCGACCACGAAAAGAAGACGGATTACGACTACAGGCATTCCTTCAGACTCGAGAAGATCCGGGGGATGCTCGGGCTTCTCGACGATCCGCACAAAGGCATTAAGTCCATCCATGTAGCCGGCACAAAGGGCAAGGGTTCAACGGCGGCATTCATCTATTCCATATTGATGAATTCCGGATACAGGGTCGGGCTATATACGTCCCCTCATCTCGTATCTTTCCGGGAGAGGATAAGAATCGGTAATGAGCTCATAAGCGAGGAGTCGATATCAGCGTTTCTCGAAAAAGTGAAATGGGCCGTCGACAAGATGGACCCGGAGAAACCCTCTTTTTTCGAAGCGTATACCGCGCTCGCATTTTTATACTTCAAGCATGAACGGGTAGATTTTGCAATATACGAAACGGGGCTTGGCGGCCGTCTTGACGCCACAAATATGGTGGAGCCGCTTGTCTCGGTCATTACCCCGATAAGTTATGAACATATGGATAAACTGGGCAGTACTCTTACCGAGATAGCTTCGGAAAAAGCCGGGATCATAAAGGCGGGCGGGGTATGTGTTTCCGCTCCGCAGGAGACAGAAGCCCTGATGGTTATAGAAAAGAGATGCGCCGATGCAGGCGTTAAGCTGGTCCTCACGGGCCGGGATATAATATATAAAGAGCTGGAGTCGGACACCGAAAAAGAGGTCTTCAGCGTCAGTGGGTCTTTCGGAAAATACGTGAATCTTGAGACGGGCCTTCTGGGAAGCCATCAGGTGGAGAATGCCGCGACCGCAATAGGCGTCGTGGAAGCCCTAAAGAATCACAACATAGTCGTCGAGGCCCGCGCCGTCCATGCGGGAATATCCGCGGCCGAGTGGTCGGGGAGATTTGAGATCGTCAGGCGGGAGCCGTTCGTGGTCCTGGACGGGGCGCAGAACAGGGCAAGCGCCCGCGCCCTTGCCGGAACCGTAAAAAAGATATTCTGCTCCGCACCGAAGAAATTCGAAAAACTTTTACTGGTCATCGGCATATCCGAGGATAAGGACATCCATGGGATCCTCGAAGAACTTGCGCCGATAAGCGATGTCGTAATAATAACGAAGTCAAAGATGATCGACAGGGCCGCGGAGCCGTCCAGAATAGCCGAAGAGCTCGCCCGCGTCTCGAATAACGCCGGAATGCCGTCCTTAACCAACAACGTAGGCGCGGCCCTCGACAAAGCATTTTCGATCGCGGGAAAAGACGATCTTATTCTTGTAACCGGATCTTTATTCGTCGTAGGCGAGGCGAGAGATAAGCTGAAAGGTCAGAGATGGCAGAAGATACAATAGCCGCGATATCGACGTCGGTGGGCGAGGGCCCGATCGGCATTATCCGGCTCAGCGGGCCGGATGCGCTCACGATCGCTGATAAAATATTCGCCGCGAAGGACGGAAAGAAGCCGTCAGGCTTCGAAAGTCATACCGTGCATTATGGGCATGTCGTAGGGTCCGGTAAAACGATCGACGAAGTCCTTCTCACGGTCATGCGCGCGCCGCGGACTTACACGCGCGAAGACATCATCGAGATAAACTGCCACGGCGGTATTCAGGCATCGATTAACGTCTTCGATCTTGTCGTAAAGTGTGGGGCCCGGATAGCCCAACCCGGTGAATTTACAAAACGGGCATTTTTGAACGGCAGAATAGACCTCACCCAGGCGGAGGCGGTGCTCGATGTCATACGGGCGAAGACGGAAGGGTCGCTCAAGGTCGCTGTAAGTCAACTTGAAGGCGGCCTTTCCAAAGAGGTGAACGCTATACGCGATCTGATAGTCGATATCGCATCGCGCATTGAAGCCTCTATCGATTTTTCGGACGAGGAGACCGACATTATCGATAATCATGGGTTGGGGGAAAAGACGAAGGAGGCTTTGAAAAAACTTGAAGATCTGTTAAAGACATACGGTGAAGGCCTTATCATGAGGGAGGGGATCCTTGCCATAATCTGCGGCAAGCCCAATGTCGGAAAATCGAGCCTGATGAATCTCCTGCTGAAACGCGACAGGGTCATAGTCTCCCACGTACCCGGGACGACGCGCGATGCGGTCGAGGAGATGATAAACCTTAGGGGCATCCCGATAAGGCTCGTCGATACGGCCGGTATAGCGGAAACGGAGGACATCGTTGAAAGGGAGGGCGTAAAGAGGACTAAGATTTACCTCGATCTCGCGGACCTCGCCATTTTTGTATTTGACGCCTCGACGCCGATAGAGGCCCGGGACATCGATTTATCCGGCCTCATTGGCGGTAAAAAAAAGATAATCGTGCTGAACAAGATCGACCTTGCGGCAAAGACCAGCGCGAAAGAACTCAAGGAGCTTTTCAGGGACGACATCATTATAGAATTGTCGGTCGAAAAGAAGAAGAATATAGAGGCCCTGGAGAATGCGATCGCCGGATCCGTATGGAAAGGGGATCTTTCCGGGGGAGAGGCCGCGATAGTCGCAAATGCCCGCCATAAGGAGTTGATTGACAAGGCGTTTGCCAATATGGTATCAGTTAGTAAGGCCATGGAACAAAATAGCCCTCCGGAGTTGATAGCCATCGACCTCAAAGAGGCGATATTCAATCTCGGCCTTGTAGTGGGAAAATCGGTGTCGGACGATGTGTTGGACAGGATATTTGAGCAGTTCTGTATAGGGAAATAAGAAATTTGAGGAGGACCTGGTGGACAAAAAAAAGATCGAAAAAGCGGTGCGCGATATACTCGGAGCTGTCGGCGAAAATGTAAATCGCCGTGATATAAAGGATACGCCTATGCGTGTCGCCAAGATGTACGAGGAGATACTCGGCGGGACGAAGATGGATCCCGGGAAGGAGCTTGAGGTCGTCTTTGAAAAGCACCATGACGAAATAGTGCTTCTTAAGAGTATACCGCTATATTCCGTGTGCGAACACCATCTCCTCCCATTTTTCGGCAAGGCGCATATCGCTTATATTCCCAGTAATAATAAAGTGACGGGCTTGAGCAAACTCGCCAGGGTCGTCGATATAATGTCGAGGCGTCTTCAGATCCAGGAGCGCCTCACCACCGATATCGCCGAGATCATTATGAGGAAGCTGAGCCCGAAGGGCGTGATGGTCATTATCGAAGCCGAACATCTCTGTATGAGTATGAGGGGTGTTAAAAAACCGGGAGTGCTTACCGTAACCAGCGTCGTGCGCGGCGTCTTCAGGCGGAATGAAAAGACGCGCGCTGAGACTCTTGCTTTGATCAGGGGATAATAGTATAATAGTGTACATTATGATGGACTATTTTGCCGAATTCTTTAAAAATTATGTCTTCTGGACATCCGCTGCCGCATGGATTATAGCCCAGAGTATTAAAGTTGCCCTCGGCGTCCTGCGGGAGAGACGGTTCAACTTCAGATGGTTCGTGGGAACGGGCGGCATGCCCAGCTCCCATGCGGCCGGGGTCTCGGCTCTTGCCACATCCATAGGGATAACGTACGGTTTCGATTCGGCGATATTCGCCGTAACTCTTCTCTTCACCCTGATAGTGATGTTCGATGCCCAGGGCGTGAGGCGCTCATCCGGCAAGCAGGCGATCATGCTGAACAAGATGCTCGACGACATATACTGGAAGAAGAAGATGGACGAGAATAAGCTGAAGGAGCTTCTGGGCCATACGCCGGTACAGGTATTTGCCGGGGCCATACTCGGTATCCTGGTGTCGCTCTTGCTTTACAAATAGGCCTCTTTTGATGACAAAAAAAGGTTTGATTATAGCGGCTTTCGTCGTCCTGGCGCTGGGACTCGCGCTCTTGTCGTCAAAAATATTCCCCCACTCAAAGACCCGTGACGCCTCTCCCGCCGTTAAGCCGCCGGCCGCGGCGAGTCTTGCCGTCATGCTGAAAAGAGCCGCGCTTTTTGAATCACGGAATGAGCTTGTCAAGGCGCGCGACCTATACCAGTCCGCGCTTGAAAGTTATCCGGCCTCCGGCGATATTGTCGGGATGCAGGAGTCGATCGACAATCTAAACATCGGCATAATATTTTCTCCGGCCGTCACCCCGGACTCTTTCCGATATGAAGTCAAGGCGGGTGATTCGCTGGGCAGGATCGCCGTAAAATATAATACGACCATAGACCTGATAATGAGATCAAACGGCCTGAAGGGCCAGACGATCGTGCCGGGTCAAAAGCTTAAGATCGCCAGGTCGAAGTTTTCGATATGGGTCAGTAAATCGGACAATATGCTTTCGCTGAAAGCCGATGGAAAGATGATCAAGGTTTACAGGATATCGACGGGTAAGAACGATTCCACGCCGACAGGCGCATTCACCGTGATCACGAAGATAGTGAACCCGCCATGGTATACGGATAACAAGGTGATACCGTCTGGGAGTCCGGATAACATACTCGGGACGAGATGGCTCGGCATATCTAGAAAAGGGTATGGTATACACGGGACTACGGAGCCGGAGACTATAGGCCGACAGGCTACTTCGGGATGTGTCCGGATGCGCAATTCCGAAGTAGAGGAGCTGTTTGCGCTGGTTCCTATAAGGACTGAAGTTGTGATAGTAGATTAAGGTACAGAGGAAAAACATGACCACACACATACAGGGATTAGATTTCGAAAAGCCGATACTTGAACTCGAGAAGAAGGTCGAGGAGCTGAAGGGCATAGCTTCCGACAGGAATCTTGACCTTTCCGGCGAGGTCTCGCGGATAGAGGATAAACTCGCAAAGCTCAAGAAAGAGGTCTATGACAATATGACCCCGTGGCAGAGGGTGCAGATAGCGCGCCATCCCAAGCGGCCATACATGCTCGATTATGTAGAGATGATCATGACCGATTTTGTGGAGATACACGGCGACAGGCATTACGCCGATGACATGGCGATGATATGCGGATTCGCCAAAGTCGACAAGGAACCGGTGATGGTGATAGGCCACCAGAAGGGCCGCGATACCAAGGAGAACCTCGAGAGAAATTTCGGGTGCGCACACCCTGAAGGATATCGCAAGGCGATGCGGGTGATGAGCATGGCCGAGAAATTCGGCCTTCCCATAGTGGCATTTATTGATACGCCCGGAGCATATCCCGGCATAGGGGCCGAGGAGAGGGGTCAGGCGGAAGCGATAGCGTACAACCTGCGGGAGATGGCCGACCTCGAGGTTCCCATCATCTGTTTCGTGATAGGCGAGGGCGGTTCCGGCGGCGCGCTGGGTATCGGCATCGGCGACAGGGTATACGTGCTTGAGAACTCCTATTATTCCGTCATATCGCCCGAAGGATGCGCCGCGATCCTGTGGAAAGAGCGCTCGAAGGCTCCGGATGCAGCAAAGGCGTTGAAGCTCACAGCGAAAGACCTTCTCGAGATGAAGATCATCGACGGCATGATCAAAGAACCTCTCGGCGGCGCCCATCGCGGCCCGCAGGAGACGGCCGGGAACATCAAAGCGGCCATGAAGAAAGAGATCGCCTCTTTTAAGGGCACGCCAAAAGAGAAGCTGCCTGAATTGCGCTATGAAAAATACAGATCGATAGGCGCCTTTAAGGAGTCTAAGGAAAATGGCGGATAAAGTTTCAATAAGGATCTCGAGCGAGATCAAGAATATAGGAAAGGTCGCATCCAGGATACTGAAAGAGCTGAAACCTCACGGATTAGACGAGGGCATCGCGTTCGATATAAGGTTATGTATCGACGAAGCGGTGAGGAACGCCATCGTCCATGGCAACAAGTCGCAAAGGCATCTTAAGGTAACGATCACCTATTCGATACATCCGGACAGGGTCGAGGTCGAAGTGGCCGATGAGGGAAATGGCTTCGACCATAGTAATCTTTCCGACCCGACGACCGAAGATAATATAATGAGAAATTCGGGCCGCGGAGTCCTCATCATAAAAAAACTGATGGACCGCGTGGAATTTCGTGACCAGGGTAATGTGGTAAAAATGGTCAAGTATATTAAGTGAGAGGACAGAGAACAGATGTCAGAAATCAGAAATCAGAGAAGGAGAATGGGATGACGGTAAAGATAGATGTAAAGAACGAGTTGACAGTGTGTCAGATTGACGGCGAGATAGATATCAATTCGAGTCCTGAGGTAAAGAAGGCCTTTGATGAGCTGATATCCAAAAAGACGCCCAAGATCGTAATTAATCTTTCGAAAGTAAGCTATGTGGACTCGTCCGGGCTCGCTACCTTTGTCGAGATTCTCAAGAACATGAGATCATACGGCGGAAGGATGAGAATCACCAACCTCTCTGCCAAGGTCAAGAGCCTTTTTGAGATAACGAAGCTCGACAAGCTTTTTGAGATCCTTCCCGAAGAGGAAGAAGCCGTAACCACTTTCGTCTGATATCCGCAGCATCATCGTAAAGGGAATTACTTAAATGAGTTTTTTCGCCCGAATAGGCAGCATCATTATCAATACCCTCACGCAGACCCTGGGCGTCATAGAGCTCTTCTTCGAGACCATCTACTGGATCGTGATGGGGCCTTCCAAAAAGAAATTCCCCAAGTGCGAGAGTATCTTCAGTCAGATGGCCTTTGTCGGCATCGGTTCGCTCCTGATAGCATCCTTCGTCGCTCTCTTTACGGGCATAGTCATAGCCATGCAGAGCGCGTATCAGCTCTCCCGTTTCGGAGCCGATATCTATGTCGCGCCGATGGTGGCGGTCGGCATAGCGCGCGAGCTGGGACCTGTGCTGACGGCGCTCGTCGTTGCGGGCCGGGTGGGAGCCGCGATAACCGCGGAGCTCGGCACGATGAAGGTGACCGAACAGATTGAGGCGCTCGAGACGATGGCGCTCGATCCCGTCCGCTATCTTGTCGTTCCGCGCTTTCTGGCGCTTCTGATCATGCTGCCATGCCTCACTATATTTGCCGACATCCTGGGCATATTTGGCGGATTTCTGGTCGGCGTCTTCAATCTCGGCCTGAACCCCTCGCGGTATATCACGTTCTCATTCGAATATATGGAGTGGAAAGACGTCTGGACAGGTCTCGTCAAGAGCGGCGTATTTGCCATCGTCATATCGATGGTAGGATGTTACATGGGATTAAAGACAAAAGGCGGCGCGGAGGGTGTGGGGAGATCGACGACCCTGAGTGTCGTGACAAGTTTTATACTGATAATACTTTTTGACTGCGTCCTGACGGGCGTATTTTATTACATGCAGAAGTAAGATTGCTGTTTCCCTTGGTGGGAAATAGCGGATATTTGAATAGGGATATAAAATGGAAAAAGAAGTCGTCGTAAGGGCCGATAACGTTAAGAAAAAATTCGGGGACAGAATTGTCCTGAACGGCGTAAGCCTTGATATATACAAGGGTGAGACGTTCGTCATCATGGGTGGGTCGGGATGCGGTAAGAGCACTATCCTGCGGCACATGATAGGAGCGCTCGAGCCCGACTCGGGAAAGATACAGCTCTTGGGAAAAGACCTGGCCGGATTGGGCGATGATGAGATGGACTCGGTGCGAAAGAAGATAGGTATGTGTTATCAGGCTTCCGCTCTGTTCGATTCCATGACGGTGGGGGAGAACGTGGCGCTCGGGCTCAAGGAACATACGAAGCTCGACAGGAACGTCATCGAGATAGTCGTCAAGATGAAACTTGAGCTTGTGGGCCTGAGAGGGTTTGAGAACCTGATGCCGAGCCAGATATCCGGAGGCATGAAGAAACGCGTCGGCCTGGCGCGCGCCATCGCGATGGACCCGGAAATCGTCTTCTACGATGAGCCGACGGCGGGGCTCGATCCCATAGTGGCCGGCGTGATTGATAAGCTGGTCGCGGACCTTTCCAAGAAACTGTCGATCACGAGCGTCGTCGTGACGCACGACATGAAGAGCGTATTTTTGATAGCCGACAGGGTCGCCATGCTCTATGAGGGCAGGGTGCTTGAGGTCGGGACGCCCGAAGAGATAAGGACGTCCAAAAACCCGATAGTCCGGCAATTTATAAACGGAGACCCTGACGGGCCGATCAAATTTTTCCAACAGAAAAACGATTATCTGGAGTCGCTTATTCAATGATGAAAAAGGAGAGATCGCGCATGAAGAAAATTATTATGAGTAATGAAGTCAAGACGGGCATAGTGGTCGTAGCGGCCATCCTTGTAGGTTTTTTATTTTTTGCCAGGACGACAAAATTGAGCGCGGCCCCGTTCCGGGTCAAGACGACGTTCAACTACGCCGAGGGAGTGAAGAAAGATTCGGTAGTCAAGTTCGCCGGCATCGACGTGGGCCGCGTCGAGAGCGTCCGGTTTACCTATAGCCCTGAGACCAAGATAGAGATCGTCCTCGCGGTCGACCCGAGCGCGAAGCTCAGGGAGGATTCACTCGCTTTCATATCGACCTCGGGCATGATAGGGGATGCCTATATAGGGATAACGCCCGGCTCGCCCGAGAAGCCTTTTATGAAAGAGGGCGACATGCTTATGAGTGAGGATCCCATCGAAGCCAGGAAGCTCATGAAGAAGGCCGACAGTATAGCGGAGAATCTCAATTTGGCGCTTGTCGAGCTAAATAAGTTGACTGACAGCGTCAGCGGCGTAGTGTCGGAAAACAAAGCGGCGATAGACGGTATAGCCGCAAACCTCGAAGAGACCACGGAGAACTTCAAGGAATTCAGCGCGGATATCAAAAAGAGCCCATGGAAACTCCTCATAAAAAAATAAATGAGATTTAATCCTTCCGGAAAAACGTCGGCCGCTTTCATCCTCGCGGCCGTAATCCTGTCGTTGGCGGCCATTTCTTATTTTCACGTCCTCGAACAGTATGAGCTCGGAGCGCTCGACGTCATGTTCAGGCTCCGGCCGAAGCCGGCGGTAACGGAGAAGATAGTTATCGTCGAGATCGGCGAAGACACCATAAAGAAATTGGGACGATTTCCCTTCCCGCGCAGTTATCACTCCATACTTATCAATGGCCTATCGGAATTCGGCGCAAGGGCGGTGTTGTTTGATCTTTTTTTCAGCGAAGAGGAGGATGAGAATGACGCCGAATTCGTCGAAGCGGTAAAAAATGCCGGAAATGTGTACTTTCCTTTTGTTTTTGATATGGAGGTAAATAAAAGGGCGGCCGTGCCGGCGGCGAACGGCTATCTTGTCGAGAGCATTCCGCCGCTTGCGGAGGCCGCAAAGGGGACGGGACACATAAATATAATCCCGGACATAGACGGAAAATTCAGAAGAATCCCGCCTTTTGTAAAATATAATGATAGGTTCTATCCCTATGTTTCGGTTCTCCTGAGCTGCGATTATCTCGGATTGGATCCGGCCGGCATGATCTTTAAGCCCGGCGACTCCGTGACGATAGGAGACAGGGTCATCCCCCTGGATGAGAGATCCGATATGATCATCAACTACTCGGGTAAATGGGGGCAGGTCTTCACCCACGTCTCTTATGCCGACATACTCCAGACATACATAGCCGGCATTACGGGTCAGAAGCCGGCGCTCGACCCGGCCTTTTTCAGGGACAAGATATGCATCGTCGGGCTCACCGCCACCGGCACGGTCGATATCCATCCCAATCCCTTCGAGACGCTCTATCCGGGGGTCGGTATACACGGCGAGATCATTAACGCGATCGTCAATAAGCATTTCCTGCGGGTCATCCCGAAAACCATAAACCTCCTTATACTGATCGCGCTCGGCGTCTTCGCCGCGTTTGTCACGGCGCGGATGAGGCCGGTCGCGGCCCTGGCTCTCCTCGCATGCGCGGCGCTGTCGTTCATCGTCGCGGCAGTGGCCCTGTTCGATACGCGCGGCATCGTCATCGACGTGATCTACCCGGTCATCACGATAGTCGTCGTGTATCTTTCGTCTACGATACATAAATATGCCGCCGAATTGAACAGGAGCCTTATCCTTGCCAACGAGCTCGGCATAGCGAAGAAGATACAGGAGAGCTTCCTTCCCAAGACGCTTCCGACGGCAGAGGGTATGTCGGTAGCGGCGTCGATGTTCACCGCGCGCCAGGTCGGGGGCGACCTCTATGACTTCCGCGAATTCGGCGCCGATAAACTCGGCGTCATGATCGGGGACGTCTCGGGCAAGGGCGTGCCGGCGAGCCTCTTCATGGCGATGGTGACGGGCTCGTTCAGATCCCTGGCACGGCCGGACGTCCGTCCGGACGATGTCCTCGCCGGGCTCAACTCAAAGATATTGAAAGATTCTGCCTCGAACCTTTTTGTCACGATATTTTACGCGGTCTTTGACCTGAATGATAAGCGCGTCGCCTACGCGAATGGCGGCCACCTGCCGATCCTGTATCTGGCTCCGGGCAGCGCTGCGCGTTTTCTCGATGTCGCGAAGGGCCCGCCGCTCGGCCTCATAGATGAAGAGTATTCGTCCGGCGAAATATCTTTTGACAGGGGAGACATCTTTGTATTTTATACCGACGGCATCACCGAGGCGATGAATCCGAGGCGCGAAACCTACGACAACGAGAGGCTTATCGCCGTCATCGAAAAGAACAGGTCAGGCTCGCCGCGGCAGATCCTGGAGGCGGTCGATAAAGACGTGAGAAAGTTTGAGCCGAAAAAAGATCAGCACGACGATATGACGCTGATAGTAATTAAAATAGAATAAGGAGGATAAAAATATGGCGCACAGACACAAAAGATACGAAGCGCTCCGGATTCTTTTCGACGTAACGAAGGCGGTCAGCTCCTCGCTCGACCTCGACGAAGTATCGGCGCTTGTTCTGAAGGAATCTACGAATGCGCTCGGCGCCGACCACGCGGCGCTCTTCCTGTACGACGATGATTCGCGCCGTCTTAATCTTGCAAGGGCGCGGGGTTTTGGCGAGGATGAGATAGACAATATAAAGATATTGGGAAGCTGGGAATTGATAAATACCCAGCTCCTCCGGCGCAGGAAGTCCATCGTCATAAACGACGTGGCTCGCGACCCGATATTTCGCAAGAGGAAGCTTTCGTTCACGAAGGAGCGGATGCCGACAAAGTCCTTTCTGGCTGTTCCCTTAAGGAAGGACAACGATATAGTGGGTTCGCTCATAGTCAGCAACAGAAAACGCCCGGGCCACGTCTTTACGAGAGAGGACGAGGAACTGATGTCGGCGCTCTCCAACAACATTGCCATAGCGCTTAAAAATGCCCGCCTCTATCAGGACCTGAAGAACCTTTTTATAAGCACCACCAAGTCACTGG
>Ga0163203_1000396_pt1 | contig 11671 bp, 11 predicted proteins | sample PL_2010_330m_FD_113534 | JGI IMG/M metagenome (GOLD analysis project Ga0163203, IMG submission 113534) | Freshwater microbial communities from Powell Lake, British Columbia, Canada to study Microbial Dark Matter (Phase II) - PL_2010_330m | ecosystem: Environmental > Aquatic > Freshwater > Lake ... | reverse complement strand
GAATTGTTGCTATCGGAGGCGGAACGGGACTTTCTACGCTTTTGCACGGTTTAAAGGAATATACAAACAACATAACAGCGATTGTCACTGTGGCTGACGATGGCGGTTCAAGCGGCCGCCTAAGGGAAGAATTTAATGTTTTGCCGCCCGGCGATATACGCAATTGCCTCGTAGCCCTCGCCGATACTGGTCCCCTCATGGAACGGCTCTTTCAGTTCCGGTTCACCGACGGGAAAAATCTCAAAGGGCATAATTTCGGAAATCTTTTCATAACCGCAATGTCGAAGGTAACAGGCGATTTCGAACAGGCCATAAAGGCCTCGAGTAAGGTTTTGGCTATTCGTGGAAGCGTCGTTCCGGCTACTCTTACCAAGGTCGTCTTGAAAGCGCTTCACGAAGATGGGACGGAAACAATCGGAGAAAGCAAGATTCCAGAGAAGCGAAGCCCCATAAAAAGGATGTATATAAAACCGTCCGACTCAAGGCCTACATTGGAAGCACTTGAAGCAATAAAGAAAGCCCACGCTATAGTCCTCGGCCCCGGAAGCCTCTATACAAGCGTTATGCCAAACCTACTTATAAGCGGTATGTACGAAGTGATTAAAAAATCCAAGGCGATAAAAATTTACGTCTGCAACGTCATGACGCAGGCGGGCGAGACCGACGGTTATAATGCCTCCGGACATATAAAAGCAATATTAGACCACACGGGATCAGGCATTATAAATTATTGCATAGTAAATGTAGGCAAGGTTCCCGCAAAACTTCTGGAAAAGTATAAGGAAGAAAGCGCCTTGCCTGTTTTCGTAAACGAGGAAAAAATAAAACAATTGGGCTGCGTGGCCATAGAGGCAGACATTATAGATACGAAAAACCTTGTGCGCCATGACTCGCAGAAGTTGGCAAAAATTATCATTGATCTTCTCGCGGCGGTAAGGAAGCATACTGTGTGATATGAATAAACTAAATTTTTTAATGGGCATACACTGTCATCAGCCGGTGGATAACTTCGATAATATCTTCAAGGAGGCCTATGATAGGTCCTATGAACCGTTTTTGCGCGTGCTGGAAAGGCACCCGAAGATAAAATTATCGCTCCATTATTCAGGTTCGCTTCTGGACTGGATCGCGAAAAAAAAACCTGTATTTCTCAAAAGGCTAAAAGCCCTCATAGAAAGGCGTCAGGTGGAAATCCTTGCCGGCGGTTATTTTGAACCTATACTCGCAATGGTCCCGGTAGAGGATGCAAAGGGCCAGATTGAGATGCTTGTGCGTTCAATCAAGGAGCGATTAGGTACTGATATAAACGGCATCTGGCTTACGGAAAGGGTATGGGATCCTGGGCTTTCGCCGATTTTTAAAGATATGGGTATCAAGTACACTATATTGGATGATTTTCACCTGAAACAGGCCGGCGTAAAAAATACGGAGGTTTTCGGACGCTATACCGTGTCAAGCGCCCCGGTTGAACCGGGATCGGTTCAACCGGGGCGCTTAAACAACGCTTCCGAGGGTTTTTCCGTGTTCGCCTCTATCAAGAGGCTGCGTTACACGATGCCTTTTAGGGTGCCGGAGGTCACACTAAATTTTCTCGAGGGGCTCGAGAAAAATGCCGGGGTTCGCTGTGTTACGTTTGCGGACGACTGCGAGAAATTCGGATTCTGGCCACATACTTACGACTGGGTTTACAGAAAAGGCTGGCTTGAAAAATTTTTCAGGATGCTGGAAGAGAGAGACTGGATAAGGACTATGACCTTCAGCGAAGCGCTTCGGGAGTGCGAACCGTCGGGAGAAATTGAAATTCCCCATTCAAGCTATGAGGAGATGAGCGAGTGGTCCGACGGCAACTTTAACAATTTCTTCAGGAAATACCCCGAGTCAGACCTTATGAGAAAGAGAATGCTCCACGTGAGCCGGAAAGTGCGCGAATCTTCCAACGAACAGGCAAAAAAGGAACTTTATAAATCGCAATCCAACTGTGCCTACTGGCATGGCGTATTCGGAGGTTTCTACACAAATTTCCTGCGCCAGGGTATTTACCGTCATATTATAAAGGCGGAAAACGACCTTTATGCGGACGCCGGCAAGAACACGATAGAAGTGATAAAATTCGAAAATAGCACAAAGGATGTAATCTGCGCGCGAAACGAATTTTTGGCACTTTACATAGACCCGGATTACGCTGGTTCCCTTTTCGAGATTGACTATAGACCTTTTCCATATAACCTGATAAATACGGTGTCGCGCCGCTACGAACCGTATCACGAAAAGATTAAGAGATACTGCCGCAGGGTCAACAGAGACGAGATAAAGAAAAAGGTAGACGGGAACGAGCCCGTGGATTTATACGAGGTGCTGGGCGTAAGGGAGCGGAATTTAAAGAGGTTTCTCGATTACGATTCATATAGGAAATCTTCCTGTATTTGCCATGTCATGGACTTAAATATGCCGCTTTCGGATTTTATCCGGTCCAGGCACAGGGGCGCCTTGGGCGACGGCCTATTCGGCGCGTATGATTACAGAATTACGAACGAGGAAGGGGATTCCGTCATAAACCTTCGAAGAGAAAACGGAGCGTTCAGGCTTAATAAATGCATAATTCTCGAGCGCGGGACCGATATTTTAATGAAATTTGACCTGGAGAATATATCTTTCCGGAAGCTTGAGTTTATTTTTGGAATCGAATTTAACTGGTCCATGGAAGACAACCGATTTTTGAGAAAAAACCAGAAAAGAAGAAACATTAGAAAAATCAGCCTCGTGGACAAGGTTTCAGGGCTTACGGTCGAGCATACCTTTGCCTCCCCGGTGGACCTCTGGTCTTTTCCGGTCTACACGCTGAATGAATCCGAAAAAGGGCTTGGGAAGACATTTCAGGAGATATCCTTTTTATTCAACAGGAAACTGGCTTTAAAAAAAAATGCGAAATTTTGTCTTGAGACAAGGATAAGGATATCGAGATGAACGTCGAGAAGAAAATTGTCATAAAAAATAAGTCGGGCCTCCACGCGCGGCCGGCGTCGCTCTTCGTGCAGATAGCAAATAAATATGATTGTCAAATCGACGTCCGGAAAGGAAATCAGAAGGTGAACGGCAAATCAATAATGGGTATAATGATGCTCGCTGCAGAAAAAGGGAGCAGGATCACGATTGTGGCAAAGGGAAGCGGCGCAACAGAAGCCGTGCAGGAGCTGGAAGGGCTTCTCCTTAGCGAAATGATAGAGTCTTACGATGAAAAAAAGAAAAAGTAAAAAGATAGAAAAAAGAGAGCAAATTATCCTAAAGGGTATCCCCGCTGCCCCAGGCATAACCATGGGCAAGGCATACCCACTTTACGACGAAGAGGTTGCGATTCCGCGTAAGAAAATAAACGAAAAACTGATCGAAAAAGAGATAACGCGCTTCAAGAAAACCCTCACGAAAACAAGGTCAGAGATCCTGGTTATCCACAAAAAAATTGCCAAGGAAATGGGCATAGAAAAGGCGCGTATATTCGGAGCGCATCTTATGGTCCTGGAAGACGAGGTTTTGATAAGCGAGGTTATCGCAAAACTTAAGAAGGACAAGTTCACGGTCGAATATACATACTGGGAGGTTTTAAAAAAATACCTGAAAGTTTTATCAAAAAGCGACGACGAATACCTGCGTGAAAGGATGAGCGACATAAACGATGTGGGGAAGAGGATACTTAAAAATTTACTCGGTACCAAACACCGTTCGCTTGAGGAACTGAAGAAGAAAAGTGTGGTGGTGGCATATAACCTATCGCCGTCCGACACCGCCATGATGCACCGTGGCAACGTTATAGCCTTTGTCACGGACATAGGCGGCCGCACCTCGCACACGTCTATCATGGCAAAATCCCTGGAGATTCCCGCAGTGGTTGGACTTGAGGTGATTACCCAAAATGTGAGGGAAGGTTCATCCGTAATCGTGGATGGAAGCCGCGGCGTAGTAGTCATAAACCCACAGAAGGAAACGGTAAAAAAATACAGGCAACAAAAGAGGCGTTTCGAAAAGTTCGAAAAACATCTTCTAAAACTTAAAAATCTGCCGTCCAGGACATTCGACGGCAAAGAAATAGAGTTAGCGGCAAATATTGAATTACCGGAGGATATCCTGGGTGTTCTGATGCATGGCGCAAAGGGCATAGGTTTATACAGAACGGAATATTTTTACATGAACAGAAAAAACCTCCCTTCGGAAAACGAACAATTCAAGGCCTACAAAGAATCCGCGCTTAAGATTTCGCCGTATTCGGTTATCATAAGGACGCTTGATCTGGGTGGCGACAAATTCCTGTCACAGTTTGAAGTGCCGCACGATATGAATCCCTTCATGGGCTGGCGTGCCATACGTTTCTGCCTGGCAAGGCCAGATATATTCAAGACACAGTTGCGTGCAATACTGAGGGCCTCTCAGTATGGAAAACTTAAGATTATGTATCCGATGATATCCGGCCTGGAGGAACTCAGGCAGGCAAACGCCATTCTTGAAGAAGCAAAGGCAGAATTAAAGAAAAAGGCCATTCCGTTTGACAATGACATGGAGGTCGGCGCGATGATAGAGGTTCCTTCCGCCGCACTTACAAGCGATGTACTTGCAAAGGAAGTTGACTTTTTCTCAATCGGCACCAACGATCTTATCCAATACGCGCTTGCCGTTGACAGGGTTAATGAAAAAATAGCGTATCTCTACGAGCCGGCGCATCCGGCAGTACTAAGGCTTATCAAGATGATTATTGAAAACGGCCATAAAGCAAAAATATGGGTTGGCATGTGCGGGGAGATGGCCGGAGATGCTGCATTGGTTTTAATTCTTCTGGGGCTTGGCCTGGATGAATTCAGCGTTTCACCTATCGTTGTCCCGGAAATAAAGCGTATTATAAGGAGCGTAAAGTACGCGGAAGCCAAAAAAATTGCCGAGAAAGCCTTAAACCTTTCCACCGGCAAAGAGGTGGGGGCGTTGGCGAAAGCGAAACTTAAGAAACTTGTTCCCGCATACCGACGGAGGCGATGAAGAGATAAAATGGTATACATGAATCTGGATAGCCCAAAAGATATTGCGAAAATAGATACCGAAAACATGCTGGACCTCCTGGTTTCCTTCCCCAGGCAGTGTGAGGATGCCCTTTTTATAGGAAGACGCTCCGCCGTAAAAACGCGGTATAAAAAACGTTATTCCAATATTGTTTTTACCGGTCTCGGCGGCTCTGCGATAGGCGGGGATATCATAAAAGGATACACAGGAGGTGAACTGGATATACCTATATACATAAACCGGAATTATACATTGCCGCATTTTGTTAATAAAGATTCGCTTGTTTTTGCAGTAAGCTATTCGGGAAACACAGAGGAAACGCTTTCCGCCTATACCGAGGCTTTGAGGCGGGACGCAAATGTTATAGTTATTACTTCAAACGGAAAGATAAAAGAGCACGCCTCAAAAAATAATGATATACTGGTTACATTGCCGAAGGGCTACCCTCCGAGATGTGCCCTTGGTTACTCGTTTATTCCCGCTATTGTAATGCTCGCGAAACTTAAGCTAATAAAAAATAAAGATGAGGAAATAAAAGCCGCATCGTGCTTTTTGGCCGGACTTAAGGAAAAGGCGCTTTCGCCAGGCGTAAAAGGAAGGGCCAACGTATCGAAGGCGGTAGCAAAGAAAATATACGGCAGGTTTCCCGTTATCTATGCCTCGGAGAAACTTGGGAGCATAGCCATGCGCTGGAGGGGAGAATTTGCGGAAAACGCAAAAACACTTTCCTCCTCGCACGTTTTTTCTGAGATGAACCACAACGAAATAGTGGGCTGGAAGAATCCGGGCTCCCTCTTAAAGGATTTTGCCGCAATTATACTAAGGGACAAACATGACCTGTCGAGGATCAGAAAACGGATGGATATAACCGCTTCAATCCTAAAAAAGGCAAAATTTCAAGTTCTTGAGGTTGAAAGCAAAGGAAAAACCCTTCTTGAGAGGATGCTTTCGCTTGTTTATATCGGGGATTTCGCTTCTTTTTACCTCTCCGTACTTAATAAACAGGACCCGACGCCGGTGAAAAGGATCGCGTATCTGAAGAAGCAACTTGCCAGGTAATAAAGTTAACCATGACAGCCATAATATTAGCGGCCGGATATGGGACGCGTCTTTATCCGCTTACGCTCGATAGGCCCAAGGCGCTTTTAGAAGTCGGCGGCAAAGCCATACTTGAGAGATTGCTTGAAAAAATAGAAGTCATAAAAGGGTGCGAAAGAATAATCGTTATCACGAACGAAAAATTTCATAAAAATTTTGAAATTTGGGCAAAAGCCAAATTCCAAACCCGCATTGAAAAGTTTTCCAATGCGGGTTTGGAACCGATTAGTATAGAAGTGATAAACGACAAGACAAAGGACGACAAGGCCAGGCTCGGGGCTATAGGCGACATAAACCTTGTTTTAGAAAAGACAGGGATAAAAGATGATTTGCTTATTACGGGAAGCGACAACCTCTTTGAACTTGATTTGGGGGAGTTCGTGAAATTTGGACGGGGAAAAGAGCCCTTTAGCTCAATCGCGCTTTTTGACGTAAAAGACACCAGCCTTGCGAAAAAATACGGCATATGCAGCCTGGACAAAAATTTGCAGGTAACGGATTTCCAGGAGAAGCCTCCCGAGCCCAAAAGCACGCTGGCGGCAACGGCACTATATTATATCCCGAAGGAAAAGATCCCGAAGATATTTGATTATATGACGAAGGATTTGCCGAAAGACGCGCCCGGAAATCTTATGAAGTGGCTTGCCAAGGTTGACAAGCTTTTCGGATTTGTTTTTAAGGGCGCCTGGTACGACATCGGCGACAAGGAATCTTTAAAGAAAGCGGACGAGGAATTCAAAAGAAAGGAAAAAGGAGAAAAAACAGAATGAGAAAACATACCTATCTATTGACATCCGAAAGCGTGACCGAAGGCCACCCAGATAAACTATGCGACCAGATTTCAGACGGAATCCTGGACGCGATTTTTAAAGAAGATCCTATGGGAAGGGTTGCCTGCGAGACAATGGTTACGACGGGCCTTGCGATTGTCGCAGGCGAAATCACGACATCATGTTACGTGGAGATACCTAAAATCATAAGGAAAACGATTAAGGAAGTAGGATATACCGACCCCCACTACGGATTTGACTACCTGACGTGCGGGGTAGTGACTTCTATACAATCCCAGTCCTCCGACATTGCCCTCGGGGTTGACAAGGGCGGCGCGGGAGACCAGGGTATGATGTTTGGTTATGCCACGGATGAAACAAAAGAACTTATGCCGATGCCGATTTCCATGGCCCACAAACTTTCAAGGAGGCTTGCCGAGGTAAGAAAAAAAGGCCTGGTTAATTATTTGAAGCCTGACGGCAAAACTCAAGTTACGGTAGAATACCAAAACGGCACCCCCCATAAGGTAAGGGCAATTATAGTAAGCGCCCACCACGACCGAAGGGTAAAGACAAAACAGATCAAACATGACATGAAGAGACTTGTCATAGACCACGTTATCCCGAAAGACATTCTACATAAAAAAGCCAAGATTTTCGTAAACCCGACGGGAAGATTTGAAATGGGCGGGCCTATGGCCGATACGGGCGTGACGGGCAGAAAGATCATCGTCGATACGTACGGCGGCGTCGGCTCTCACGGCGGCGGATGCTTTTCCGGAAAAGACCCATCGAAGGTGGACAGGTCCGCTTCCTACATGGCGCGATATATAGCGAAGAATATCGTCGCGGCCAAGCTTGCCAAGAAATGCGAGCTTCAGCTCGCATACGCGATAGGCGTAGCCGAGCCGGTTAGCATAATGGTAAATACTTTCGGCACCGGACATGTTTCGGAAGAGCGGCTTATCAAGGCCATACGCAGGGTATTCGACCTCACGCCGGACGGAATTATAAAAAATCTGAAACTCAGGAGGCCTATATACAAACAAACTGCCTGCTACGGGCATTTCGGGAGGGAAAACGAGGGTTTCGCGTGGGAGGAAATCGACAAGGTAAAAGCGTTGAGGAAGGAATTATAATAATGAAATACGACGTAAAGGATACAAACTTAGCCAAAAAAGGCACCCTAAGGATCGAATGGGCCAGGGAATACATGCCTGTTTTATCCCTTATAGAAAAGAGATTTGAAAAGGAAAAACCGTTCGAGGGCATAAGGATTTCGGGATGCCTGCATATAACGACAGAGACCGCAGTCCTTGCAATTGCTCTTAAGCGCGGCGGGGCGCACGTTTTACTATGCGCCTCGAACCCTTTGAGCACCCAGGACGACGTAGCGGCTTCACTTGTCAGGCACCACAAAATAGGCGTGTTCGCGAAAAAAGGCGAGGACCGCAAAACCTATTATAAACACATAAACATGGCGCTTGACCAGAAGCCCCACATAACCATAGACGACGGAGCGGACCTCGTTTCGACTATCCACTCGGAGAGAAGAAACTTACTGACAACTATTATAGGGGGGACAGAGGAGACAACCACCGGCATTATACGTTTAAGGAGTCTGGAGAGAAAAGGAAAGCTCATGTATCCCATGATAGCCGTTAACGACGCGAATACGAAGCATATGTTCGACAACCGCTATGGCACAGGTCAGTCCACTCTGGACGGCATTATCCGCTCGACTAATAGGCTTATCGCGGGTAGCCAGTTCGTTGTCTGCGGCTACGGCTGGTGTGGAAGAGGCGTCGCCATGCGTGCCCGCGGCATGGGTGCCAACGTAACCGTATGCGAGATTGAGCCGTTAAAGGCGCTCGAGGCCTTGATGGACGGCTACAGGGTGGTGTCGCTTAAGGAAGCCGCGAGGTATGCCGATATTTTTGTTACCGCTACAGGCGACATAAGCGTCCTGGATAATGGCCACTTTAAACTTATGAAAGACGGTGTAATCCTGGCCAATACGGGGCATTTTAACGTAGAGATAAACATACCTATCCTTAAGAAGATGTCGAAAAAAACAAAAAAAATAAGGGACTTTGTCGAAGAATATACACTGAGAAACGGAAAGAGGATAAACCTCCTGGCGGAGGGGCGCCTGGTAAACCTGTCGGCGGCCGAAGGGCATCCGGCCGGCGTCATGGACATGAGCTTTGCAAACCAGGCACTGGCGAGCCTGGCCCTGGTGAAAAATGCAGGGCAGTACAAAAACAAAGTTTATCCGGTTCCAAAAGACATTGACGAAGAAATTGCCTATCTTAAACTGAAATCCATGGGCGTAAGGATAGACACCCTTACGAGCGAACAAAAGAAATACCTGGATAGCTGGGAGATAGGGACGTGAAACGTATAGGCGTACTTACAAGCGGCGGGGATGCGCCCGGGATGAATGCGGCCGTAAGAAGCGTTGTGCGCTGCGCCATTCACCATAAGCTGGAAGTAAAAGGCATAATGAGGGGTTATGAAGGACTTATAAACAACGAGGTTGTTGGCATGGGGGCAAGAAGCGTGAGTAACATTTTAACCCGTGGCGGCACTGTTTTGAAGACGGCGCGTTCCAAGGAATTCATGAAAAAATCCGGCAGAAAAAAAGCATACGAAACCGTCAAAAAGAACGGCTTAGACGGCCTTGTTATCATAGGCGGAAACGGCTCTTTCAGGGGCGCGCATGTTTTATGGAAGGAATTTAAAGTACCCAGTATAGGCGTGCCCGGCACGATAGACAATGATATATCAGGTTCCGATTATACCATAGGCGCGCATACCGCAGTCAACACGGCGCTGGATGCAATTGATAAAATAAGGGATACTGTAACCAGCATGGAGCGAATATATATTGTAGAGGTCATGGGAAGGGAAGACCCTTTCATAGCCACGAGGGTCGGCCTTGCCGGAGGCGCCGAGGACGTTGTCTTTCCCTATACTAAATATGACGTAGATAAGATGTGCGTTGATATAATAAAAGGAAGAAAGAAGGGGAAGGTAAGCTGGATTATAGTTGTTTCGGAAGGTACCGCCAGGGCAAATGATGTCGCCGAAGCAATAAATAAGAAAACAGGTTTTTCCGTCCGCCCGGTTGTTTTGGGACACATCCAAAGGGGTGGCTCACCAGAAGCGTTTGACAGGATACTCGCATCGGTTTTGGGACTCTACGCGGTTCTGGAACTCCGAAAAGGCAGAACCGACGCGATGGTCGGGTTGGTCTCGCACGGGATAAAAGTTACGCCTTATGAGGAGGCGTGCAAGATGGATAAGACAAAAAGGCTTGTGGATAAGGAAATGTATAAATTGATGAGGATATTAGCGGAATAAGGATAAATAGGGACAGCTACCATTTATGTTCCAGTACCAAAAATAAATGGTAGCTGTCCCTATTTATCCGGGCAAGGAGAATAATATGGTAAACATAGAGAACGTAGCAAGGGAATTAGCGTTGACTGATGACGAGAATGAAAAAAAGAAGCTGGCAGGGTCTATTCTTGAGGCGGCCTACTGACCTGACCCCCTTAAACTGTACCAGTGTTTGTGTTAGAATACAGGTAGCAGAAAGGGGTAAAAATGAAGAGGAAAAGGTTCAAAGCAGAACAGATCGTTGTTATGCTGCGTGAAGCTGAAATCCAGATGTCAAAAGGGCTTGACGTAGTCGGAACATGCCGGAATCTCGGCATTTCAGAACAAACTTACTACCGCTGGAGAAAAGAATATGGTGGCATGAAGCTTGACCAAGCAAAGCGCCTTAAAGAACTCGAACGGGAAAATGCCCGCTTAAAAAGAATAGTAGCTGATTTATCGATAGATAATTCAATACTTAAGGAAGTCTCCCGGGGAAACTTCTAAGCCCGGCAAGGAAGCGCCGGGCATTCGAGAGAATCAGAGATATATTTAAAAATATCTCTGAGCGCAGGATATGCAAAGCTATAGAGCTTCCGCGTTCAACAAAGAAGTATAAGCTTCTTGTCAAAGATGACGAGCCGAGATTGACCTTAAGGATTACGGAACTAGCCAAAGAGTACGGCAGATACGGTTACAGAAGGATAACAGCATTACTTAAGCGTGAGGGGTGGCATGTGAATCATAAAAGGGTTGAGAGGATATGGCGTCGGGAAGGCTTAAAAGTGCCCAAGAAACAGCCTAAAAGAAGGAGGCTATGGCTTAATGATGGATCCTGTGTGCGTCTTCGGCCAACGCATTCCAACCATGTCTGGAGTTATGATTTTATGCTGGATAGAACCAGAGACGGAAGGCCTCTCAGGATACTTACTATGATCGATGAATATACAAGAGAATGTCTTGCGATAGATGTATCCAGGCATTCAAACTCTGCGGCTATAATCGAAAGATTGTCGGATCTATTCATATTCCGTGGCACTCCGGAATACATACGATCTGACAATGGACCTGAGTTTATATCTAAAGCTATACGAGCTTGGATGAAGGCAACCGGCGTACAAACGCTTTATATTGAGCCTGGAAGTCCCTGGGAAAACGGATATATCGAGTCATTCAACGGCAAGCTCCGAGATGAATTACTGAATCTCGAGATATTCGATACACTTCTTGAGGCAAAAGTACTTGCGGAGCGTTGGAAAAGAGAATATAATACTTTTAGGCCACACAGTTCCTTGAATTATAAGCCGCCCGTTCCAGAGGCGATATTATGCCCAGCTCTCTCTTAAGAAGTGGTACAACTATTAGGGGCAGGTCAAAGT
>Ga0163203_1000393_pt1 | contig 11722 bp, 15 predicted proteins | sample PL_2010_330m_FD_113534 | JGI IMG/M metagenome (GOLD analysis project Ga0163203, IMG submission 113534) | Freshwater microbial communities from Powell Lake, British Columbia, Canada to study Microbial Dark Matter (Phase II) - PL_2010_330m | ecosystem: Environmental > Aquatic > Freshwater > Lake ... | reverse complement strand
GTTATAGGACAAATATCTGAGACAATGTTTTACCTGCAGTGATTACAATGATTACATCGCATGTAATCATTGGGTATTTTTATGTCGTGATTACATATTAGAATCGTTCCGTTCAGGGAAAGGGGTTCAAAAAAGGTCTAAAAAAAAACAATGATTACATCGTTTTTTGAAGGGGCTTCATTATGCAAAAATATTGCAAAGGGTTTTTGTTTGCAATACTAAAACCCGATAAGCCTTATTCGGGCTTCTTTTGATTAAAGAAGCGTTGCTTTAGACTCCTATGATTACACTTTTTTTCTAAAATTCTTCCACGTATCCCACCCTGTCGAGGTACCTGCCGAGCACGATTTGGAACAGTGCCATGGTGCCCGCGTTCGCGGCGATCATGAGCCCGAGCATCCCGGGGGTGAAGCTGAACGCGTCCGTGAGCATCCCGTTTATGAGTCTCCAGCCCACGCTGAACGCGAAGAGGTCAACCGACATGGCCACGTAGAAACCCCAGAGATAACTGGGCGGCCTGAAAGTGTCCAGCAGCGATCCCCATACCTGGCTCAAGGTGAAGGACGCCGAGGTCGCCCGTTCCCGAGTCTCCTCGATCCTTAGCACAGTCACCAGCAGCGACGCGAACGCGAAGAGAGTCGAGAGAGAATAAACTATCCTGTACCCCACGTTGTCCGCAAGCCAACCCGCGGCGAGGGTCCCGAGAAGCCCGGTCGCCATGTAGCAGCTCCCCAGGACGCTGTAAACCATCCCCATCTCGTTACCTTTCGCAGACTCGGCTACCACCGCCTGCCAAACCGGGATCAGGGCAACGCCTAACCCTATCAGGGTCATACCCGCGGCCAGGAGAAACCATGACCGTGCGAACAGGAAACACAGGCCAGATAGGAGTATGAGGAGATCCCTAAGGATCAGGAACGGTTTCCTCCCGTAGATGTCCGAAGCGGCCCCGAACACAGGCTGGACGACTATCCTGGCTAGGTCCATGAGGCTCTCGAGCGCCCCGATGCTTCTAATGGGGACGCCGAGGCTCAACGCGAAGGGCTGCCACACAACGACCCTGAGATTATCTCTTATCCCTCGGAGAGCCGTCACCACGGCTAAGTAAAGTATCTGCTTCTCCTTGCGGATGGATTCGAGTATGACCAATTCCTTTCAATGGCGATATTGAACCAGGGTCTCTCTTTTAACCCTACCTGAAAAACACATGGACTAGTTGTCTGTACCAACCTCATACCTATTTAGCGATAAATTCATGGTGCATTCTTCTGTATCAGGCATTGATAATGGTTGGAACGTGCAAGAGATGCGGGGACCCCATCAGGGGCTTCAAGGGATACGATCCAGGGCTAGGCGAGATATGCTTCACGTGCTACCTCGAGATGCTTCAGACCCCCGAGGAAACCATAGAGAAAACCGATAAAATACTGGCTCAGGTCGCGTAGATTCATCTTATTTTAATCCACGCCCCTCTATAGCCTAAGTCTTCAGGGACTGTGCCCTGTTGTTTCAGGCATGCTAGGTGTTTTAAACAATAATATGGTATTCTTCAGGGACATAGAATGGTTTCTGAGAAGGACATCGCGGAGTTCGGTGACCTGTGGGCGCTCATGTACTGCACCTTCGCCAGGGAGATGGTGGACAGCTTCGGCGAGGAAGGCAAGAAGGCGCTCATCCGCGCCGTACAGGCGTACGGTAAGGCCCGGGGTGAGCGGCTCAGGGAGAGACACCTGGAGCAAGGGCTTCCCATCAACCTCCGCAGCCTCTTCGAGCACTACGACCTCCCAGGGCACCCCGACACAAGGAAGGAGAGGACCCACTTCACGGACGACAAGCTCGTCAGCTACACCTATCTCTGCCCGTACGAGCGGCTCTGGAGAGCACATGGATGCAACGACGTGGGGCTGCTGTACTGCCAGCACTTCCACCACGCTTTCTGGCAGACCTACCGCCCAGACATAGACGTGCAGATACCGGAGATACTGACCCAGGACGACCCGCACTGCAAGTTCATAGTGACTCAGCCGCCAGAAGATTGAGCCTAACCAGCCTCCTTCGACCGGAGATAGAAAAAGGTTTCATAAACCACAATTATATGTTATCAAGCCTAACAGGTGCTGGGCAATTCAAATGAATGAGGAAGAGAAGCTTAACGAGGTCGTGAGCCGCTTAACCAGGCTCCTAGACAAACAGAAGTACATCGAAGACCGGATGAAGAAGATCGAGGAAGCCGTCGAAGAGAGAGAGGCCAAGGAATAGGGGCAGCCCCTGTCTTTCGACCCGTTTTTAAGTCAAGACCATAATCAATGCTCTGGATGGATGAGGAACCGCGGACCGGGTTGTCCCCTGACGCCAAGAAGGCTCTGTTCAGGCACCTGATCCGGAGGCACCCGAGGCTGACTGTGAAGATTCTCTTGGGCTTCAACCCGGACGGCTTGGACCGGCTGACAATCGCCTTGGGTAAGGGCTCCGAGTACGACTACAGGCTACTGGAAGACCCGGAGTTCAGGGAGGCCGAGGTCAAGCGGTACAGAAGGGAGATCAAGGCTGCTCAGCCCTCTTCCAGGTGACGAAGAGCTCAAGCCTGGAGTAGTGACCCATCCCGTTTTCCGTGATCCTGTCGCCGAACCTTTCCCACGCCTCATCGAAGCCACGCGCAGGCCTGCCGTATATGTCTGGAACGTTGTCGCAGGCGAAACCTGTCTCCTCATTCGCCTGCTCTATTGGTCAGAGGCTGGATATCTCTGTCAGCCTGGACCTTATCTCCATGGCCCTCGTCTCGAAGATGCGGCTGAACTCTGTGGCCTCATGTCTGTTGAGGGGCTTGTCGTCTCTGGCCTTGTACTCCAGCCACGCGTTGTAGGCCCTGGTGTATACGCGGCCGAACATGGCGCTGGGGACGCTGTCGATGAGCCCGACGTTCCTGAACTGGGTGAATATCCTGTAGTTGCCCACGAGCCTGTCGTCGCTGAGTTCCTCGTCTATGACCTTCTCAAGTATGCCCCTTAAAGCAGGTTCCATGAACACTCACTCACAATATCGCGTGCATCCATTTAAAACCGTATTTATCCTTGGGGAAAACAATTTCAGGGGGCGCCCACTCCTAGAAACGTCAAGCGTTGTCAGGGATGATACCGGTAGCGGAGTCCATGGGCGTCAAGGTCCACTGCCCCCGGGAGGGGCGTTTCAGCCTCTTCAACAGCCCGTACCCCGGGCACAGGCTCAAGTCCGGCGTCGACGTCTATCCCTCCCTCATGTTCGGCGGCGCGGCGCCCTCCCCCGTCGAGGGCGAGGTGCTGAAGATCAGGCGAGTCAAGGCTCCGAGGGGCAGGGGCTTCGCGGACGCCGGGTACGACGTCGTCACGCTCCTAAGACCCACGGACAACCCCGGCGTCGTGGTGAAGCTGCTCCACGTCGACACTCACCTATCAGTGGGGGACTATGTGGGTCTGGGTGAGGAGCTTGGGCGACTGCTGCGATCGGGGTACTATGGCTGGGGCACGTCGCCCCACATACACCTGGAGGTGAGAGATCCTTCAGACCCTCTCAGGGCGAGGGGAGGCCACACCATCCACGTGCTACCCGGTTTCACCTACGCAGAGCCCGTGGAGGAGATCGCGGGGGAGGTTGTGTGGGCCCAGCCCGAATACGCCCTGATGAGGCTGGGCTCTCGTGGAGCGGGCTTGACAGGCGAGCTAGATGGTGAACCCGGCGTAGTAGACGGCGGCATCCCGTACTACGGTTGGCTGGGGTTCCACACGGAGCGGCCCACCGTCGGGACGGTGAAGCTCCTCGGCCAGCCCATCGCCGACGTGAAGGAGGTAAAAGATAGGGCCGCCATCGCCGACACCCGGGGCTTCAGCTTCACCCTAGACGGTGAGCCTCTGCTGGGCCTCTCCCTCTACATGACTCCCAGGCCGGAGCCCATAGTGAAGATTCTGCCAAGAAAGATAGGGGGTCTGGCTTTGAGCCCCGGAGACGCCGTGTCTGTGGAGCTCAGGGTTTAGGGGTAAGCCCTCTCGACGGGCGGCACCTGGAACCCCTCGAACCTGTCGATGAACGCGCAGAGCCACTCCACGACCTTGCCCATGAGCTCCTCAGCGTACTCGAGTGTGATCATCGAGTAATCGCTAGTTGTCTGCACCTCGTCGGGGTGCGCCTCCGTCATCGACCCGACGTCCGTGACGTCTATCGTGCGCAGGGGTATCCTCACGACGCCGCCTCTGAACCTGGCCAGCCCGGCCCGGATGAGCTGTATCTCCGGGTCCACCTGCATGGTCTCCTTGACCACGGCTTTGTCCATCCTCACCGCCTCAGGCCTCGAGGCGAGTGTGAGAGCCGTCTCCGCGTAGCCCGCGTGCTCCTCCGCGGCGTGGCCGAAGATGCTCTCCGACTTCAACGCGTCCAACCAGTGGGTGACCGCGCAGAGCATGCCATGCCTGTCCCGAGCCTCCTTAGCCGCCTCAACTATGGCCCCCGTGTTTCCGCCGTGGCCGTTGATGAAGACCACCTTCTCCACCCCGTACCTCGCGAGGCTGTCGAGTATCTCGCCAATGACCCTCCTGTAGGTGTCGAACGTCATGGTGAGTACGCCGGGGAACTCCTTGTGGTGCCCGGAGACGCCGTAGCACAGCGTCGGCAGGACGAGGGCTCCACACTTCTCTCCGACCCTTCTCGCTATCTCGTCCGCCTGCAGCCAGTCCGCGCCCACGCCCAGGTGGTGGCCGTGCTGCTCCACGCTTCCCGTGGGGAAGACCACGAGCCTGGTTTCCCTGAGCCTCTCTTCGACCTCCACCCACGTGAGGTTTGAGTAATCCGTCAAATCAATCACTGGAATAAGGTTGAGCGTCGCCGATTTGAGGTTTCCCTGTATATGAGTTTAAATCGGCTCGTGATTTAGAAGATATAGTGATTAACATTGCAGACCGTATACTACGTTCTATTAGGCGTCGTCCTAGTTGTCGTCTACGCAGTCGTCATGATCTATAACAGGCTCGCCAAGTACAGGAACGCCGCCGACGCGAACATGGGCCAGATAAAGGTGGCGCTTAAGAAGCGGCTGGACATGGTCGAGCAGCTCCTGGGCGCCGTGAAGGGGTACGTGGCCCACGAGAGGGAGGTGTTCGAGAGCATCGCCAAGCTGAGGGCCGGCGTCACCGACGCGGACCCGGGCAGCGTCAACGAGATAGACAGGGAGAGCAGGGCGATAGTAAACAACTTGCTCGCCGTGGCAGAGGCGTACCCGGAGCTGAAGGCGTCGGAGAACGTGAAGGACCTCATGGAGGCCATCGTGGATGTGGAGGACGAGATCGCCCGCCATAGGTACACCTACAACAACGTCGTCCAGGAGTACAACACGATGCAGGACACCATACCCAGCAACATCGTCGCCGGCGCAACCGGCGCGGAGAAGCTCAGCTATCTGGAGTTCGAGGGAGCGATAGATAGACGCCCAGACGTCTCGGTGAAGTAGATGGCGGAACAACGGCAGATAGCCACGTACATGGCTGTCGCGTTTCTCCTCGCCTTGGGGGGTCAGCTGATCCCCGGCGCGGTCTCGGGGCTCTTCGAGGAAGAGGCGTACGTCACGGATTACGTCGCCACGCTCTACCCCAACGGGACGCTGGTGGAGGAGTTCAACTACCGGCTGAACGTCGTTGGCAAGAGGTTCCTGTTCCGTAACTGGGACGCGCCTCTCACGCTGGAGCACGTGGATTACCCCCACGTCGAGTTCGTGAAGATCGTGAAACCCCCGGGCACAGTGGCGTACGTCAAAGACGCGGACGGAGACGTTTCGTACCCCGACAGCCCCGGCTCATACTACTACGACGTCGAGCAGCTGGCCTACCGCAGCGAGGTGGGCGCCTTCAACCCAGGCTACTACGATCCAGGCACCTACCGCGTCGTGTACGTCTACGTGGTCAGGCCCCCCCTTGAGTACGACTCCGCCAACACCCACCTCAACCTCAAGCTGGCGAGCGAACACATACCCTACAGGAACGCCCAGGTGACCCTGACTGATCCAGGCTACATCGACGAGGTATACTCCCACCCGCCGAATCTGGTGAAGAGGGAGAGCAGCATCGGGATGACTTTCAGCGGCAGCCTCGCGGAGAACGAGCTGCTGGAGATAGAGATGCTCATAAAGGAGGACCACGAGTTCAGCGGCTTCATGACTCCCGTGGAGGACGTCAGGAAGAAGACCGAGGACGCGAACTTCTGGTATGGCCTGCAGTACACCGTCGCCGCCGGGGTGCTGTGGTTCAACAGGCTGCTCGGGTTCGGTGTGCCCGTGCTCTTCCTCTACATATACAGGAGACACGGAGAGGAGAGGGACTACACGGTCCCCACGTATCTCAGCACGGTCCCTAACGACGGGCGCAAGCCCTGGCTCGTGAATCTGGTCTTCAAGAACGACGCCAGGGACTACGACGACGACGGGCTCTACGCCACTCTCCTAGACCTCCATGAGAGGAAGAAGATCAGCATCGAGATGACGGGGGAGGAGGACTTCGTGATCACGGTGCTCGACAGAGGCGGCCTGGACAGGTACGAGTCTCAGGTGGTGGAGTACATGGACGACCTCGGCGTCAAGGGGGTGGTGAACACCCAGTACCTGAAAGGCCTAGCTGAGGTCGTGAGGCAAGACCCTGCGATCGCGCAGAGAGTCGTCAAACTGCAGATGGACTACGCCCGGTTGACGAGTGGGCCCAGCAAGGCTGTGGCCGACGAGTTCACGTACAACGGCAGGCCCCGCATACTCCCGTTCCTAGGGGCCTCCATAGTCGTCTTCTTCGCCTCCATCCTGTTCCTCGTGACCACCGCGAACGCGTCCGGCGTCCTCTTGGAGGCCGTTTTCTACGGTGCCATGCCGGTGATCCAGTGTATCATAGCTTTCGCGTTCCCCTCGACCCTGTTTGGGAGGTGGAAGGAGGACGCCTACAGGGAGAAGCTTGAGTGGGACAGCTTCATGCGGCACCTGTCAGACTTCAGCCAGCTTCAGCGTTACGAGACAGAGGACCTGAACATGTGGGGCAGGTGGCTCGTCTACGGCACGGCGCTAGGCGTCGGCGAGAAGGTGGCCGAGGCCATGCAGCGGCTCGACCTGCCCTACGCGCCGGCCCGCTTCGCCCCCGTCATGCCATACATCTTCATGCCGATAAGGACCGCCCGGATACCCAGCAGAGGCGGGCGCTCCGGCGGAGGCGGAGGAGGCGGGTTCGGTGGCGGAGGTGGGTTCGGCGGAGGAGGCGGAGGGGTCCGCTAGAACTCCCCGCCTTCATTCTCCAAAAACTTTTTGACTGTCCTGAGCGCGTTGAGGAACTGGCCGCCCTTGCCCGTTATGACGTACTTCATGTTGCCGCCGTACTCCTCCTCGTCGATGAGCTTACGCTTCATAAGGAACTCTACGGCCTCCTTCGCCCGGTCCACCGGCAGGTTCGCGCCGTAGCTGATCCTCGTGATCCCTGTTGCGCCTCGCCTGCGCACGGTCTCAAGTATGTCCTGGTAGATGTCGTATCTGGTGCGTCGCTCCATGGAGTAACACTAGAAGGGTGGTTCAGGCAGTTTTTCAACTTTTTGAGGCGCGTTCCTCATCTTGACGGATGGATCGCTCCTCAGTTCCTCGGTGTAGGTCACTCCCTCGACCTCGCAGCCGTGCTCCAGGTGGACCCTCCGCCCGTAGAGGTACCCGGCTCTGACCCTGCTTCTGAGCTGTATCTCGTCGGCCCATACGTCCTCGAGTTCGCTGCGCTCCTTGGCGATGACGACCTGGCCTATGAGGGGGCCCCTGGCTTCTCCCTTGCGGCCTATCTCTATGCGCGTCGCCTTGGCGCCGTGCCTGGTCCTCAGGACGTTGGCATCTATGAACTTGTCGGCCTCGGCCTTGTACGCCTCCAGCTTGCCGCCGACCCTTATCGAGTCAGCCTTAACGTCCCCGTCGACGGCCGCCTTCCCTCCCACCTTAAGCCTCTCGCTGAGGCCGAGGTTACCGTATACCTTTAACGTGCCGCCCACAGTGACGCTTTCTCCCTCGGCGCCGCCGTCGATCTTGACCGTGCCGCCTACGTTGATGTTCTTGAACCTTAGCTCTCCGTCGCTCTTGAGGGTGCCGCCTACGCTGATGTCGCCGCCCTCCCCGCCCGAGAGGGAGATGGTTCCGCCTACGTCCAGATCACCGAACTCCAGGGGCTCGGAGGACTTCAGCGAGCCACCAACCTCGAGGGTTCTGGCGACTCTGCCCCCGGACAGCCTGACTGTGCCGCCGACATCTATGCTGTCGATGTCGGTGGTTCCGTTAGCCTTGAAGCTGCCGCCGACGTCGACGTCCTCGACCCGCACGGGGCCTTCTCCCGTGAAGGTTCCGCCTACCCGGATGCTGGTGCCTCTGGTCTCGCCGCCCACCTTGGCTGAGCCGCCCACGTCTATGTTGTCTATGTTCACATCTGTCTCGGCATGGAAGCTTCCGCCCACGACGACGCGGCGAGACTCCACCAACCCCCGGGCATTGAAGGTTCCGCCGGTGTTCACGTACTCCGACTTGACGGTGCCATGCGCTGTGAGGCTCCTGGAGACTCTCAGCTGTTTGGCGTCTATGTCTCCCCTCACCTCGAGGCTGCCTCTCCTCACATCGACGGCTTCAGCCTTCAAGCCGCCTTCAACAAGTATGTCCCCGCGCCGGGACTCGATCTTGTTTGCCTCGACGCTGCAGAGGAAGTCGCAGTCGCCCGTGCACCTGATGTCTCCCTGTACCTTAAGCAGTCTATCTGGGCCCGGAGCTTCAATGGCGCCGTCCTCAACGACGAGGTCTCCCTCGACGACGTCGAGCTGCATCTTTCTCCTGTTTACGTAGACCTCTCCCATATCCGTCACTTGTGTGATACCATGTTTTCTCCTTTTTAAATGTAAAACACGTATGGCACTCACAAGTTGTGAGTATGTCCTGTGATTATTTCAGGCGATTATGACACTTGAGTCCGCTTTATAAACAGAAGAGACGAAGTTGCCTCGACGAAAAATGGTTGATAACAAGATAAGTGAGGTAAACCTCAAGAAACTGGAGTCGATCCAGGGCGTAATCAACGTCGAGGAGGACGATGCCGTCACCCTCGACGAGACCCTGAGCCGGGTGCTCAAGTTCTACGGAAAGTTCGTGCCGTACAACTAGGAGGACCACCCGGTGAAGACAGCCCAGGTCCCCAAGTCTTTTCAACAGCCTCAGGTAGCTGAGCCGAAGTCAGGTTTCCTCGGCGGCGTGATGCCTTCACGCCTCGACAGGAACGCGAAGATGTTTCTGTCAGGCGCCGTCGTCAACGGCGTCTCGAACGGAGTCTTCAACGCGGTCATGCAGCTTTACCTCGCGTCCTTCGGCTTCGACGGCCAAGGCCTGGGCACAATAATCATGATGAACGCGTTGACCGCCACCATCCTCATGATCCCTTGCGGGATTCTGGCGGACCGCATAGGAAAGGGAAAGATGATATTGGCGGGCTTCGCCGCCGTGTCGTTGTCGATGGTCTCGTTTTTCCTAGCCCAGAGCATTGAGATGTTCGCGTTGTCGTTCGCGCTCATCGGTGTTTGTAATGCCTCCGCCACCGTGTTCACCCCCCTCTACTCGTCGTTCTTCGAGAAAGACGACATGGATAAGGCGTTCGGGCTCTACGGGCTGATCAACATCTCCGCGATGAGCCTAGGCAGCTTAGCGGGGTACGTCCCGCCGCTCATGGTCAACACACTCAGCATCAGCCTGAACGCGGCGTACAGGTACACCATGGTCGCCGCGGGGGCTCTCTTCGTTCTCCAGTACCTCTTCTACTACATGTCCAGCTTGGGCATTCAGGAGCGGCTGTCCAGAGAGCTCAGGTTCAACCTCAAATCCAAGTGGCTGGTTCTGAAGATGTGCGGAATCGGGCTTTTAGCCAACGTCGCTGGCGGGATCATGTTCAGCCTCTTCCCGTACTACGTGAACCAGAAGTTCGGGGTAGCCTCCGCCGGGCTGGGCGCCCTCTTCTTCGTATCCAACTTGGCGATGGCGCTCTCGAAGGGCACCGCCGCGTCTTTCGCGAAACGACTCGGCGGCATGAAGAGCATAACCTTCGGGATCGCGTTGTCCGCCATATTCCTGTTGCTGATGCCCCTCTCGCCCAGCTTCGGCGTCCTCGCCGTGTTCTACGTGCTCAGGATGGGTACACGGTTCATGTCAGACCCCCTGATCACCAGCATGTTCATGAGGAGCATAAGCGATGACGAACAGTCCACCGCCAACAGCCTGAGGATGATATCGATGAACGGCGGAGGCGTCGTCTCCCCGATCCTAGGGGGCGCCCTGATGGAGAAAGTGGGCCTCGACACGCCCGCCTTCATCGGCGGCGCGTTGACGCTACTCGTTGCGGTCCTCTACCCGCTACTGCTTAGACGGGAGGCAGAGGTGCTGATGGAAAACGGGGGGCGACGTTAACTACTTCTCATGCCCGATTTTCCTAGCAAGCTCAACCGTCTTCTCGTCGCCATGTTTCGCTCGGTACGCAAGTAGCCCCGCCCTGACCACAGCGTTTTTTGGGCCCTCGCTCGGGTCATACCTTGACATGAAGTCGTCACATGGGAACTCGCCGCAGACTCCGCAGTGATCCAAACCATGATCCTTAACACAGGTGTATGTCTCGCAAGTACCCCAGAACGGCTTACCTTCAACAGCCTTACAGCCGGGACACTGGGGCTGCTTCTCTCCCTTAAACCAGTCGCAGTCGTCACATATGATACCACAAGGCGAAAACTCGTGATCTTTCATACTAACTGTCACAGGAGCCACGTGTATAATAAAACTAGTGAACGTGTCAGGACTGCCCCTGGATGAAAGTGGGGGGAAAACTCTAAACCAGAAACAGTGTCTTCATATCCATGGGCTCCGATGAGAACCAGCCTAACTATGTCGACGAGGGCATCACTCTCTTCAGGCAACGCATGTTCAAGGAGGCGGCGGAAAAGTTAGAGAAGGCCATCGATCTGGCGCCCGAGAACATTAGTCTCTGGAATCTTCACGCGCAGGCACTCGCAAGCACGGGCGACTACGAGGAGGCTCTGAAATCCATAGAGGTGGCCGTCGCCCTCGACGACAGCAACTTCCTGAACTGGCAGCTTAAGGGAACCTTCCTCATGAGGCAGGGCGACCTGGAGGTATCGAAGCAAGCCATCGACAAGTCTCTTGAGCTGAACAAGTCGTCAGTCACCTACACACTCAGGGGGCAGGTGGACTATAACCTTCAGAACTACGACGAGGCGCTGGGCTTCTTCGAGAAAGCCCTGAACCGAGACCCTGATAACCCTCTCGCCAACCATATGAAGGGGCTGGTGCTGTTCATCCAGGGCAAACACGGCGAGGCGATACCCTTCATCGAGAAGGCGTTGGCCGTCGGCAGATCCGAGAGCCTTGAGAAGATACTGGAAGAGTGTAGGAAGAGAGCCGAGCCCGGTTAAGCTGCTCCCGCCTCTATAAAGGCTGTTCAAGAGGGTTCTTGGAATGGTTCACTCGTTCAGTGACTTCCCGCAGTTTATGCAGTACAGGGTGGCGGGCACCTTTTCGCCGCAGTGGGGGCACGTCGTTACGCCTTGGACGGGGCTCACGTCATCGTCTTTGAAGTAGTCCGGCTCCCTGTACGTCTCCTCAAAGGTTATCTCATCCACAGCCGGTTCCTCTGTTTTCGGCGTTTCCGGTAACATGGGCTCG
>Ga0163203_1000392_pt1 | contig 11728 bp, 19 predicted proteins | sample PL_2010_330m_FD_113534 | JGI IMG/M metagenome (GOLD analysis project Ga0163203, IMG submission 113534) | Freshwater microbial communities from Powell Lake, British Columbia, Canada to study Microbial Dark Matter (Phase II) - PL_2010_330m | ecosystem: Environmental > Aquatic > Freshwater > Lake ... | reverse complement strand
GTCTGTTACACCAGTAGCATAAGCTGAGAACTGGTTCTGAGTATAGTCTGTGGAGCTTGCCCCTATATTCAGGAACAGTATCAGCTTGCTATCACCACTGCCATTTGCATCTATTGCAACAGCCGCATAATCGTCAGGTGTTTCCGCTGTCTTTGATATGTCATTGAACTTTAACTTGATTAACGCATTCTTGTCATCTGCGAATTTTAATTCTGCTGTGCGTACATCACGATCTTTATTAAGAACGTCCATTTTCTGTCTCCTTTTGTCTTTTTAACTTTGCAGTTTTTTCGAATCAATTATCGCCATTACCATTTCCATCTTTCTAGGAACACCAATAATACCCATTGCCTCCAGCTCCTCTGGAGTAACAAGAGCTATCAACTGAGCCTCAGACATATTAACAAGCTTCTCAAGCGTCAACGCCCTTGTAGCTATAGTGTCAGTCTCATCGATGTCAGACAGCAGATGGAATGAAATTCCCTTCTGCTGTGATTTCATCAGATGCTCATGCTCCTGCTTCTGTATAGGAATATTAAGGTCAAGTTCTAATCTGAAGTTACGAGCAGAAATTACTCTCTTCGGCTTCGCTCTAAGTCCAACAGTAGGTGGAGCATCCGGGTCAGCGAAGTTAGTAATCTCTTTATAGTTCCTGTACTTGAACTGCCAGACTGCAATATCTTTTGCTTCCTCTTTTTCTGTTTCTTTAGTCTTTTCATTCTCAAGAACCTTACTCATTTCTTCTTCATGTTTCTCTTGTGTCTTAGTTGCATTGAATTTCTCTATCGCAGAGATTTCCTTTTTAACAACATCGACTTCTTTTTTCTCGTCCCTATCTAATTCAATCATTCTAATCTCCTTCGAGCCAAGTTAAGCATATAGTAAGCTCATAGCTCATAGATGTTATTTTCGTTTAGTAATCCACTATTGTCGGAGCCGCACCACGAATGTATCCATGTACTTCAGGATGCCTCAACTCAAGAGAGAAGCTACCCCAGTACTCATCCTGCCTGAAGTGAGACTTAGCCGCCTGTATACCCTGTCTCCATGTCATAGGCTCATCAACGTACTCACGCTTATAAGCATTACCCATGTCTACTACGATACCCCATCCAGCAAGTCCTTCCTCAGAAGGAAAACCGTGAATATCTTTCGCAAACTTGACCATGTTACCTGATTCAGTGGTAACTTCTATAACGTCAGTCTGGAGGTCAGGTGAAAAGTACTTCACTGGAGGAATAGACATATCTCTTGCCATCTTTAGTACAGCACTGAAAAGCCAACGTCCAGCATTACAAAGCTTTTCGCTTGAGGATGCGCTTGGGTCAAACATCTGATCCAAGAAGTCACTCAGGATAGGCCATGTAAGGTTGTCGTTCTGATCACCAAGGTTCAGCACGTTCTCGTTAACGTAATGAATAAATCCCTGCGAGCAGTACAGTGTTCCATCAGCAGTGGTAGTAGTACCACGATGCTGAAAGATCAGAGCCTTGTTTACTTTGCGCTTGATCTCGAACATCTTGTTAGCAACTTCCCAAGGAATAGATGCTACAGTACCGATACCTGTCTCGAACATTGCCGCAACTTCCTGCATATGCGAAATCTTGAAGGACTCCGAAAAGCGTGAAATGAAGTTGTACTTCTCTGTGGTAGGAACACGACCAGTACCTTCATTCGCATCTGCGAGTTCAGGCAAGTGAGCGATACCACCGATAAGTTTCTCGTTGTCCAGAAGGGCAACTGCGGGTGTTCCATTCCATCCACGTACAACTGTGAGTGTATGGGTTGAATAATCTACAGCGGTTACACGCATGTTCTCTAACGTGCGGATAACATGAATTTCAGAGTTAACTACAAAGAGCCTTGAATCGTCAACTATTATGCTCGTTGCACCTGCCGCATAACCAGCCGCCAAGTTGATCTGTGTCGATATCGACATGATCTCATCTTCTACCCAGTAGTAGACAGCCTGATTAACGGGTTCTTTGGTTGACCACAAATCAAGAGCTTTCAAGAATGTACCATCATCCTTATTCAGCAAATCAATCTGTGCATCAATCTCTCTCTGGCGAAATATATTATCCGTATCGAATATATCTACACCAGTAGTCCTAGTCGTGTAAGGTAAACTTACTCTATACATAATTGCTCCTTCCGATATCACTCGGTATTAGGGAGCAGGTGCTGTTGGCATAACGCCTCCGGGTAATATGCGGGTGAGTTGAGGTTCGCCCTCATCTCCTTTTTTCTTGAGTCCTGCATAACCTGTCTTAGCTCCTGACTTCCCTGTGCCGGGGATATGATTTGATTCTTGTTCAGTTAATCCAAAAACTTTCCTGTACTTATTTACAGTTGGCTCTTGTGTTTCTTCGTCATCGAACAAGCTGTCAGGAACTGAAGGTGCGACTTCCATTGCCGCTTCAAGAAACAGTTTCATTTCTTCAGGATCATTCTTAACTTTTACACGTTCCTCTTCAGATAATGCCTTAAACTTTTCATCAGCTACGGCCTTCTGATCTGCGGTCATGTTTTTTCGTAAGTCCTGATCCCCTCCATTGCCACCCTGATTGATCGCTTTGACTTTACCAGTGTTAATATTATCTTCAATTTCCTTGATTTTGTCAAGGGCTGTCTGTAATTTTTCTGTATTTTCTGCGCTATTGTTGCCTTTTACTGCTTCCAATGCGGCTTTAACTTCCTGTCGAGCATCACCTATTTCTGTTTTCCATCCTTGAATAAGGTCTTCCTGCCCGTTAACTTTCTTCACAAGTTCCTCGTTAGCAGTTGTGATCTTATTAAGTTTTTCCATTACAGATGATTCTACCTCGTTCCATTCAGCCATTTTCAATCTCCTCTTTTGTTTTTACAGTGAACCGTTGATCGGTACGTTTTGTTTTGTCTTTTTTATTCCGAACCATTTTCTTAATCATTTCTATGTCATTGCTTATTTCTTCTTTTCTTTTGATTCCAAGATTAATTCTGTTTAGCCATTCTTGAGCTTCCCTTTCGTAAGCTTGGACACGTGTAAGCATAAACTGACTATGAGTATCACTAGGTTCAATATGCATATAAAGATTCCTAGCTAGATTAAGTCTCTCCTTCAGTTCTTCAATTAAGAATTTGCCTCCGGGTGACATTCTCATCTCATCATATGTACTTGCCCTCTTGAACTCTTTGTCAAGATGACCAATGACAAGCTTAAGCCCATCTTCTTTTAATCCTTTTAATTCTGAAGGATGCATATCTTACTTCTTCTTCTTTTCTGGTTTCTTTACTTCCTCTTTTTTACGTGCCAGAGGTATTGACTTCGATGTTTCTAATTCTGCCTGTCTTAATGCTTCACTCATTTTGTTTTCTCCATTCTTGATTTATCAACTGTGAATCCCATTGACTTTGCTTTTGCCTCTATGCCTTCAAGTCTATCCTTCATTGTCGGAGGCAAATCTTTCTTATGTTGCTTCCTCTTCTTCGCCACCTCTTTCTTTAACTCCTCCTTATATTCGATGTTCTGATATACACTCAGTTCTTCTTGTAAAGCTTTAGTCTCTTGATCTTGCATTACACTGCTCCTCCTGCCGCACCAGCCAGAGCCTGTGCGCCTTGACTTGTTTCTGTACCAGCCTGACCACCTCCTGCCTCTCTTGCCCTAAGATTAGCTTCGGCTATCCTCGTCTGGTTAACTTTGACTATCTCTTCAGGTAGCATCGTGCGCCTTACCAGACTCTCATCACCAGAAAGTTCTTCGTACAAGGCTCTCTTATCAAATAGTTCAGGGTCTTGCTTTGCTCTGTCAAAATAACCAGCCCTCTCAGCAAAGTCAGCAGAACTGTTAAGCCTTGCCGCTGGTAGATCGATCTCTACCCGGAACACCTGCCTCATATCCTCTTGAGTTACCGTCTTCTCCACAAAGTACGGATCACCTGTGGATTGATCAAACGCCTGCTCAACGAATTTATCTCCATTCTTGTCAATGAGTAACTGCTTCTTTATAAGTGTCTTCTCTACCAATGGCTTCAATGCACCTGTCTTCATGATGGTAGCCGCCATTGCCTGTCTTCCAGTAGATGATGCAAGCAGTGTCTCAAGGGCATTAGAACCGCCCCTGACAAGACCTACCTGCCCCTCACGTACTGAGTTGACCTGTGCATTTGTATTGCCGTGAAATGTTCTAAGTATATCTCCCATCCCGAACAAGTCCTGTGGGAACTGAGGTAAGTCCATATACCCTACCGCATCCTTTACGTTACCATTAACAACAATGTCTGACCTTGGCCCTCTTTCGATATTACGTGGATCATCTACCAACTTGGAGTTTATCATACGTGTAGGGTTAAGGTGATACATTGCGAGATCGACAAGACCATTATACCAGATATTAATACCCCAAGAGAGATTCTTGGAAGCTTCAGTGATACCCATAGGAAACCATCTTAATCCATCAGGCCATGCCGACCATTTTATAAGATCGCTCATTAGTGTCTGGTACTTATTCTTCTGTTCATAAATAATATCCGAGCCATTAGCTATCCATACGTGATGGTTATCGAAGTATGCTCTGAGGATAGGTATTATAACTGGCATTTCTTTCTGCCCGTTGTTAGTTGCAAAAAGATCAAGCCCTGCCAATTCATGTATAATCTCTATTGGCATCATCTTCGTATGAAAGTTAAGACTTTTTGCATCAATTATAATCTGCTCCATATCACCCTTCATGATCGGATTACCATCTGCACCCTTTGCGTCATAGAGCTGACAAAATTCAGATTCAGTCTTAAGATCAAGAACGAAGTGACCTGATGCTTTATTGATTCCATCTACGTTAGCACCATCAGGCATAGGAACTACACACACAGTAGGAATGTATCTATACGTAAGAACCTGTACAGGATTACCAAGCGTGAGTTGTGATGTTGATTCTATAACCCTCTCACCTTGTACGAGCTGGTTGGTAGTTCTAGTAGGTGGTGTTATGTACATTGTGTCTACAAGTCCATACCCTACCGCAAACTTATAACAATCCTTGATTGACATCAGTGCGTTGTTCTCTACATCCATCTGAGTACGTAATGTATACTCAAGATTATTCTCTACACTACGAACAACATCGAAAGGAATTGGTTTCTCTGGAAATAGATTGATCCATCTATTCTTAGGAAATAGATATCTCATTGCGTATGGTATCTGTTCCTCAACAGACATAAAGGTAAGAGGTATAGATATCTCTGACTCTGTAGGCCATGCAATACTGTTAACTGTGTTGTCGTAAGTCTGTTGAATTTCTTCCATGCGTTTGAAGTGTGGTCTTACTTCTATGTAAGCGTATTCAAACATTGCCATAAACTCTTCTACAAGTTTATTGCCACTCATTTTTTTGGTGTCTCTTAACTTCTGGACTTTGTTTCTGCTCATTGCGGCCTCCTGTTAGGGTTACGGTATCCCATAGCACTCATTCCACACGGAGCTTTGATCTCAGGAGGCGCATGCCGCCTGTTGTGTGATCGAGGCGCAGTCCGTAAATTACATCTTATCTGCTCTGGAGAGAATTTAAACACATATAATAATATCCCAAACCATATAGCACTGTCAAGCGTACCGTCATTTGCATGATCACAACGCTTCTTACCGCTCCTTGTCACTGCTACTATTGCTCCGGCAAGTTCTTTGAGCAAGGCTCTGTCTGGTATATTGGGGTACTCATTCTCATCAAAGTCGTTAAGCCAATCACCTATAAGCTCAAAAATGATGTCTCTTGTTGCGGCATTCGTATCGAATCCTTCATGCTGTCTTTGCTTCCCAGTGCTGTCCTGTATTGATGTATGCATGTACCAGTAAGGCCAATCTCGAAGTTCCCCGGCAAAGGCGGCATTGGCTGATCCTCTCTTAGTTTCAGAGGCAAGAGTAGCATTATTGTAATACCTCATGGCATATGAAGATGTGCGTCCGAACGGAATGACTTCAAGCGTTGACCTGATGGTTGCCACTATAACGGGCTTAACTTCACCCTCAAGGGCTGGACGCATGAACCCACCCGCTGACATGTCTCCAACTGCTTCAGGCGTTTCTGCACCCTCTGCGGGGTCAGCAGAGTAGATGTATGGCACATTCGGCCTCACCTCTTCATAGATATTCCAGACATTCTGAAAATTATCCTCTTCGATTGGATACATTCTGACAGGAACTTCCATCAGTCCGGGTATCTTTGACACAGCATAATTAGATTTAATTCCGTTATGCTGTTCTGTTGGAGCGAACTTAACCAGTTGCGGATTAAAACTATACTTGTTCATCCAGTTAGTAATCTTAACCCTGTCATAATACGGCAGTCCAGTCTGGTCTACAGGAATGCCCCATACTCTTGCCCCTATAACCCATAAGTCCATTGTCTCTCTCTTGATATCTATTTCTTCCCTGCTCTGATACGGAGAGTCATACTGCGTTGCGTGGAAAAGATCGATGTTCTTTGATCTCTTACCTTTAGGAAAGAGAATATCCTGCGACCATGTTATCCCGTTGTAAGGGGTGAACACTGTTGATAGGTAGTGAGCATGTTGCTGTGAGGAATCATAAATCTTTTTGTCAGGAGCTTCCTCATCGAGTATAACGTGCCAAGCTTTCTCTGCTTCAAATCTCTCATATCCTGAATCATACGTGATACATACAATATCTACATTACGTACAAGATGAACTGTATTATCTTGTTTATGATATCCCTTGTTCCCTTTCTTCTTATCGATCATGTGTTCTGGAATAATTAGTTTGTTATCAGCTAAGCGAGGCCACCAGAAATTTTTAAATGCTTTTTGGAAAGTACCTATCCATATCTGCGATCCTTCAGGAGCAATCTTCTCACGTGGATAAACACCAATGCCTTTCACTGTACCGCAGTCCCACGCTACTGCATCAAGCTTGGCTTTGTAATTGAAATCTATTAGCGTTCCTGTGATTGCATCTCTTCTTCCAAACCTCTTGATATTCTCTTCGCTTATTACCCTCTTAATCCCTGTGTCATGTCCTTTCTCATATCGCATTGAATAAGGTATCTCTGCTGAAGCCATGACCATAGCTTCCATAAGAGGACAATAACTTTTTCCCACCTGATTTCCGGCTAAGTTAATTCTTTGGAATGCAGTGGACAACATGTAACCGGATTGAAATGGATGAGGGTCTAGCCCTATGTGTCGTGTAAGTTCTGGATCGTATATATCACATCCATCTTCGATAGCAAGCTCCCTTATCCAGTCAGCCCTCTTCTCTACATCCCAAGGCTCAAACATATAAAATGGTTGAGTGTCATAAGTCTCATTGCTTGATGAGTCTATCTTATCCCCTATACGATCAAATATATCTTCAGACATAAATCCCATTCGGTCTGTAGCCCATAAAGATGTTTCCGTTTGCCTTAGCATACCCTTCCTGTCGGAAGCTGATACCCATTGCTATTGCAAGGCACATCATGAGCGTTGTGTTAGCCCAACATTCTTTCGCCCCGGCAATGAACTGTGCGGCCTCAAGTGCTGAGTCTACTTTCTTATGCTCTATCTCGCACTGGAATACTGTAGAGAATACCTGATGCTCTAGTTCAGTGCCGATAAAGAATCCTTCCTCCTTTAAAAACGTAGCATTTGCATCCCAAAAATCATGGTTAGATTGTCGCTTCAAACTACGTGCTACTGCGATCTTCTTATCCAGTACATTAGGCATGACCTTGAGCCAAGGCGAGAGCATAGGCGGGGTAGGCTTGATTCCTTTCGATACGAGATGACATTCAGCCAAATTGAATCCACCCTGTGCGAATACCTTTCTGAACTCATCAAGATCATGATCAACGACCTCACCATTCCACACATGTAATTCTTTTATGTAGTCCTGCTTTTTAAGCAATGGTTCAAGGAATTGATAACAATCCACATTGAAAGCAAGCCTATCCTTACCAAAGATATCAGTATTCGCTCTTACTATCTTCGATGTATTACCTCCATTAATATCAAGATAAAGTATACCACCACCCATCTGTTTGATAGTAGGCAGTGAATATATGATGTCACCCATATCTCCAGAGTGCTTGAACGTAACATCCTTCTTGATATCCTCAAGGTTATTTATCATTCTGACTTTCTTATTTTGCGCCATGCTTTGCTCCTCTCCATATCTTTTTATACCCTACCCTGAACTCAGCTATTGCCATGTCGATAGGGTCTTCATTGCCTTGCTTATGATTTGCTATAGATTCAGACAGACTGCCGAAACACATCGTTGCAAGGTCGATCACCTTTGGTATGCGTGTAGCCAATTCATCATAGTGGATGTATGATGCCTTATCCATTTTGAAGTGTTCGAGATCGAGCTTTGAAATTGCTTTGGCTATATCGAGGGCAAGTCCTATACGGGTCTTGTCTGACATCTTCGCAAGCACAGCACCATCCTTACCTCCGCTTACATACTCCTCAAGAGATTCCTCATCCAGCTTATCTTTGAATGTATTGAGCTGAGAGACTACAAGACTGATATCTTCTCTGCCTCTCTTTCGCTCAAGAGCCAATTCATTTTCTGCCTTTATCATTTTATCAGTCATTGATTCTTCTTCCACGATAGCATCTCCATACATTTTCATTAGTTTAACTTCAAGGTCACACATCTCTATGGTTTTCTTTGTGCCAAGTTTCCATGAATGTTTCCAGCATAAACCTACTCCGATGTGTCCAGTCTCAGGGCCAAGTCCATAGAAGTCTCCTTTCGTTCCCCATCCTGCGTGGTAGCCGCATCTACACTTATTGCACAAATGATTCTTGTGCGAGTGAGTATAATCACCAAGAGCTTCGAGTTTCTTCACTCTGTTCTTAGACTTCCTTCTGCATAGAGGGAAAGAGAAATTATGACTCATGCCAAGTATAGTCTTAACATGTTTTTTCTGCCTCATAGTCGCATGAGGAATAATCAGGCCTGTCTCCTTTTTCAAAGCCAAGTACCTGTTATTAGGAATCACTCTTTCTCTAGGATCATATGGAGTCAGTATCGCCACTATCCACCCCTAAATGAAAAAGTAAGCCCTTCATTGCGAAGTGATTCAAGGAATATATTGATATCATCAGACTCGAATGACGTATTAAGACTATCGAACTGACGCTTCATGAACTGCATTCCTTCTGCGCTCTCACCTTCAGCAACTGCATACCCATTGTCCGGGTAAGCCAGCACCTTTATGTCTCTTAGCTTCTCCATGATATTCACCTTTTAAGAACCTCCACTGGGGGTACTCCTATCGCATCCTTTATTTTATACCTTGTTACAACCACTCCAACGAACTTTGTCTGTGTCTCATGCACCCACCTTATAAAAACCATAAACGGTTCATTCTTGTGCATACCCTGCACAGTCTTATTTATTATCTCGCATCTGATGCCTTCCCTCATGAGATCATTATAATATCTCTTAAGCATCTCGTCACGCATTTCTTCTTTTTCTAATTTAGTTGCCGTTGCCTGAATGTCCATATTGAGCCTCTATTCTCCTTAAGAGTTTATGACCGACTACGTAATCACAAACCAATTCAAACGAGTCAAGCGAAAGCCTTCCTGTACGTGCATGGTTACGCACAGTAGAGAGTTCCTGACCAGTTATCCGGGCTATCTCTTTCATATCAGCTTTTACCTGTCTCGCATTCATGTCTTAAACATATGCCCCACTACATAAGCCGCATTCCAGTAATAAACCTGAACCTCTTCCATTCTCTCAAACAGTTCTGCGAGTATAGATGGTGAATGACATTCGATGCACAGCATCGGGTTGAGTCTCTTAAGTACATCCTGTGCGCCTTCAATCACTTCCAATTCATAACCCTCGACATCTATCTTGATAAGATCAACTTCATTCTGATCTTTCAGAATGTTATCAAGTGTCTTTACATTTATCTCCAGAAGCTTGAACTCATTGTCGGCAGGATCAGAAATTGGATGCTGATCGCACATCGTTGAGCGGCTATGAACATCAAATACCTTTATAGTCGATGTTGTATTCTCTCTGCCAGCCGCTTCACAAAGAACAGATACATTATTGCTGTTCCACTTGTTTATGTTTTCTATAAGTTCCTTATGAAGCACAGGCTCGATAGCAAGTATCTTCTCACAGTTATGAGTAAGAGCCTTGACCCATGTGCCGACATGCGCCCCTACATCAACAAACGTCCTGTACTTGTGTGGCCTGAAAACATTTAACAGGTTTTCTTCGTGAGCCGTATCAGGTAATATTCTATCCAGTTCATGCATTTTCAATTGTCCTCTTTATAAGGTTAACTGTATCCATTAAACATACATCGTCAGGGATACATCTCAGTATGTGCCATCCCATTGCGTTTGCTTCGTTGTACTTTTCGATGTCTCTCTTCACGCCAAAAATGCTGGTATGTCCAGTCCTGCCTTTTGCGAATATTCCCCCTTCCACTTCGAGTGCCACCTTCACGCTAGGAAATGCTATGTCAAATCTCCACCTGCGCTTCGGATGAAACCTATACTCGAAGTCAGGTATGATTCCTATTTCTTGCTCGAAGTAGGCTTCGACAACTTTTTCGTTGTACTTGGACATTCCTTCTCCTTGACTATCGGGCATTCGCTTCTCATGCAATCCTTAACACCATCACCTTTATAATCTGGATGCTTACATAGCGGCATCTGATGGACGCATTCACATGCCTTAATGTATTCACACGTTCTCTGAATCTTTCTGAAGTCTCTTGTATTCATTTCTTACTCCTTGTGAACCAGTTAATCAATATCTCTGCGGCAAGTGTAGGGCTGTACCATTTAAACTTAAAGAAGATGCATTCAGTAGGTTCGTCAGAAAGTTTTCTGCGCTCCTGACAAACATTATAACTTGCACACATACTACAGTATCGTTTGAATTTCATAATATCTTCTCCAGCACTCTCGCTATACCTTCATCAGCTTCGCACAATTCTGATTCATCGCGCCACCTACAGCCACCTATATAATTTAATCTTGCTGTAAGCAGATGAACCATCTCATGCTTTGCGCTACGTACAATATCCTGATCAGTCCAAGGCAATGCTTGTGGTATCTCTATAGTCAATCTCAAGATGGCATTACGTGCAAGAACATTAGGACTAATCTCTGCTAAAACACTTTCATTTAACTGTTCATGCGAGAATTGAATCCTCCAGTCCATCAAGCCAAGGATGGGCTGAAGTCTCAAGCATTCCTTCTTGTATAATGCGAACTGTCGCTTGGTGGTCTTCATACCTTCCCCTTCAATAACTCCGAAACAACATACCTCGCCACACTCACCAAATTCTCAGGCTTCAACTGCCCATCCCGCACGTGCCGCCTCACAGTAGCTACAGGTATCCCGGTCACTCCCGCTATCTCAATCAATGTATACCAGTATCTCTTGCTATGTCCCATGTACGTCACGCCTCGTATGAGCTTATATTTTGTCACCTATTGCCACGTCACGTACAAAATAGCATCTCACGATCCCTCCTGTCAACGATTTTTTCCAAAATATATTTCCTCACTCAACCTCCCTACCATCCAAGCCCACCCCATTGGGGCAATAAGCCATGCAGGGCTGATCAAAGGCAGACGGACAAGGCTGTAAGCGGTTTGATTTGTACAGGGCCGGGGAGGGGATAGTCACGCCCCCGCTATGCACAGCCTTGCCACCCCCCCATGGGGTACCCCTGCCCCTTTGCCTTGGCCTTTGCCTTGTACAAGGC
>Ga0163203_1000391_pt1 | contig 11761 bp, 13 predicted proteins | sample PL_2010_330m_FD_113534 | JGI IMG/M metagenome (GOLD analysis project Ga0163203, IMG submission 113534) | Freshwater microbial communities from Powell Lake, British Columbia, Canada to study Microbial Dark Matter (Phase II) - PL_2010_330m | ecosystem: Environmental > Aquatic > Freshwater > Lake ... | reverse complement strand
GACCGGTCCATATTGCTGCTTACAGAAGTCTAAAACACTCTCTTCTGGCTTACTTCGAAACAGTACTTTTAAAACAGGCTTTGTCCACTTTTTTTTCTTCATAGACACCTTTGTTTTTTTAGTCTATTAAAAGAGATGCCAGTAACTTACAATGATACAATATTATAACTCTAATTCTTGTGGAAGTAAAGAGAGACCATGTAAATATCAAAGCAAAACTTGCCGCGGGGACGGAGGCGCTGAATCCAACCTCTTCCGCTGTTCCATATATCTATTGCCTTATCAACTAATCAGCGTTAAAATGCACACAAATACTTTCATGAAAATAATTGTTATAAAGAGATAACGACAACGTTTCGGAAGTCAATGGCTACAGCAGAATTACTCAAAAGGAGGCATGATGAGTTATAAAATATTTATTGGAATAGCAATTCTTATTTGTTGCGCCATGTTGTTAGCATCCGAAGGAGATGCTTCTTTCGCTTTTTGGCGCACCTCTTTTATCGGGCTCGCCTTATGGACCGTTGATCACTTTTCCATTAGTGGGCGTATTTGCCGTTCGAGCTGTGAAGGAAGAAAAAACGTTAAAGCAAGAACTTGAGGGTTATGAATCCTATACTCGAGAAGTAAAATATCGATTTATCCCGAAAATATGGCGATTAACTTTTTCCCCTGAGCCGCTCTTTTCATATGCTTTTTGTGGTGTTATAATCTCTATGGTATGTGGTTATGCCTATTTTAAAACCCGGTATTGGATGCAGAAAGACAAAGGAGGAACAGTATGGATATTCAGAGACTAACGACATTCTTTATGTGGTGTACGATCATAAACGGAGTCCTGTTGGTTTTTTGGACCGCAATGTGTATACTGGCTGCGGATGTGCTGTACCGTATGCATAGCAAATGGTTTTCAATTTCGCGGGAAACCTTCAACGTGGTCATTTACTCGTTTCTCACGTTGGCCGAACTCGTCTTTCTGGTCTTTAATGTCGTTCCCTATGTGGCGCTGCTGATCGTCGGATAAAAAAGGAGGCAGATATGGAAACCTCGGTATTTATTGCCAGGATCTTTGGCCTGTGTTATCTAGTTGTTGGAGTAGGTTTTATGTTTAACCGTAAGGCCTTTCAGCGGGTAATGGAAGATTTTTGTAAAAATGCAGCCCTGGTTTTTTATGGTGGGATACTTACGCTTGTTATTGGAGTTGTAATTATACTGACCCATAATGTATGGGTGGCTGGCTGGACTGTAATAATCACGGTCATAGGTTGGCTCGCATTTATCAAAGGTATATGGATAATTGTCTTTCCAAATACGGTATCCGGGTTCATACAAGCTTACCAAAAGAATGAAAATCTGCCGATGGTCCATGCAATTGCTGCGCTTGTCTTTGGCGTTGTTTTGACCTTTTTTGGTTTTTTTGCGGGATAGGACACTTTAAGTAACAGCAGGTTCTTTATATAATTTATCCGTTTTTTCAGTAAAGCAATATGCCCCGATAGCTTGAATAAAAGCCCTGTCCGGAATGATGTAGGGCTTTTTCAGTTTGTAAGGTATAATATTAGCAGGAGCAAGAAGAACGCATATATAATCGCAGGACCGGATGGTGCGGGCGGGACGGCTTTTGCGGGAAAGTTTTTAACGTAATGGGCAGAGCCTTAACTACAGGGTGTCACCAGGCAGGATGGGCCAAGAGAAAAGGAGGATATGTTGGCAAGAAATAATTATTCATATCTAAAGCGTCAGAAAGAATTGGCAAAGAAAAAGAAGAAAGAAGAAAAGAAACAAAGTAAGCTGGATAAAAAAAACACGCAGGCCAAAGCGGATCCAGAGCAGGCTTCGGATTGAGGACCAAAATTTTTAATCAAAACTAAATAAAGGAGGAAACATGGGATATCAGCAAGGTAGCGGTGGATTCGACAGGGGTCCGCGAGAGATGTACAAGGCGACTTGCGCAGAGTGTAAAAAAGAATGCGAAGTCCCTTTTAAGCCCAGAGGTGACCGTCCGGTATACTGCAAGGATTGCTTTTTAAAGCGCAAGAACGAAAGGCGTTAAAAAGTAAATTTTGTCAGCCACTTCCTTCTAACGGATCCGCAAAAAACAATTTTGTGGATCGTTCGCTGGCGGGTCTCGCAATAACATTCGATCACGGCTCTTGTTTCAGGGACGGTGTTGGTCGTTTTGGGAGATGCTGTTGGATAAGACAAGGGAGGATTTCATGAAAAGAAGTATAATAACATTTGTTATCTTAGTATTTTGTTCAGTCACTTGTTTTTATGGTACGGCTGAAGCGCTCTTGCCGGAGGCGGATAAATTAGTCGGGGTATGGGTGACCGCGGGAGGTGATGAGATAGAGATACACAGAGAGGGAGAAAAATACTCTGGGAAACCCGTTGTAGACCCTGACGGTGAAAAAAGACTGGATGTTAATAATCCGGATAAAACTTTACGGGGCCGTTGTTTGGGAGACGTTGAAATACTTAATGATTTTGAATACACGGGCAAAAACCGGTGGAAGAAAGGGAACGTTTACGACCCCGATAACGGCCAAACATATCAAGGCACCATTACCATGAAGTCAGACGACGAGATAAAGCTAAGAGGTTTTGTCGGGATCTCTTTCTTTGGCAGGACCGAAATATGGAGAAGGCTGGCAGCAGAATAAAACCTTGAGTAAAAAAGAGCAAACTTTAATAGAAGAGATAGCAAACAGCGTAACGCACGGCATCGGCCTTTTGTTAAGTGTCGCGGGCCTGGTTATTCTTGTCGTCCTGGCAAGCAAATACGGAGACATCCGGCGGGTTGCCTGCTTCAGCATTTACGGCAGCACACTGGTCATATTATATGCCGCTTCCACTTTGTATCATAGTTTTCCGTTGGGCCGCACAAAAAATATATTCAGGATAATAGACCATTCCGCCATTTATATTTTGATCGCCGGCTCGTATACGCCTTTCGCGCTTATCTCGTTAAGGGGGGCATGGGGCTGGGCCCTGTTCGGCGTGATCTGGGCTTTAGCTTTGACGGGAATAGTATTTAAAGTGTTCTTCGTAAAAAGGTTTTTTGTTGTATCTACTATTATTTATCTGATGATGGGATGGCTTGCCGTTATCGCGGTCCGGCCTTTTATAAACAGCATTCCGTTCAAAGGACTTGTATGGCTGATCGCGGGGGGATTATTCTATTCATTGGGGGTTATTTTCCACATTTTCCACAAGCTGCCTTTCAATCATACGATATGGCATTTATTCGTCCTGGCCGGAAGCATATGCCATTATTTCGCGATCCTGTTTTACGTATTACCCATGTAAAACGAAATGAATTCCGGGGACACAATACTTAATTATTTTTCCGTTTAGAATTATCGATAATTAAGTATTGTGTCCCGAAATTACTCCATTATACTCTACTATATGGGGTGTCCCCGGACGGGACGTCCCCTGGAAAAGGAGGAGATATGGGAGGGTATGCTTTTCTCTTTACGGCCTTATTTTCGATAACGCTTGTCTTTGTTCTGGTAAAAGCTACCGGCATAGCTTTAAAGCTTACCGGGATGGATGAGGGAAATGCGTTGTTCCAAGCCTGTTCGGCGTACACGAGCACGGGATATACGACAAGTGTGGCAGAAACCGTGATGGTAGACGAGCTAAGACGGAAAATAGTCGCCTATGCCATGATCTTGGGACACGTAGGACTGGTCACCATTATAATTACAGGTTGTATGACCTTTATGTTGAGCAAGGGAAAACATTTGCCCATCAGCATCATAATATTTGTCCTGAGTATCATAGTGATCTTGTTGGTTATATTTCATACACGCTGGATGCTGAAGCTGGATAATTATATAGAAAAAAGACTTATGCGGTTACCCTTGTTCAGCAAGCGTGGAGTTCATAACATTAACCGCTTTGCCCAGGGCTACGGTCTGGTAAAAGGGTATGTGACAGGTGATTCCTCATCCGTGGGCCGTTCCTTGTCAGATTTTAAGTTCGAGGACATCGGGTCTCTGGTTATCGGGATACGAAGAGGAGATACCTGGATATCCATGCCAAGGGCGGAAGAGATAATACAGCCGCATGACAGGATCATCGCCTATGGACCTGTGGATAAGCTGAAGCCTCTGCTTGGCGGGTGAGACCGGTGTCCCCAGATCAACAGATCCAAAAGCTTGCCGAGAGTTATCATTTAGGGTAAAATAATATTATGACTGTCAGAGAGAAGGTAAAACGGAGGATCATAAGGGAGTTCTTTAATTCGCATTCTTACAAGAAAAAGGATGTCGTTGACGACGTCATTACAACTTATCCGTATGAGTTCTCGCCGGTATGTAAAAACAAATTTCTGGAAGCCATGCGGGTCAACTTCCGGCACCATAAAGCCAACTCGGAGTTCTACGGGAGATTATGCGAATATAAAAAGTTTGACGAGGACCGGATATCCTCATTCGATGACATATGGGACATCCCTTATATCTTAAGTGATACGTTCAAATTCTATAACATAGAGACAAAGACAAGGGACCTGCTGAAAACCGAATTCACTTCAAGCGGCACTTCGGGCCGGAAATCAAAGATAACCATGAACACGATCTCCGGCCAGCGGCTGCTGAATTCAGTTTATCTTATCTATAAGACACTGGGACTGGCCTCGGAGAAGTCCGCGAACTATCTGATGATGTGTTATAACCCCGAAGTCGATAATGATGTCGGCACGACCAATTCAGATGTGATCATATCCTGTCTTACTCCCCGGAATGATCTGTTCTACGCGCTGGACACAAATAAAACGGGACATATGGAATTTTTGAAGGACCAGGCGGTCGAGAAATTAAGGGAATTTATCAATGAGGGCCGGCCCGTACGTATTCTGGGTTTTGTTCACCATACCTGTGAGGTCATTATGAGCTACCGCGAGAAATACGGCAGGGTCCGGTTCCCCGAGGGCAGTTGCATATTGACCGGTGGCGGCTGGAAAGGCGCCAGGAACCCTTACGGAAAAAATTTCGATTACTTCACGTTCCTGGAAGAGAACACCACGATCGATCCGAAGAACGTGCGTGACCTTTACACGCTTATCGAACACCCTGTTTTTTACCTGGAATGCGAACAGCATCATAAGCATATACCCAATGTGTCCCTGGCATGCGTGCGCGACCCCCGCACTTTAAAAAAACTGCCGTATGGCGAGGCCGGGCTCATACATCTCTTTACGCCTCTTGTCGAAAGCTGCCCGATCTTGTCGATCCTTACGACCGATTATGGCTATATCGAAAAGTCCTGCCCCTGTTCTGTAGGAGGACCATATATAAAGGTGATCGGCAGGGCCGGTATGACCAAAAAGGTCACCTGCGCCTTCACGGCTGATCAATTTGTCAGCGGTAACGGGATGGAGGTCGCTCGCGAATGACGGACAAAAAGAACCGTTTCAAACAATTTATTTTCGGGAAGACCGTGGTCTCAAGCCATCCGGTCTCGGGTGATGAGCTGGAGAAACTCCTGGTAAGGGGAAAAAAGATAAAAGAGAACGGATCGCATCCTTCCCAGGACCAGATCATGGATATTTTGTCCGGCGTCTCAAAAGCATGGGCGGATCCCGGGTATGCCAAACGCAGGGAAGCGCTTAAAATGTTGACAGAGAGCACCGGCCTGGGCACGGAGCTTGTCGAAGCGATCCTTAACGAATTCCCGGGGAGGATTGATCCGGATAACCTCGAGAAAAAGCTGGCCGGAGAGCTCGGGAGCCCTTCCATCCAGGACGGGCTGGTCACGCAGGATACCACGCACGCCAGGCTTACTGTCCAGCCAGTGGGACAGATCCTTCATGTCGCGGCCGGCAATGCTTTTCTTGGATGCATAGAAAGCCTTATCGACGGAATAATCACCAAGAACGTCAATTTTCTCAAGATGTCCACGGACAGGGATTTTCCCGTTCTTTTCGCGGAGAGCATCAGGCAATTTGACAAAAAAGGCATTATCGCCGACCGGCTTGCTATCCTGTGGTGGCAGGGGGGGGACCGGACAATAGAAAACATGTTCAAGCACTATATGGACAGGATAATATTCTGGGGAGGTGATGATGCGCTTTCAAGCTGGAAAAAAGATCTTGGCCAATCCACGGTCCTTGTGCAGCACGGGCCCAAGATCAGTTTCGGAGTATTGTCAAATGCTGGATTAAAAGCCGTGAAACTCTCCGAGCTGACCGACAGAATAGTGTTTGATATCGTGATATGGGAACAAAAGGCGTGCAACTGCCCGCAGATGCTCTTTGTGGAAGAATCCGTTCCCCCCGAAGAAATGAAGCGTTTCATCGATTCTCTGGCGGACAGTTTCGAAAAAGCGAACGACCGTTTCCCCCCGGGGAAAAGGCTGGATGACGAGTACGTGGAGATCCTGAGGACAAGGGAACTGGCACTGGCCGAACATTTGGCCACTGGCCAGTCAACGAGTGTGATCGGCCCGGAAACGTTCGACTGGACCATTATCTATGAAGAAGATCCAAAGGGAAGGAAGTTCATCACATCTCCCCTTAACCGGAGCATTTTTATCGAGAGGTATCCGTCCTTACGCGTGTTATCAGACCTGCTCAGGGACCATTCGTTCTATCTTCAGACCGTTGGTTATTGCCTGGAAGATCGGGAGATATCGGAATACGGGATCGCCCTGTCAAGGCTCGGCGTCACCCGCCTCTGCCCGTTCGGGGTCATGGCCATTACAACGCCCGGCACCCCTCATGACGGCAGCTATGCTTTGCGCGATCTTACCAGAGTAACGGTTATCGAGTAGGAAAAAATAAAAAGATGAATATCGCGAACTTTATAATGAAAATACTGGCGATCAAGGCGGGACTCTTCGAGAAGTCGACCGGTGATCCCGTGAAAGTCCAGAAAAAGGTGCTCCTGGAGTTTATCAATCGGAACAAAGACACGGAGTATGGTAAAAAATATCACTTTTCCAGTATAAGATCGGTCGATGAATACAGGAAATGCGTGCCTCTTGCCGACTATGAGGACCTCAGGCCGTACGTTAACAGGATGGCAAAGGGTGAACAGAACGTGTTGATCGCGGATGAGCCCACGTTTTTCGCCATAACCAGCGGGACCACCAGCAAGCCTAAACTTATACCGGTGAGCAAATATTCCAGGTCCAGGGAAGACAATGTCATGGATATCTGGACATATTATATAGCCAGGGATTATCCAGACGTGTTCAAAGGCAAGTTTCTCGCCATAGTAAGTCCTGCTCTTGAGGGGTATACAGAATCTGGCCTGTCTTACGGGGCCGAGAGCGGCCATGTTTATAAAACCCTGCCCGGGATCGTCAGGCGGTTTTACGCGTTGCCTTATCAGGTCTTTGATATCTGGGACTATGACGCGAGATATTACTGCATATTACGCCTGGCAATGCAGCAGAATATAACGACAATAGGCACTCTTAATCCCAATACCATAACCTTATTATGCAGGAAGATAGAGAAATGGCAGGAGAAGATAATAAAAGACATAGAAAAAGGAACGATTGATGAGGAGTTCGATATCCCCGACGAAATAAGACGCGTGATAGAAAAAGCGTGTAAACCGGATCCGGAAAGGGCGCGGGAGCTCAGGGCCATACTGAAAGAGAAAGGAAAGCTGTTGCCCATGTATTTCTGGCCCGATCTAAAGCTGATAGAATGCTGGAAAGCCGGAACCATGAAGCTTTACCTGAAAGAACTCCCGCGGTATTTCGGGGATACCCCGATAAGGGATATAGGATGCCATTCCACAGAGGCGCACGGTTCCGTGCCAATGAGTGATGAAGGCGGGGGCGGGGTGCTGGCCATCAGCACGAATTTTTACGAATTCATCCCCAAAGAAGATATGGAAAAAAGCAACAAAAGAGTCCTCCTGTGCGACCAGCTGGAAGATGGGAAGGAATACTTTCTGATAGTAACGACCCCCTGCGGGTTGTACCGGTACAATATCGACGACGTGATAAAGGTCAACGGGTTTTTCAATAAGACACCTGTGATAGAGTTTGTGCAGAAAGGCCTGAGCGCGGTATCCATAGGAGGCGAGAAACTTTACGAATCACAGGTGAACAAGGCCTTGAGCGAGGTTTTAAGCCGTTCGGGCCTTTCGGTCGAATTTTTTTGCGTCACTGTCCAGCATGAAGCAATACCCCGTTACGTGTTCCTGGTGGAATTTTCCCAGAAAACTTCTTTCCCGGAAAGAAAAAGATTTTTAAAAGCCATGGAAGAAGAATTATCCCGGCAAAACAGTGAATACGGGAATGTCAGAAGATCACAGATCATAGCTTCTCCGGTGATGAAAGTAGCACAACAAGGCGAAGCAGAGAAATACCGGCTGAGAAAAGTCCAGGAAGGGTCTCATGACGGCCAGTTCAAAGTGCCGAGATTAAAATGTGACCCGGATTTTTATAAGAATTTTCAGATAGAAGATGACGTTTATCTGGAAAAATAGGGACAGCGACCATTTTTCGCTATTTTTTACTTCGCTTAAAAATGGTCGCTGTCTCTATTTTTCTACCCGCAGTTCAAACCGCGCTTTGAGGCTTTCGCCCGGCGCAAGGATCACCACACCGCTATCCGGCTCACCCCGATCATAAAGGTTCACGCCGTTATTCGCGTTAGTCACCGGTTCAACCGCGAAATACGGCGTGTTGAGCGGATTATACATGACCAGATGCGTGCACACGGGTGAGCAGCTGAAGCTGAGTTTGATCCGGCTCTCGGGCCAGGTGATATATCCGTTGCCGTCGTATCCCTGGAAACACGTATCAATAAAACGGTCGGTCGGGAGGGGTCTTTCCTTTGAAAAATCCTGTTCAGGCGGAACCGGTCCGGCCGGGCCGGACGGGATCCGGTTATCATTGGCATCAGGGTAAGCGCTTTTGACCTTCATAGAGAGATACACGGGTTCCCCCTCACGGGTGATATACCGGTTGAAATAGGGGTGCCAGCCAAACCCGGCCGGCATCCGCGGATCACCGCGGTTCCAGAGTATAAGCTGCGAGGAAAACACGTTTCCCTCAAGGCTGTATCCCGCGTACGCTTCGAACGGCCAGGGCCAGTTAATATCCGGATAAGAGCTGGAGTGGAACTCACAGGAGATACGGGTTCTGGTGACCTCTTCCGTGGACCAGGCTCGGAACCGCGTGTCTCCGTGTAGGGCGTGGTTCTCGCTATCGGCAAGCCGGTACTCCTTTCCTTCGAAGGAGAAAGTCCCGTTCTCTATCCGGTTGGAGTAGGGTATCATCAGAAAACAGGATGAGTCCAGTTGAGTGCTTTCCTGCCGCGCGTCCGGCATGAGCGGAAGAAGAGCTCCATCCCGCTTCGCGAAGAGCGCCATGATACCAGCGCCTTTTTCAGGATCGATAAGCACGCGCAATATTTTGTTCTCAAGCGGTATCATCACCATACTATATTATACATTGTAAGGGTTTGATTTATCAAACCCCTATGACATATTACGTGCGAATACTGGTCTAGCGTCACTTTTTATGATAAGCTTATTTTCAAATTAACCCGAAAAAAGGAGGGGGCTATGAATGAGAATATTGTTCGGGCAGACGAACTTGTGGCCGGAGAATTAAAAGAGGCCAGAAAGAGCAAAAAGCTGGTTTACGTGGTCGCGTTTACGGCCGCGCTGGCAGGGCTCTTATTCGGACTTGATATCGGCGTTATTTCCGGAGCGCTTCCGTTCATCGCCAAACAGTTCCAGGCGACCACACTGGCGCAGGAATTCGTGGTGAGTTCCCTCCTTGTCGGCGCCGTCATAGGTACGCTTTTGAGCGGGCTGATCTCCCGCAGATGGGGGCGGAAAGACGCGCTCCTGGTAAGCGCGGTGATCTTCGCTCTGGGGTCGGTCCTTTCCTCGGTTGCGCCCAACGCCGATATATTGATGGCCGTCAGGCTGTTCCTTGGTGTGGCCGTTGGTATGGCATCCTTTACCGCGCCGCTTTATCTTGCGGAGATGGCTCCACAGCGCATCAGGGGAGGCCTTATATCCATGTATCAGCTGATGATAACTATCGGTATATTAGCGGCGTATTTAAGCGACACATTTTTAAGTTACGGTGGGCACTGGCGCGTTATGCTGGGGATACTGGTCATTCCTTCGGTACTGATGTTCGTCGGGATATACCTTCTACCCAAAAGCCCGCGCTGGCTGGTCCTTGCGGGCAGGAAGAAAAGCGCCAGGGCCGTATTGGAGAAGCTCAGGCACGCGGATGAAGTGGAAGCGGAACTGGAAGCCATAGAAGAAACGATTGAGACCAAACAGGGCGGATTCCAGCTTTTTTTAAGCAACAAACAATTCCGTAAAGTTATTTTTCTGGGGATCGCGCTGCAGGCAATACAGCAGTTTACCGGTATGAACGTGGTGATGTACTACGCTCCCAAAATATTCAATCTTGCAGGGTTCACTTCCGCGGTCGAAGCCATGTGGGGAACGGTCCTGGTGGGCCTGATCAATGTTCTGGCCACCTTTATCGCAATCGCTCTTGTGGACAAGATCGGCAGGAAACCCATACTCTTCGCCGGGTTTTGCGTCATGGGGCTCAGTATGGGGACCCTGGGGCTGATGTTCCACTTCGGGATGCAGACTTCTCACACGCTGCAGTTTATCGGGATCGCCGCTTTATTGATGTTCATTGTCGGTTTCGCGATGAGCGCCGGGCCAATTATCTGGGTCATCTGTTCGGAGATATATCCCCTGAGCGGCCGTGATTTTGGTATCACCATCAGCACCGCGACCAACTGGGTGTGTAACGCGATCATCGGGGCAACGTTCCTGACCCTCCTCCAGGTCGCGGGACCCGCGCACACGTTCTGGCTTTACGGGGGGTTGAACGTTGTGTTCATAATAGTCCTGTTTATTTTTGTGCCTGAAACCAAGGGGGTGTCGCTGGAAAAGATAGAAGACAACCTTATGTCCGGAAAACGGCTGGTCAGGATCGGACGTTGATCTGTAAGGAGGACGGGATGAAGAAGAGAACTTTTATTCTGTTTGTCACTTTGATGACAGGCTTTTACCTGGCGGGCGGGCCGAGTTTTGCACAGCAGAAGCAGTCCGTTGACGTTAATAAGCAGGGCGAAAACGAGAAAGTGAACAAGCTCAAGCAGAAGGTACATGCCGCGAAAAACCTGATAGAGGACAAAGGGGAAAAAGCCTTCCACGAATTTAACAGGGACGCCGACAAATGGACCGGGGCCGAGCACGGTATTTATGTTGCCGAGGCAAAGCACGGCATTGCGGATAAAGGCAAGTTTGTCGTTTATCCTCCACCGGAAGACGTTGGAGAGAACGCCCTGCACATGCCGATGGTGAACGGCAGGCCGTTCATAAAGGCGGCGGCTGAAGGGCCCGATACGGAGGAAGTGGACATTTTCAGGTTTACACATGATCCGAGCGGCGCAGACTTTCACTATGCCAGTGTGGTCGCCGTAACGCCCGGGGGGAGGCCCTACGTGGTCGGCGCGGGAACCGATAACTTTCTCATGCAGAAGTATTTTGTCATGGAACTGGTAAACGCGGGATGCGCGTTGATCATGCTTGAAGGCAAAAACTGCTTCCCCCTTCTCCAGGACAAAAATTCCGTTTTCCGGTTCGAAGATACCTTTGTATCCGTGCTTGGCGGTGATGGAAATGTGCTGCTGGATCCCGGGGTCCCGCAGGTCGAGGATATTGATGTTTGGGATCTACCCCCTTTTCAGTCTCCGGGCCATTACCCCGTGATCGCTGCGAGCATGGACAAGGCCCTGGAG
>Ga0163203_1000387_pt1 | contig 11805 bp, 14 predicted proteins | sample PL_2010_330m_FD_113534 | JGI IMG/M metagenome (GOLD analysis project Ga0163203, IMG submission 113534) | Freshwater microbial communities from Powell Lake, British Columbia, Canada to study Microbial Dark Matter (Phase II) - PL_2010_330m | ecosystem: Environmental > Aquatic > Freshwater > Lake ... | reverse complement strand
TGACACTGAAAAGGGTATAGTGACTGTTTATATCAATTCATTCGATAATGAAGATAGTGACGGAGACATATCCCTGCCAGGTTCTTTTAAACGGACTTTTAAGAACAATGGGCCAACGATTCAGCACTGGCTTAATCATGACCGGGATAAGCTGATAGGCGTTCCGATAAAGCTCTATGAAGATGATTTTGGTGCAATAGCTGTATCACAACTCAATATCAAAAAACAACTTGGCCGTGATGTTTTTGAAGATTATAAGCTTTTTGCTGAACATGATAAGACACTTCAACATTCGGTTCGTGTGTGGCCTATCAAGTTTGAAGAGGATCGTACCGGAGATAAGTTCACTCGTCGTGTTTCGGAATGGAAGCTTATAATGGAGTTTTCTACTCTTTATGGTTGGGGAGCAAACCAGCAAACACCGCTTATTGACATAAAATCACTTTCAGACCTTGAACTGATGATGAGTGAGGGTAATTACAGTGATGAAAAAGCAAGATTGATTGAAGAAACATATAATAAGCTCAAACGATTATTGTCCGACCCGCAAGGCACTCAGGTAACTGACCCGCCAGCACTCGGAGAGATAAAACAATTTTATTCACTTTTAAAAATTTAAGAACGTGGCAAAAGAAGAAAAAACAGTCGAACAGATGGCTGAAGAGATCAATACCTCCATCGAAGGACTTAAAAAATCCATCAATGACAAGGCTGATCTCTCAAAGCTTGAAGAACGATTTGAAGCAATAACAACCAAGCTCGATAAGCTTGTGGATAAGGACGGAAAGCCGATCGTGCCCGAAGCAATCGGGAAGCAACAGGAACAGCTCGACGAAATATCCACTCAGCTCAAACAGCTCGGTGAGTTACAGAAAACAAAAGGTGAGAGTATCTCTGATCAGGTACTTAAACACCTTCAGAGCGAAGATTTCAAGACCAAGATGAAGACACCGGCCGGAGTGCGTAATGGTGCTCTTGATTTTGAAGTCAAAGTTGCTAATATCGACACAGCAGACATTAACTCCGGGACTATCGAAGCTCAGGTCGAGCCCGGTGTGTCTGCTGCCCCGTGGCGTAATACGCCTATCTGGGACCGTGTTAATAAAGGCATAATCGGTCAGGGGCGTGATGCTATCTCATGGTGGGAGGAAACCACTCGCACGGATAGTGCTGTTATGGTAGCTGAAGAAGCTGCTCCTGCAACTGGTTCTGCAAAGACCTGGACAAAGCAGTCGATGAATATCATGCGTATGGCTGACTTCACAAAGGTATCACGTGAAGCACTTGAAGATTTTGAATATATCAACTCGGAGATTCAGGATTTGATCAGCAATGGTATTCCACGAAAACGTGAGACAGAGCTTCTTTCAGGTGTTGGGACAACTACTTATCTGAAAGGGATCACACAGTATGCCAAAGCTTTTGCTTTACCGGCTAATTTCGATAAAGTGCCGAATGCAAATGACGGTGATGTGCTTGCTGCTGCTCTCCTTCAGGTAATGAACGGTTATACATCGGATACGAACAAAAAAGGATTTTTGCCGAACACGATCATGCTGAATCCGGGAAGTGCCGTAAATATGCGTTTGCTGAAAAATGCAAATTACAGCTATGTTCATCATCCTTTGCTTGCGCCTGATGGGAGGTCGCTTAACGGAGTTCAGATTATCGAAAATCTTGATATGACAGCCGGGACATTCCTTGTCGGTGATTTCTCACGGGCAAAGGCTTATGTGAAGCGTAATATGTCAATCGGTTTCCATTATGAAAACGAAGATGACGTTCTGAATGATCTCGTACTCGTTCTGGCAACTATGCGTCTGGCTGGTCTGAAAGTTACGGCTGCTGATGCCTATGCTTTTGTGTATGGCACATTCTCGACAGCTAAAGCATTGATTGAAGCTGTTGCAGCATAAGAAAGGAGGTAATGATGAAAAAATTAATATCCATATTATTTTGCATTGCGCTCTTTTGCGTCTATGCTTCGGCTCAGACCGTGAACCATGTATCACACGTCATGCCTATCGGGGGTACTTATTATGAATGGACTGGTGCTGCTGTTATTGGCGGGGTAACTGCCGATACAGCTTACTGGGAAGTATTATCTAATAAGAATATCCCGGTGAACTGTCATGTCCGTGTTGAACTGACACGCAAGGGTGAAACTGATACATACGACATTGATCTTCAGGGTAAAATTTTTTCAAGTGGGACCTATGCTGCCCTCATGGAGAGTGCAGCTAATACAGCTACAAAAGAGCTACTTGATACAACGTCTTTTGCAGGCAACCAAGCTGCCTTGCCCGACACGTATTACAGATACTATCGTGTTATCGTAAACGATGATAACGCTTGTGCTGCAACTGATAGTATTACAGTTAGTAAGGTGGCGTTTAAATTTTACGAACGATGAATTTAGTACCAGTAACACTGAAATCTGGAAAGGTGATCAATGTATTGCCCCGTGAAATCGTGATCCTGAGAAAAGCCGGTTTGCTGAAAGAGTTCAAAACACCATCGGAAACGAAGGAGTTTAAGGATGAAACCCAAACCAAAACAGCCAAAGAAGAAAAAGAGGCTCGTGAGAGGATGTATCCTTCCAAAAAAAGGCCTATTAACATCTCTTCGGCTAACATAAAGGGAGGCAGACCGAAAAAAGTTAAGTGATGAACACTCGGATCAAGACTGATACGAAAGGTGAACCTTTGAGTAAAGATGAGGTTTTTAACTTCATCAAATTCGAGGATACCAGCAATACATCAGAGATCGCATTAATCATGTCAATGATTGCTTCGGTGCGTACTCATTTTGAGCGACGCACCGGGCTTTCATTCATGGAAAAGACATATGAAACGCTTTTCAAAATTGATGATAAGCCGTTTGTATTGCCTATCCAGCCCATTATCTCAGTTGATAAGGTTGAGCTTGTCGATCAGTATGGAGAGAAAACAGAACTGACCCTTGATACTGATTATTATAAGCGTGGCCTGTATGAGATTGAGATTTTTACTTCATCAATGGCTGGCTGGACCAACCCGCTTACCTCTTTCAGTGGTTATTACGATCTGTTTGTGACGTATAAAGCCGGTTATGGTCACGGTGATACTGAAACGTTACCTTTTGACCTGCGAGATGCAATGATGAAGCAGATAAAACAGTGGTATGATAACCGTGATGACTTTTATGAGTTCAAGATACTCGGATCGATCGAAAAGATATTGAATACTTATAAAACCCGATTGTTTTGAGACCGACAAAGTATAATAAGCGTATTACAATCCAGAAGCCGACCAAGACAGGAAATGAGATCGGCGGATGGATCAATAACTACAATACTCTGGAATGGTCTTATACGTGTTGGGCTTCGGTTGTCGTAATGAATGGTTATAAAAAGCTTCAATACGGAATGAATGCCAATGAAGAGGTTTTTGAAGTTGAGATGCGAAAACGTCTTGTCAATATTGATGTGGATTGCCGGATTGTTTACGCTGGCAATAACTACCAGGTCGTTTCTACTCCGGTGATTACTGATGATAAGGTTAATTTTCAAATGTCACGGACGATATGATTACGATGAGTGTTGACACGGCTTCTTTTCACAGGGATATGCAGCGATTCCGCAAGCGTAATGAAGTGGGTTTTCGTAATGCTATACTGAAAGCTACACTTCAGATGGAGAAGCTTGCCAAGATGAAGGTCCGCAATTTCACACGTGGAGCAAAAGTCAAGAGCAGTTTTCTTGTCAATGGCATTCGTAAGCAAATCACTGATCGGGGATTAACAGGTATTGTTATCAGTTCAGCAAGTTATTCCCAGGTATTTGAAGAGGGTAGTCGTCCGCATACTATCAGGATAAAAGATAAAAAGGTTCTTGCAGGGCCAAAACGAGGTGCACCGGCCGGATGGAATATAAACGCAAAAAGTGCTTCAATGGGATATGCCGTCTATGGCAAGAAAGTACAGCATCCCGGTACTTCGCCTCATCCGTTCCTTTTTCCTGCCTGGCGTTTTGCTATTAAGACATTTGAAAACTTGATGCGTAAAGCATTATGAAACACCGTGACCCTACATATCAGCTTTTAAAAGCATATCAGAACTTGCTCTCAGGTCATATCATTGACGAAGGGGTAGAGATTTATGTGGGGACACGGGTCCCGCGGGGGCAGACAAAATATGTCTATCTGTATGTTCAGGCTGTTACTCCGAATAACACCGGAGATAAAGTCATTTACAATATTGACATTGCTTTCCAGGCTGTTTGTATTCAGGCTGTCAGTGAAGGCGACGAAACATCTGTTAATAATATCATCGACCAGATACTTCAAATAGCAAGTGAAGGAGAAGATTCTATAATAATGAATGGATTTAAATGTGTTATGTCTTTTTTATTAGGAATAGATCCTCAGACTGAGCTTGTTGATTCAGCATATAACATTATTAAAACACTCACTATGTCTCACTTTATAGAACAAACATGAAAAAATTAAAAATTATTTTCTCAGCTATTCTGATCTCAGGTATTTTTTTACTTGTTTTCTGTGAAAGCAAACCAAGATCAGCCACTGTGCAAAGCACAAAGCTGGTTAGTCAGTTGACGGTTAGTGAAAATCTTGCTACCCCGACAACTTCAACGTTCATTGAGATTAATGGTCTTAATGAGATTGTAAATTATGCCGATGGCTCTACCCGTTTTGACGTGGATCATGTCTTTGCCGATACTCTGATCAAGACCGGGAATATTGATCTTTCTTCGCTAACTAATACGCTTGGTGAGGCACTCGACTTGACAGATGAGGTTATTATAGCTGCAAAATTTTTTCTTGCAGATAGTTCCGGGGCTACCTGTACATTGAGCGAGGGGGCTTCTAATTCATATCCGCTTTTCGGGACAACATACTCGGTTCAGCTGCAGGCTAATCAAAGCCTTTTATTTAAGTCTGATACTGTACTAATCCCGGTTTCGGCAACGCATAAGAATATCACTTATACCGGGAGCGGATCGGATGCAGTTCTTTTTGTAATATTATTAACAGCAGACAGTTACCAATAAATATTTAAGAAAATGGCAAAAGTACCAGGTTATAAAATTGTTCTTCAGTTCGATAACAAGACACTTGTCGGTTATCGCTCACATTCAATGGATTATGAGGCCGATATGGGAGACGCCACAACTGGGGCCTCTACAAATCAGCATAAAGAATATATTCCATTGTTTAAAGGGATGACGTTCTCGGTCAGTGGGTTATATGATCCCACAGCCGGAGGCAATAGTACATTTGATGATGCTATTGATTTGCTCCAGGGCGGGACTATGTTCACAGCTATATATGGGAATACAGAGGTCGGAAGCAAGTATTATAGTGCTTCGGCATATATTGAGCGTGCCCATCATGAAGGTGACTATACCGATCTTTCAAACTGGACCATTGATGTACGTGTTACCGGTGATGTAACTCCGGGAACTGTATCGGCATAATGGAACGCTGGCAGACACAGCTTCGTCTTCGAATCCGTGGCATCCCGTGGCGGGTTAAAGTCGGCTTTGATTATGAGTGGAAGGCCTGGCTGCTGGCTTATGATATTACCGAAACGGATCCTGCTGAGTTTTTAAAACTTGACATTGACCGTCAGGTAATAATTCTGGCTTACGGGGCAGCAGCATGGCATCTGATGAAGCATGGAAAGAACGTGTATTTCACTCCGGAAGATATTGCAGAGGCATTACTGCGGGCAACGAAAGAAGAAAACAATCAGCTTGTTGCTGCTATGGCTTACGCACGTTGGCCGGAATGGATGCGTCAGGTGAAAAATGATAAAAAAAAAGAAGAAACATAACCGTCGATGATCTTTATGATATGGCATTCGCAGAACTGGGTCTTACTGAAAAGGAGTTTTTTTCATTACCTCCTTTCAGGACCTATCTCATGCAGATGCAATATAACCGGAAGATCGAACGCAAATGGGAACAGACACGGATGCTGGCTTCAATGATACATAACTCAGCACAGGGTAAAAAACGAATGTTAACGCCACGACAGATCATCCATCTTTCATTTGATGATAATACAGATTATACACAATGGACGCAAGAGGAAGCAGAGGAATTAATAAGAAAATGGGGAGGTAAGCCGAATTGAAAATCATTGGAAGCCTTAAAGCAGTTTTAGGTCTTGACAAGACGAAGTATGATCGGGGCCTTAATCAAGCAGAGCAACGGACAAACCGTTTCTCGGCTGGTATCAAGCGTCTGGCTGGGTTCATGGCTGCTGCTTTTAGTGTGACTATTATTGCAGGATTTTTAAAGAAAGCAACTCAGGCTTTTGATGTTCAGGCTAAAGCTAATCAGGCTTTGCTTGTTGCATTAAAAGGCAGATCGGATATTCAACAGAATATTATCAAACAGGCTTCACAACTTCAACGGATCACTTTATTTGGAGATGAACAAACAATACAAGCTGCTGCACGTCTGGCAATGATGCTTGGTCAGGATGAACAGGCAATAAGAAGATTATTACCGTTAGTACAAGATTTGGCTACTGCTAAATTTGAAGGTAATCTGGTTACTGCAGCAGAACTTGTCGCTAAATCAGTTGGGTCATCTACAAATGCTCTTTCACGTTATGGTATAGTAATCGAAGGGGCTGTCGGAAGTGCAGAAAGATTAGAATCTACTATTGAACAATTAAATAAGCAGGTAGGGAGTCAATCAGTTGCTGCTGCAAATGTAGGATTGGGAGCTGTCACTCAATTAAAAAATTCCTGGGGCGATCTGACAGAGGTTATCGGAGAATCTATTACCAAATCAAAATCTTTTAAAACCATAATTGAAGGTCTTAAAATTATAGTTGATAAATTAAGTTCTGTCCTGACTAAAACAAATCCTTTTGCAGGGAAAAATAAAACTGATCTTGAAGCATATCGGAAAAGTTTTGAAGTGGCTATTGAAAGCACTTGGGGACGCCTTGAACAAGCACAAAAGGAGCTTAATAGATTAATGAACATACACGGATCATGGATGCGTCAATGGAAGGGAATGAAAGAACAAGAACAGATTATACGTGATTCTGAAGATGCCATTTCTCATTACAAAGATCAAATTGACATGATCGATCAATCATTAAAAGCATTTGATGATAATGCTGATTCTGTTGATGGTGTAACAAAAACTATTGAAGACCTTATTAAAAAAATAAAAGAACAGGCTGCGGAAGCTAATAAGTTAGCTGAGGCATGGAATAGAGTACGTGCTGAAATTGCCGGGGCTATGGGAGCTGTGGGATTAAAACCAATCGGGACAGGAAATATATCAACAGGTGAATTATCAAGTCATTCCGGGCAAATGAATCAATTACCGGGCCTACAGCCCTTTGGCGGGACAGCTCCGTCTGATACTGAGAAAACAAACCGTGAAATTGAGGGGCTTACCGAATCGCTTTATGAACAACAAACGGCTGTTAATATTCTTGCCAGCTCATTTGATGCTTTATTCTCTTCGGCAGGTGATGGCTTTAAAGCAATGATTGATGTAATGATCAATTCACTGAAACGGCTTATTGCTGAAATGCTTGCAAAAGTAGTTGTATTAACAATTCTAAATGTTTTGACTGGCGGGGGTGCGAGTTTTGCAAACATACTTCAGTCAGCATCCGGATTGAATTTTGCCAAAGGTGCTTCGGGAGGAACTGTTCCTTCAGGTTATCCGAATGATACTTTCCCGGCAATGCTTAGTTCAGGTGAGACAATACTAACCGAACAACAAAGCAGGAGTTTTAATAACAAAATACTTGTCGAAGTCCGGGGCGATATACTTGGACGTGGACTTGCAATTCAGGGACGCAGAACTGAAATAGATAACTGATGGCACTGGGACAGAAATATCAGATACTCACACGGGACCGGCATAGCATACTCTGGACAACAAAGATCTTTGAAGAGGGTTATGAGGGTGACATAACCAGTTTTACCGGTGCAGGAGGTCTGGAACCATCGAAGCGTGAATTGTGTAATGAATCTGATGATCCGTTTGACCCGATAAAAAGCTCACGGGAAATACTCGCTGTCTGGTGTGAGACTATGTTTGCACTTGATGAATTGTTCACAGCCGAGGATATGTATTATCCTGTTGAGATATATCAGGGAGAGGATCTTTACTGGTGCGGGTTTGTTGATCCCGGACAGTCTGATGAAGACTATGGCCCGGTCCCTTACGAGGCTAATATCTTTTGTATTGACGGGCTTGCACTATTAAAGAATTATAAGTTTGAAGAAAGCGACGGAGTGCCATATAACGGACGTGAGACATATTCACAGATCATATTTGATATTCTGGGTAAGATAGGGTACACAACGTTTAAAGAGTTTATCAATATCTATGAGACAGGGATGGATTCCGGTGTTGGCGATTCACCATTGGATCAGGAAAAGATAGACCGGGATGTTTTCACGGATATGTACTGTGATGAGGTCCTTAAACAACTGCTTGGCAAATTCAATGCCTGTATTCGCCAGGTCGATGGGGTATTCTGTTTGTTTCGTCCTGCAGAGCTGAACGGTGCAACTGTCTATGGCCGGTTATTTACTTCGGCTTATACCAAGTCGGCAATCAGTATCACACCGAAACAGTTTATTAACCGTTCGGGTTATTCGAGCGCATATTGTCAGATCCGGCCTTCGAAGATAATACGCACACGGCCAGCAAGCAAAGCAACCATTTTTCAGGATTATGGTTATAAAGAGAGCCTTATTGAAAATTGGGAAGCCAAAGGCAGTACCTATGACGAAGATACTCATTCATGGCAATCATGGATAAACAGCGTACCGATTATTTATTCAATCAATCGTTGGATGCCGGGCGAGCTTGATGGTATTGCTTTAGTTGCCTCATCAGCCAAAACATATTACGTTTCTCAATCATTCGGGAACTATCTTAAAATGACAGATAACATACTGAGCTTTTCAATAGATTATCTGTTATATACTTTCTATGGCAGTAATCTTGCAGGGGTCCAATCATATATCAAAGTAAAAGCTGATAATGCTAATTACTGGCTTCACGAGAAAGATGAAATCGAGCTCGAATGGGTCACGTCTGAAACATATATCACTATTTATTCAGATATAGGAAACGGCAAGAATGGATGGTTTAATTACAGCCGTTCTATCCCTGACGGGCTCCCTGTCGATGGGCCATATACCATTACTCTTTACGGGCCCTACAGCGCAAGCACTACTGACCTGATAGGCTGTTGGAAGAACGTTAAAGCAGTTTCTACTGCTGATGCTATTATTAACAAGTTACAGTTGCTTCTCTATAAAAAGAAAAAATGGTGGGCCCCCAGTACGCCTTACTGGTATATTATCAAAGAAATTTATGATAAAAAAGAAATTGTCGAGCGTGAATATACTCATGATAATGAGATAAACGGAACGCCTATTGAGCGTAATATGCTGCTTGGTGATGTAGCTGATTCTAATATTGATAATGTTATCGAGATGTTTGCCGGTTCGCTTGCGTTGTTTGCAGAAGATACACGTGCCGAAGCAGCAGCTAATTTTGATACCGAAAAGTCTGGTAGTTACTATGGTATTGATACCACTCACTCCGGCGATGATATAATATTCACCTCAACCGACGGGGAGGATTTTACCGGAGCATCGTCAATCGTAAATACTGATGGTGACCTGGCTGGTTCGGTCGTTAACACTCAGGCTCATGCAGCCGGCACACCTGAGATTGATAAAATAACACTTTCAGGTAGTTCAGGATCAGCGACAATTTCATGTGGTGGTATTTCAAAAGTATGTGAATATCTTTCCAATCCTGGCGTTACAGCAACTCAATTTGTAATAGACTTTGATTTAGAATGGGCTGCTATTAATATCGAACTTACTTCTGCTGGTGCAGATTTGTTTTTTACAGAGATTATACCAGAAGGAGGTTTTGTTGATGCTGCAATAGTAAATATTGATGGAGATTTGACAGGTACTAAATATGATATTCAGGAACCTGTTGCCTGTACGCCACGGATCGACACAATTACATTAAGTGGAGATACCGGGAGTGCTGATATAACAGTTGACGGAGTAACCGAGGAAGTAAATATTGATGAAACCCTGACACCGACAACTACCTGGAACCGCCGGGGACATAGTGACAGTAAAGCATTATTGCAGATTACCTGTGATGAGATTGCAGAACAGAATAACAGAGCCAAACAGCTTATTGACATGGCAATTCGTGAAACTGACGTTGCTGCTTCGACGCTTAATCTACTGGGTAATTTTCAGGATGCAATAAACGTCTATGGATCTCATCTCAGATCGTTTATAATCAATCGTGGAACGTTCAGCAAGAAACTCCGGCAATGGCAACTTGATTTAGTAGAAATCGGGATAGGAGATGCGCCAGTCAATGACGAATTAGAAACATATATAACAGGATTGACCACTCCGTTAAGTGATGGACAACTATTTTTATTAGATACCTTAATTACTTCATTAAAGACAGGACTGAGTATTAACAGTCTTTCTGATGCTTTTGATTGTCTTTGGATTTTGGCTGGTGAGACAGCAGAAAGTTCATTGAAAAATCTTGTCAAAAATGCCCATCATTGTACTCTTGTCAATACTCCTGTTTTCGCACAATATGAGGGATATACAGGGAATCCTGAAGTTAGTAAACTTGATACTAACTATAATCCCAATACACAAGCTTTACGGTTTGCTCAAGATAACGCAGGAGGAGGCATCTATTCGAGAACGACAAGGGCGCCAAATCTAAATGCTCATTTAGGGGGTAGGTATTTCTTATTACGACCTTGGCGTGTCACAACTTTAGCAAGAGTGAATGTTAATTCACATCTCACTTATATTAATACTGAATGCGGATCAACGTGTGTGGGTGTTACCGCAGCATATAGATTCGCAGTTGATAATTGTGTTGCTGTAAAAAATAAAACTTTTAGTACTGTTAATACTAATGTTTCAACAGGGATAGACACTGTCAATTTTGATATATGTAATGATTCAATACAGGTTGCTATAGCTTATTGTGGGAAGGCTCTTATACAAGCAGAACACAATACTTTAATTGATGCTTTTGAAACATATATGGATGCCAGAGGAAAGGGAGTTTTATAATTTTTGTATATGACAATCCATCCTCTCATATTATCCTTTTTTCTTTTACTCGAAGCGGTGTTTGGTGGAACATATATCTATATAACTGACAATAATATAAGTAATTGCAATGCTGATTTAATCGGGGTTGGCGCATTAACATCAGGGGCTTTGGGCCCGGTTCAAGACTACATTTATGTCGAAAGAAATATATTAACACTATCGGATATAACCACTGGCAACGATAAGGGATTCGTATATCAGTATTTCACAGATGCAGTATTACAAGGGACAAATATATTTATCAGAGATAATAAGTTTTACTATACTGAAACCGAAGGTACATATAATGGGATAAGATTGGAAAATGCCGATGGACTCACAATATCCGGGAATGAATTTTATGGTAATGAATATGGAGCCGCTGCTATTAATTTTGGCGTTTTAAATGCACCAGGATACAAAAACATTACAATAACTCAGAATTACGTTAATAATTGGGCTGGGTTTATTAGGATGGTTGGTGCATATATAAAAGGCATCATCGACATAAATAAAAACATTATTGCATGGAATGATGTAGCTCCTGTTATTTATGTGTTAACAAGTGATTTGTCTGCTACTTCAGATGATTATTTAGGGACAGCACCGGATATTGGATATATAGAAAAAAGATGAGAAAATTAC
>Ga0163203_1000386_pt1 | contig 11836 bp, 7 predicted proteins | sample PL_2010_330m_FD_113534 | JGI IMG/M metagenome (GOLD analysis project Ga0163203, IMG submission 113534) | Freshwater microbial communities from Powell Lake, British Columbia, Canada to study Microbial Dark Matter (Phase II) - PL_2010_330m | ecosystem: Environmental > Aquatic > Freshwater > Lake ... | reverse complement strand
TCATTAAATAGTCGTCATAACTACATAATTAATGGAGTCTTGATCAGTAGTCAAGAGGGGGATATCTACGTTGAGATGGGAGTACCTAGCATGGCGACCTGCTCCACGCTTATACTATACGTGCCATTTAGCGAATGTGCCGCTCGCGGCCTGTCATTTGGATCTTATTGAAAAGGTAGCCTCCAGGCTTCTATTCTACTGTGTAAAGACAAATTGTAGATAAGCTCTACTTTCGAGAGATCTGTGGGAGGAATTATGAGAGTCTATCAGACCATCTGCCTGATCTGTTTGTTGGGCCTGAGCCTGGGTTTTGCATCTTGTTCATCTGGCCCGGCAGAGGATAATAGCGATAACAGAAATGAGATAACGTTGTGGTACCATCCAGAAGAGCCGATGATAGAGACGGGTCTGGAGATGATGACAACACCCGAGGGGCCAAAAGTGACCTATAGATCGGTTACGGTTCCAGGGTCGTACAATCGCATCATCCCCGGAGAACCGGTCTTACCGATGATGACTGCTAGGATACTGATCCCCTTCGGAGAGGATATTCAAGACATAAAGGTCGTCGCCGGGGAGAAGAAGTATCTGGGCAAAATGTTCATAGAGCCGGGTCAAGCAGCAGTTCCCATCAATTGCATCGATCGTTGTGGTGAGAACTACACGTCAGATCTGGAGCTCACGCCTCTGAACGAGACGGTATACGCATCGGCGGATCCTTATCCGGAGGAAGTCTATTCGATGGCCAGCGTCCAGGAGAAGTGCGGTTACAAGATACTTTATATAAACTTGTATCCGGTCAGGTATATACCAAATACCAGGGAGACATACTACTTCGGCACCTTTGGCATCACGGTGACTACGACGCCTGCGGAGAAGCTCGATCTTGGTCTCTTCAGGGGATCGCCACAGGATCGGGAGGTCGTGGACAAAATTGTAGATAACCCCGAGGCGGCAGCCACCTACCCAACTGATGTGGCCCCGATGAGACATTCGCTTCTATTGGATGGGGAATACGATTATGTGATTATCACCAGCCAATATATGAAAGACGCTCCCGGACTGTATAACTTCCAGGCCTTGGCCGATCACAAGGACTTGAGAGGCGTCAACACCACGATCGTCACCGTGGAAGATATCTATGAGGCTTATAAGTATGATGGCGTGGACAAACCGGAGAAGATCCGCTTATTCATAAAGGACGCCTATCTGAAGAACAACATCACCTACGTGCTCCTAGGCGGTGATGGAGATGGCGCCAACATCGGCGGCGAGACCATGGAAGGCATCGTGCCGACGAGACTATTATGGGCATGTGGCTGCGAGGAGGAAGAATCTTGCAAGACGAACGTAAGAGGAATAGCCTCGGACCTCTATTACGCCTGCCTGAACGGGACCTACGACTCCGACGGCAACGGAACTTACGGCGAACTAGTAGACAATGTCGACCTGCAGGCGGAGGTCTACGTCGGGAGGGCTCCCGTGGACACCTACGATGAGCTGAGCAACTTCGTTCGGAAGACGATATTGTACGAGTCTACCAACGAGGACGAACCTTATCTGAGGAGCGTATGGATGGTCGGCGAGTACCTGGGATACACAACACCCGAATACGTACGGTATTACTGGGGCGGAGACTGCAAAGACCAGGTTAAAGCCATATTCCCCCAGGATAACTTCTCCGTACAGACACTCTATGATCGTAACCATACCGGGTGCGACTGCGACATCGACGATCACAACTGGCCTAAATCAGAGCTGATGGAGATAATCAACGATAACACCCATACCATAAACCATATGGGAAACCCCAACTTTTGTGAGAAAGTTGGCTACGTCATGAAGATGGGCTACAACGATGCGGACGCCCTCACCAACGACAAGCCTTTCTTCGGGTACAGCCAGGCCAGCTATGCGGGTGCCTTCGACAACAGGAATGACAATTACATCTATCTCCCTCACGACTGTGTCTTAGAGCACTTTGTGACCGCGCCCTGTGGGGCGTTTGGGTTCATAGGCAACTCGAGGTCTGGCTGGTGGTCGACGGACATCGATACTAGCCCCTCCCAACGGTACGACATGGCATTCTGGGAAGCGATATTCGCAGAAAATGCCACACCACACATCGGTCGTGCGAACCAGGACTCCAAAGAGGTCAACGTCGGATCTATCGGCGAGTACCGCGTGGTCAACGGTATGAATTACTACGTGATGAGGTACTGTTACTACGCGATCAACCTCCTGGGCGATCCCGAGACCCCCTACATAATCCCACCCGCGTTAGACAGATGGTCCAACGTCGAAGATGCGAAACCGTTCAACGGATTTATAGAGTTCGATGAGTTTGAGAAGTTCGGCGAATTTGAGAAGTTCGACGAGCCCTTAACGAGTTAAAACCCCCGTTAACCAACGATGCCAAGGTGATGGTGACATAGCGATGAATTCGATTCAAGTACGTCCTCCCCCGGAGACTAACTGCCACACAACACCGAAAATGCCAAACATACAAGGCATCTTCGGTGTCAATCGAACGGCGGTGACATACGAGGTCATAAAATGAGAAACGTTCCCATCATCACCCTGATCTGCCTCTCAGCCCTGGTTCTGGTCTTCGCATCGTGTTCTTCCGCCCTGGCCCAGGACGGCGGCGAGGGTACAAGTGTAATCTCATGGCACTATAATCCGGAAGACCCGGTGGTAGGATCCTGTCTTGGAGAGCAGGTACTTCCGACAGGGTGCCAGAGATGCCAGAACGTCTCCAAATCGGTTACGATCCCGGGGCTGGAAAACCGCATCATCCCAGGTGAGCCTGTCGTGCCGTTCAGGACGACCAGGATATTGATCCCCTACGGACATGAGGTTCAAGACATAGAGGTATTCCCCGGAGAAAAGAAGAACCTAGGCAAAATCTTCATAGAACCCGGTCAAGATGCACTTCCGATCAGTTCTATGTTAGATGACATCTCTGGACTGGAACCCACACCTCTAAACGAGGCCACGTACGGATCGATGGACCCTTACCCGAGAGATTTTTATTCGGTACCGGGCATCCAGGAAAAAGAGGGGTACAAGATACTCTATATAAACCTATATCCGATTAAGTATATACCAAAGACGAAGGATACATACTATTTTGGTTCTTTTGATATCAATGTAACGACGAAGCCTGCAGAAAAACTGGACAAGGGGTTGTTCAGAGGCGCACCCGATGGCAAGAACGCCGTAATCGCGATGGTAGACAACCCTGGTGAGGCAGCTACGTATCCCGCGGACCTCGTGCTAGCAGGAAGCTCGTCCCTTTTGAATGGACAGTACGATTACATAATCATCACCGATCAATATATAAAAAGCGCACCGGGTCCGTACAACTTCCAGGCTCTGGCAGATCACAAGAGCTCGAGAGGCATCAAGACCGCTATAATCACCGTGGAAGACATCTACGCAGCATATGACGGTGTGGACAAACAGGAGAAGATCCGCAACTTCATAAGAGACGCCTATATGAATAACGGCATCACTTATGTCCTCCTGGGCGGCGATGCCGACGGCGCTAGCGTCGGCGACGAGTGCGAAGATGCTATCGTGCCGGTGAGGGGACTATGGGCCTGGAGCTACGAGGGCAACCCGCCAAATATCCCCAGCGACCTCTACTACGCCTGCCTGGACGGGAGCTACGACTACAACGGCAACGGAATTTACGGCGAGCCCACCGACGGCTTCGGTGGAGGAGATGTCGACCTGCTGGCGGAGGTCTACGTCGGTAGAGCTCCCATTGATTCCCACGAAGAGGTTAACAACTTCGTGCGAAAGACCATAGATTACGAGACCTCCAGCGGCCCTTATCTCAAAAAGGTATGGCTGGTCGGCGAGTATCTGGGGTTCGGCGGTGCAAGTGACTGGGGAGGCAACTGTAAAGATGAGATCCAGTCAGGATCCAGCGCAAATGGTTACAATACCAAGGGTTTTCCCGACGACTTCGAGAAACATACGCTCTACGAGCGTGACCGCGACTGGTCCAGAGGGGAGTTGACCGACATCATCAACGCCGGTATTCACGTCATAAACCACCTCGGCCATGCTAACCCCAGCTCCGTGATGAAGCTGGGCAACGTCGATATTGATGCTCTGTCCAACAGTAGATACTTCTTCGGATATAGCCAGGGCTGCTATGCAGGCTCCTTCGACAACAGGATGCCCGATTGTTACTATCTATCTTCCGACTGCGTCTTAGAGCACTTCGTAACTGGACCTCGTGGAGCGTTTGGGTTCATAGGCAACTCGAGGTACGGTTGGGGTAGACGGTCCAGCACCGACGGCCCGTCCCAGAGATACGACAGGCAGTTTTGGGATGCGATATTTGAAGAAGACATCAAGAATATAGGCAGGGCCAACCAGGACTCCAAAGAGGACAACCTCGGGTCCATCGACGGGACCTCAGATGGCAACGTGATGAGGTACTGTTACTACGAGATCAATCTCCTGGGCGATCCGGAAACGCCTTTCCATCTGCAGCTCCTCTCAGAGCACGATATCCGTGTTGTCGATCTGCACCTCCCGGGTTATACCAGACCCGATAAGGCCGTAGAGGTAAATGCGGTAATCGAGAACCTAGGTACGTATGGCGAGAGCGATCTAGTGGTCCGGCTAATGGAGGATGGCGTGGTCAGAGAGTCGCGTACGATACCTGGACTGGCCAGTGGTGCATCAAGATCGATCGGCTTTACCTGGTCAAACGGTACAGAAGGGGTCCATCGCCTAAAGGTTCATGTTGCTCAGGTGGGTGGAGAAACCGATCTCGATAATAACTATGAAGATCGCTCTATAAAAGTCCTCCACGCAGGCGGCATGATCCTCCTTGTAGATGACGATGACGGAGCAAGCTACGAGACCTATTACGAGAATGCGCTGTCCGCAAATGGATATTGCTATGTAAAGATCGAGGGTCCACCTACCCTGGACGAGCTAAGCAACTTCGATTGTGTGATATGGTTCACCGGGAGAGATTTCGTGACCACCCTTACCGATAGTGATCAGACGAACCTGGCAACCTATCTGGACGGCGGCGGGGCCCTCTTCCTCACCGGCCAGGATATCGGATACGACATAGGTGATACGGACTTCTATGAAGATTATATCCACGCCGAATATATAAAAGATAGCACCGACCAATATACCCTAGATGGCGTGGCAGGAGACCCCCACTCAGACGGGATGGCCATCGACATATCGGGAAAACCTGGCGCAAACAATCAATACTGGCCAAGCGAGATATCACCGGTTGGGAACGCCTCGGACGTCTTCAACTATTGCGATGACGGCTGCGGTGCGATACGGGTGGACACCGGGACCTACGAGGTGATCTACTTCGCCTTCGGGTTTGAGGCGATAACCGACGAAGCTGACAGGAACGAAATTATGGATAACGTTATAAGAGAGCTTTCGGGAAGCTTAGAACACGCCCGACTGGCCATAAGTAAAGAGGCAGATATTACTTACACGAACGATACCCTCGAAGACCTGGTCAGACTCACAACCGCTTACGAGACCCACCTGGAGATCGCCAAAGAGACAAACCGAACCACAGTCTCGGTCGGTGACGTCATAGAGTACAGGATAACGGTGACAAACGCCGGAGATGGCGTCCTCTACAAGATCAACGTGACCGACGACCTGACGGGCCTACATCGGGAGCTGGCGTCCCTGGAACCCGGTGAGTATCAGAGCTTCATTACCACCTACAGGGTAACGGAAGAAGCGATCTGTGACGATATAATCAACACCGCCGAGGTCGGTGCGGTCGATCCTCGTGGAAACCGGGTCGGGCCTCTGACCGCCTCGGTGACCGTATACAACCAGACCGGAGAGATGAGGCGGTCCGAAAGGGTTATGGAACTCGAGTTCGAGAAGATGGCGATCGAGTTTGAGAAGATGGATGAAGAGCTCCAAACATTATTTGAAGGCTGAATCGATGACCGGAAGATACTATCGGATGAGATGGGGGTTGATCTTGGCCTTGATGCTGATATCTGTTAGCGTAACTCAAGCTGCCACGATCACCGTAGGCGCAAACGGGGGTGACTACTCCAGCATCCAAGAAGCCGTTGATGCTGCAAACCCCGGTGACACGATCAACGTGGAGAGTGGCAAGTATTACGAAAAGGTGATCGTGGACAAGAGGCTCACCCTCCGAGGCGTGGACACCGGTGAAGGGCTGCCCACCTTGAGCGCTTTGGGTATCGGGAGCACCATAACGCTCGCAGCAGACGGAACCCGGTTGGAGCGGTTTATTATAAAAAATGCGAGCATCGGAAAAGCCGGCGTCTACGTGAAGTCGGACAGGAATACCATCAAGGGCAATTACGTCATCGGCAATAAATGGTACGGGATGCACTTCGAAGGTTCGAGTAATAACACCGTCGTCGGCAACACGGTCAGGAGCAATAGATATGGCATATGGCTCGATGCCGAATCCAACGATAACGAGATCCTCCGCAACGAGCTATTGGACAACGAGAACTACAACGCCACCGATGCAGGCGTCAACCGCTGGAACGAAAACGTGTACGGCGACTTTGACGAGCGAGACTCGATCTACAAAATACCTGGCGGCGGCTCGAACATCGACGAAGACCCCCGGGCACCTGAACCGACACCGACAGTCCCCCCGGCCGAGCCCATAACGATAACCATAAAGATAACCATACCTGCGCCGGTGATCGAGATGACCCTGATAGCCGCAACCGCAGGTGGGTTATAGGTCATCTGGAGATGGATGGTCTTGGACGAATCCGGTCTGAGGTGAACCTATGCTAACTGTGATCTTCCTTGGAACGGCGGGGTCTCTCCCCTCGCCCGAGAGAAACCCTTCGGCGGTCTTGATCAACAGAGAAGGTGACCTCCTCCTCTTCGACTGCGGTGAGGGAACCCAACGCCAGATGATGCGGGCCAAAACAGGTATGATGCGACTGAGCCACATCTTCATAACCCACCTTCATGCCGACCACATCCTGGGCATACCAGGCCTCCTGGAAACCATGGCCTTCCAGGGCAGGAGAAACTCCCTCTCCATCGTCGGGCCGCCTGGCACCGCAAGAATGATGGATATCTTCGATAGACTGGTCCATTATTCACGAAAGTTCCAGGTCAGAGTCTTGGAACTGGCACCTGGTGATGCGGAAAATATGGATGGGTACCGGGTGGAGGCGGTGAGGACCGACCACAGCGTTCCCAGCCTGGGGTACTGCCTAGAAGAAGACCAAAGGCCAGGGAGGTTCAACCGTCCGAAAGCCCTGGAGCTGGGCGTGCCGCCGGGACCTCTCTTCGGCAGGCTCCAGCGAGGTGATACGGTTACGATCGACGGGAGGACCGTCTCTCCAGAGCAGGTCATGGGCCCACCCCGACCCGGGAGAAAATTAGTCTATACAGGAGACACCAGGCCCACCAGGCAGGTTGAAGAGGCCAGCAAAAACGGCGATATCCTCATCCACGATGGCTCGCTGGCGGATGATATGAATGAGTGGGCTGCAGAGACCAGGCACAGCACCGCGGGTGAGGCTGCAGAGCTGGCCAAAAAAGCAAAGGTCAAAACGCTGGTCCTCACTCACATCAGCTCCAGGTACTCGGATGACGCACGCCCTCTCCTCGCCGACGCCCGCAGAATATTCCCGGAAACGGTGATCGCAGAGGATATGATGAAGATCGATGTCAGACTGAGAGATGGATGATCTAATCGGCATCACGCTTCTTCGACCTTTCCATTTCTTCTCTCATGACGGCTCTAAGCTCCTCGGCGGTCTCGTCGTCTCTGCCCATCAACGCGCCTTCCAGGGTCATGGCCAGGCTATCCAGAGCAGCTTGCACCCGGCCTGTGTCCATATACTTTCTCTCGACCCTGATCCCCTCATGGAAGAGCCGATCAATCTCATCCTGTGGCAGTTTCAGAGCCCTGGCGACGCTCACCGCCCTCCCATACATCTCCATCGAGATGTAGTAGTCCAGCCCTTCTCGATAGAGGCGTTGAGACTCTTCCTTTCGACCTGCCTTCTTGGCTATCAGGGCCGCCCAAAGGTAGTCACCGTTCTCCAGGGCTATCCCGATGGCCTGCTCCGTTTTGCCCTGGTCGGTGGCCAGAGCGATGGCGTACTCCACCTCCCCGGCGCTCACCAGCATTTCCACCCCCAACTCCACCAGATCTTCCGGCAGATCTCTGAGGTTCTCGATCAGGTAGGACAACTGGTCTTCTTTACTCATATCATCGAAGCTCTCGCTCAACTTATTCACCAACCAATCTCGATATCGCCCCGAGATCCACCCTGGCGGTGTTATCGATGGTCAACGGGGTGATGGATATCTTTCCTTCCTGATATACCGCCCACACGTCCGTACCTTCCCGCTCGGTCTGGACCAGCTCACCACCGATCCAGTAGTAGGGCCTGCCCCGGGGATCGGCCCTCTCATGGACGGCCGTCTTGAAGATCTTCCGGGCCAACCTGGTGATCACGATCTCTGTGTCCTCGGTGGCGTTTACGGGCACGTTGACGTTCAGTATGTCCACGTCCTGGGGAAGCCCTTCTTCGAGGACGTTTCTAACGATCCGTCTCACAATCTTGACGGCCACATCGAACTCGTAGCGGTGGTCGTTCTTGCTGTCGAACTTGTCCCCCTGGTCCACCACCTGGATAGAAGCGGCGATGGCGGGGATCCCATAGCTGGCAGCCTCCAGGGCAGCTCCTATCGTCCCGCTGGTGGTGACCGTATCTGTGCTAATATTTTCGCCGATGTTGATCCCAGACAGTACCAGATCTGGCATCTCCCCTTCCATCAGCCAGAATATGCCAAGGATGACCGAGTCTGTGGGAGTCCCGCTAACTTCGTAAGCCAGGTGCCCGTCCAACTTGATATTGTTGTACCTGAGAGGCGCGAAGACCGATACCGATCTGCCCACGCCGCTCTTCTGGCCGGAAGGGGCCGAGATTATGACCTGCCCCAGGCCGTCTACGCTCCGCACCGCAGCCTTCATGCCTGCCGCGTGTACGCCATCATCGTTGGTAACCAGTATGCGATACATCCATCGAACTTATCAGGGATGCATGTATAAAAATAGTTCGACCATCCGAAGACCAAGAGTTCCTGCCTAATTAGGTTCCCGGCGATTTCTCAGAGTATCCTCGCCGAGGTATCCCGGTTATGAGCTTTTGGATATGGAATGTCGGCGGAAGATAACTGCCATCGAAATTGATTTAAGGAAACGCGACCGTTGACTTCTCTGGTATGCAAGATCACTCCATCAACCAATTTTTGGAACCCAGCAGTACACCTGATATCGATATCGAGGTCTGCGACGTCACCCTGAGGGACGGCGAACAGATGCCCGGCGTCGTGTTCCGTCCGGATGAGAAGCTCGATATCGCGATCCGGTTGGACGAGATCGGCGTAGAGATCATCGAGGCCGGGTTCCCGGTGGTCTCTGCAGCAGAGAAGAGTGCGGTCAAGAAGATCGCCAATTCTGGTCTCAACGCCAAGATATCAGTCCTCTCCAGATCGGTCAAGAGAGACGTGGACGTTGCGCTGGACTGCGATGTCGATATGGTCGGCATATTCATAGCCATCTCCGATCTCCATCTGGCCCACAAGATCCACATGAGCTGTGGCGAGGCGATAAGCTGTGCCCTAGACACCATGGAATACGCCAAAGACCACGGTCTCATCGTCAGGTTCTCCGCCGAAGATGCCACAAGGACAGATCTCCAGATGCTAAAATCGCTCTACAAGACGGCAGAAGAGCATGGGGCGGATTACGTGAGCATCGCCGATACGGTGGGGATCCTCAACCCGAGGACCGCCTACTACATGGTAAGCGAGATTGCGAAGACGGTAAAAACCCCCATATGTATGCATTGTCATGATGACCTGGGGATGGCTCAGGCCAACACCATAGCCGCCGCCGAGGCCGGGGCGAAACAGCTTCATACCACCGTCAACGGCATCGGGGAACGTAGCGGCAATACTTCTCTGGAAGAGTTGCTGGTGACGCTCAGGATCCTCTACGGCCAGGACAGGTACGATACCACCAAGCTGACATCCCTCTCCCGGATAGTCCAGAGCTACTCAGGGGTTATCATGCCCAATAACAAGGCCGTGGTGGGAGAAAACGCCTTCGCCCACGAATCAGGCATCCACGTGGCAGCAGTCTTGGAAGAGCCCAGAACCTACGAACTCTACTCCCCGGAGATGGTGGGGGGCAACAGGAAGATCATAATAGGCAAGCACACCGGTGCCAAGGCCTTGAAGTACATCACCAAGAAGATGGGCTACGAGCTGGAACGTGACGAGATCTGTCTCCTGGCAGAGAAGGTGAAGAGATGCAGCGAGTTCAAGCGTCCCGTCTCCTGCGACGAGCTGCGCGAGCTGATACTCGGCCTGGAGATTGAGATCGTCTACCCCGATCTGTAGACGATTCGAGGAAGGTGTATCCTGTTATCCGGGATCGATCTTTTGTGAGGTGATCGTCTGACTTACATGGGCAAGCTACTCAGGGTCGACCTGAGCAGGGACGTCATATCAGAAGAGCGGCTGGACAAAGACGTCCTCCTCAAGTTCGTGGGCGGCCGTGGCCTGGGTGCCAAGGTCATCTTCGACGAGGTGGACCCCTTATCAGACCCATTAGGCAAAGAGAGCAGGTTGGTCTTCGCCACAGGACCGCTCACCGGGACGAAAGCACCCACGTCGGGAAGGTTCACCGCCTCCTTCAAATCGCCCCTGACCGGACTTCTCACCGACTGCAACTGCGGCGGCTTCTTCGGTCCCTGGATCAAGTGGTCCGGTTACGACCTCATAGTGATCCAGGGGAAAGCAGACTTGCCGTCCTATGTGGTAGTCTCCGATCAAGGGTGCGAGATCAATGATGCAGGAGACCTCTGGGGCAAGAAAACCGGCGAGGTCGATCGTATATTGGAGAGGCGGCACAGAGGAAAGGTGGCCTGCATAGGACCTGCCGGAGAGAACGGTGCTCTCATAGCCAACGTCATAGTGAACGGTGAGCGGGCCCTGGGTCGTGGTGGGATCGGCGCGGTGATGGGATCGAAGAAACTGAAAGCTCTGGTGGTCTCCGGGAGCCGGAAGGTCCAGGTGCCGGTGGAGCTGGAGGGCGCAATTCAGGAGGCGACGTCCCTTATCAAGAAGAAAATCTCGGCCGGGTGGGGTCTTCGGTCGAAGGGGACGGTATCTGTTTTGCCTCTGCTGATCAAGAAGGGCATCCTTCCGGTGAGGAACTACCAGCGGTCCCGGTCCGACAAGGTCGATCTCACCCTCCACGCGATGGAGGATATGGTATCGGGGAGGCAGGGGTGTTACATGTGCCCCATCGCCTGCGGCCACAAGATCACCCTGCCCGACGGAAAGAGGATCAAGTCGCCCGAGTTCGAGACCCTTTGGTCGCTGGGCATGAACCTGGACAGCTCCGATGCGGTGTCGACGGCCCGGGCTGGTGCCCTCTGCGACGAGTACGGTCTCGATACCATATCCACAGGTATGACCCTGAGCGCAGCGGTCGAGCTAGAAGAGAAGGGAAAGATCGAAGAGGGGCTGAGATGGGACGATCCCCAGCGCGTCTTGGACCTCGTGCCCAAGATCGCCAGACGCGAGGGGATAGGAAAATACCTGGCCGAGGGATCGAGAAGGCTCTGCCAGATGCACGACTACCCGGAAGCGTCCATGAGCGTCAAGGGGCTGGAACTTCCTGCCTACGATCCCAGAGGGGCACAGGGTATGGGGCTCGCCTATGCCACCTCGAACAGGGGCGGGTGCCACATGAAAGCCTATATCGTGCTCTCGGAAC
>Ga0163203_1000385_pt1 | contig 11883 bp, 12 predicted proteins | sample PL_2010_330m_FD_113534 | JGI IMG/M metagenome (GOLD analysis project Ga0163203, IMG submission 113534) | Freshwater microbial communities from Powell Lake, British Columbia, Canada to study Microbial Dark Matter (Phase II) - PL_2010_330m | ecosystem: Environmental > Aquatic > Freshwater > Lake ... | reverse complement strand
TAGAATTAAGCCTGAGAAGATTTTCCGTAAGAAACCTTTCGGCGTCCGTATTCGGCCTGATATTCGGATTTTTTATGGCATGGATTTTAATGTTTGTCGCGCGGCTTATCCCGATGAGCGAAGCGATATATTCGTCGCTTAACATCATTTTTATCCTTGTGTTCTGCTATCTGGGCATGGTCATAGCCATGAAGGGCAACGATGAATTCAATCTGATCATTCCCTATGTAAGGTTTTCGCGCGAGGAAGAAAAAACCCAGGTCATTATTCTGGACACAAGCGTTATAATCGACGGCCGGATCGTGGATATAGCCCAAACCCGTTTCATTGAGGGCCGCTTCCTCGTTCCGCGTTTTGTCCTGAGGGAATTACAGCAGGTAGCGGATTCGCAGGACGCGCTGAAACGAAACCGCGGCCGCCGCGGCCTGGACGTGCTGAACCGCCTCCAGAAGAATCCGCACATCGATGTGAAAATTCACGAAGATGATTTTCCGGAGATCAAAGACGTCGACGCCAAGATCGTCAAGCTCGGCAAAGTACTCGGCGCGAAAGTTTTTACCAACGATTTCAACCTTAATAAAATAGCCGAACTTCAGGGGGTAAGCGTTTTAAACATAAATGACCTTACCAATGCCCTCAAGCCCGTGGTTCTGCCGGGTGAGGAAATGACCGCAAGGATCACCAAAGCTGGAAAGGAATACAATCAGGGCGTCGCCTATCTTGACGACGGGACAATGGTCGTGATTGATAACGCCAGGCATCTTGTGGGCCAGAGCGCGAGAGTCGTTGTAACCAGCGTTCTGCAGACTTCGGCCGGCAGGATGATCTTCGCTAACAGGGCTGACGAACGATCCGAGCGGAGATCAAGGTGATAATGCGCAAATGCGCGCAGATAAAAGTAACGTGTATAATTGCCGCAGGGGGCAGGGGCAAAAGGTTAAAAGCAGGGCAAGACAAGGCTTTTGTGGCGCTCCGCGCGAGGCCCCTGATTTTCCATACCTTGAAGGTCTTTGAAAACTGCAATTTTGTAGACAGTATTATTGCTGTTGTTTCGCCCGATAAATTAAAAGCATGCCGGAAGCTGGTTAAGAAATACGGATTCAAAAAAGTTCGCGCCGTTGTGGCCGGGGGCAGGAGGCGCTTTGATTCGGTCAGGAGCGGCCTTCGCAAAGCGCGGGACGCGGATTTTGTTTTAATACATGACGGCGCAAGGCCGTTTGTGGACGGGGACCTTGTAAAGCGAGTTTTTATCGCTGCGAAAAAAAACGGAGCCTCTATCTGCGCCACTGCGGTAAAGCAGACGCTCAAACGCGCCGGAAAAAGTTTTTTTGTATTCGAAACCCCCGAACGCAGATTCCTGTGGGAGGCGCAGACTCCCCAGGCGTTTAAAAAAGACCTGATAGTAAAAGCGTACCGGAAAGCCGGGCAAAGGGCCGCGACTGATGACGCGAGCCTCGTGGAAAAGCTGGGTCATAAGGTAAAAATCGTAAAGGGATCGTCCCGGAACATAAAGATCACAACACCGGAAGATTTGGCCCTGGCGAGGGTACTTTTGAAAGGTAAGGTGTAAGCTACGATGGACAAAATTCCGTCATTGCGAGGAGGTCCGAAGGGCCGACGAAGCAATCTCCTTCATATGGGATTGCTTCGGGCGCTTCGCGCCCTCGCAATGACAAGTATCTATCCATCGTCCTTCGTAACGGAGTATATATGCGAGTAGGTATCGGCTACGATATACACAGGCTGATGGAAGGAAGAAGGCTGGTCCTCGGCGGGGTGGAAATCCCTTACGTCAAAGGGCTCCTCGGCCATTCGGACGCCGATGTGCTGTTGCACGCGGTATGCGACGCCATGCTGGGCGCGGCGGCGCTCGGCGATATCGGCAGGCATTTCCCGAATACCGGGGCGCAGTATAAAGGCGCCTCAAGCGCGGGGCTTCTCGAAAAAGTAAGGGATTTAGTCATTCGGGAGAAGTACCGCGTCAATAACGTGGATGTAGTCGTCATAGCCGAAGAGCCCAACATAAGCCGATTCATCGGCGATATGCGCGGGAACATTTCGGGTATTTTGCAGGTCGGCCCGCAGCAGGTTAATGTAAAAGCCACCACAAGCGAAGGGGTGGGCCCGATGGGAAGAAGCGAAGCAATCGCAAGTTACGCAGTGGTGACATTGGAAAAGCGGAGGTAAATATTCATGGCGAGCTTGATATTTATATTGTCTGTTTTGGCCGTTATCCTTGCATACCTTGTTTTCGTGAGCCTGATCTTTAAAAAAGAAATAAAGGCGATTTTCGAATGCGACCCGGCAGCGACGAATTTTATGGAGGTTTTGCTGACCTATTCGGGCCTTCATGCCATAATCTTTTACAGGATCGCGCACAAATTGTTTAAAATCGGCGTTCCTTTTATCCCGCGTTTTATGTCGCAGTTCGCCAGGTGGATTACCGGCATAGAGATCCATCCGGGCGCCGCTATAGCGGGAGGTTTTTTTATAGACCACGGCATGGGCGTTGTAATAGGCGAGACATCTGTCATAGGAAGCAATGTAACCCTTTTTCAGGGGGTAACGCTGGGAGGAACGGGAAAGGAGCGCGGCAAAAGGCACCCGACCCTCGGGAACAATATCGTCGTCGGCGCGGGAGCCAAGGTGCTCGGGAACATAACGGTAGGGGATAACTCCTACATAGGGGCCAATGCCGTCGTCATTAAGGACGTTCCCCCCAATTCGACGGTGGTCGGCGTGCCGGGAAGAATTACCAAACAGGACGGAAAAAAGATTGACGGCAAGATGGACCATGTCCATACGCTTGACCCCATACTCCAGGACATAGACGCGTTGAAACAAAGGATAGAGAAACTGGAGAAATAGGCCGCCCGGGCAAAACCGAAAGCATGGAAATATATAACACCCTTTCGCGGAAAAAAGAGAAACTCAAAGGCAAAAAAATCGGCATCTATGTATGCGGCCCCACCGTGTATGACGATCCGCATATCGGGCACGCCAGAAGCGCTCACGCCTTTGACGTTATCGTGCGCTACCTGAAGTTCAAAGGTTTTAAAATAACGTTTGTGCGAAACGTGACCGACATAGACGATAAGATAATCGCCAGGGCCCGCCGCGAGCCGGGCGAGGCGGAACTGAAAGACAAGGTAAAAGCGGTGGCGGACAGGTTCCTGAAGCGTTACCACGAGGACATTGCCCTCATGGGACTGGTGGCGCCGGACAGGGAGCCGAAGGCAACCGAGGTAATCCGTGACATGGTTGATTTCATCGCGATACTGATTAAGAAAGGATTCGCCTACGCCGCGGGCGGCAATGTTTATTTTGACGTGAGGAAATTCAAGGATTACGGGAAACTCTCCGGGCAATCGCTCGGCGAGATGCGCGAGGGCGCGCGCGTTTCACTCGATAAGAACAAAAAGGACCCGCTGGATTTTGCTTTATGGAAGGCATCCAAAGAGGGAGAGCCCGCGTGGCCGAGCCCCTGGGGCGCGGGAAGGCCCGGCTGGCACATAGAATGCTCGGTCATGAGCACGAAAATACTGGGTAAAAATTTCACGATACACGGCGGCGGGCTCGACCTTATATTTCCGCACCACGAAAACGAAATTGCCCAGACCGTCTGCGCCGGTAAAAAAGCGCCGGGTACTGGATTCACAACGGGCTCCTTACCACCGGCGGCCAAAAGATGGCCAAATCTTTGGGGAATTTCATAACAATAAGGGATTTTCTGGCCAAACATAAGGACCTCGATCTCTTGAAATTGCTTTTCCTGCGCAGCCATTACAGGCATCCCGTTGATTATACGGAAGGCAAGATTGATGAAATGGCGAAGATGAAAGAAAGAATAGCCATATTTTCACGGGAAGCGGGAAAAGTCAAAGGCGCCGGGCGCAAAATGCGAAAAACCAAAGACGTAAAAAAAATTAAAGAAAAATTCACCAAAGCGATGGAAGACGATTTCAATACACCCGAGGCGCTCGCCGCGGTTTTTGAGTTGGTAAATCTTGGCAACATTTACTTATTGAAAAAAAATACGGGCCCTGCCCTGGGGGTGAAAGATACGCTTTTGACTTTGGCGTCTATTCTTGGGATTTCGCCGGAAGAACCTGAATTAGAGCTGGAAGAACGGGACGGAAAACTCATAAGAGAAAGAAACAAGGCGAGGCGTGAAGGGGATTTTGAAAAGGCGGACAAAATAAGAAAAGAACTGCTGAAAAAAGGCATAATACTGGAAGACGCGCAGGCAGGAACAAAATGGCGAAGAAAGCTTTAAAGCGCGGAATATTTATTACTTTCGAGGGCCCGGAGCGCTCGGGCAAGAGCACCCATTCCAGACTGGCGGCCGATTTTTTAAAAAGGCAGGGCTACAGTGTCGTTTACACCCGCGAGCCGGGCGGGACCGCCGTAGGAGACAGGATACGGGGCGTTCTCCTGGACGCGAAAAATATCCGCATGTCGGCGCTCGCCGAAACACTGCTTTTCGAGGCAAGCCGCTCGGAACTGGTGCGGGAAGTGATAAAGCCGGCGCTTTCAAAAAAGAAAATAGTTATAAGCGACAGGTTCCACGACGCTACATGCGTTTACCAGGGGTATGCAGGCGGCGTTCCCCTGAAAGAGATAAAAAAAATAGAATCTGTCTCCATGAAAGCCGTAAGCCCGGACCTTACGATACTTCTCGACATAGACGCGCGGGCGGGCCTCGGGAAGATACGCCGCGGCAAAAAGGACAGGATAGAGTCCAAAAATATTTCTTTCCACAGAAAAGTAAGGGCCGGATACCTCGCCCTTGTGGGGAAGAATAAAAAAAGAATAAAGCTCATAAGGACACAGCGCACGATAGGGGCCACTTTTAAAGAAGTGAAAAGTGAGGTCATGAATGTCGTTCGGAGATATAAAAGGGTGGGATAGCGCCCTTGAGATACTGAAGGCGAACGTAAAAAGCGGCAGGATTTTCTCGGGCTACATCTTTACCGGAGCCGACGCGGGTGTCATGCGCCTGGCGGCGAAGAATTTCGCGAAGGCCGTAAACTGCCCGGCCGAAAAAGAAAGGCCGTGCGGGTCGTGCGCGTCCTGCAGGAAGATAGATTCACAAAATCACCCGGATATTTTTTTCGTGGAGCCCTCCGGCGCGTCTTCCTCTATCGGTATCGACCGGATAAGGGCCGCCATCCGGCAGGCCAACATGAAGCCCTACGAGGCGAGGAAAAAGGTTTTTATTATAAATGAGGCCCATTCCATGAACCGGGCCTCATCCAACGCCTTCCTGAAGACACTCGAAGAGCCGCCTCTTGATACGACATTTATCCTGATAAGCCGTTCGGAAGAACTGCTTTTGCCCACAATTGTATCGCGCTGCCAGGTTATAAAGTTTTCGGCCGCGTACGGCGCGGGCAATTTTCCCGGGGGGCGCATCGGGGAGGCCTTCGCTTTTAAGGAAAAAAATAGAGAAGCCGTAAAGGAGGGCCTCGATGTCCTCGTCGCTTTTTTCAGGGACATGTTTTTATACAAGGCGACGGGCAGGGAAGACGCCCTTTTTTACAGGGACAGGATTGACGAGATAAAAAGACAAAGCGGTAAGTACGACGCCGGGGAGCTTGACGGCCTCATAAAGAGGATGATCACACTGCGCTCATACGCGGATTACAACGTAAATCCGAAGCTTATCATTGACGTGTTAAATAATGAAATAAACAAAGCTAACCTGTCATCCTGAGGCCCGTCTCCGACCCTACGGGTCGTAGACCCGGAGGGAAGAATCTTTACGTTAAGATCCTTCGTCCCGCATGGCCTATATTGTTCATTGTGGTATGAGGGACTTCCTTCGGTCGTCGGCCCTTACCTCCGGGCCTCCTCAGGATGACAGGGTAGAAAAACTCCTTGGATTATCTTACATTGATGGTTACAATGAGATCGCCGGCGTGGCCGCAGGAAGGGCACATTTTCCCCTGGGATCTTATTCTCAGCTTCTGCCCCGGCCGGGTATCCGGCTTGATCTTAAGGGTGATTTTCTTGCCTTTGTAGTTGAATAAAACTTCGCCGCCGGTTTGCGCGACGTTTTGCGGTATGGCAAGCGCCGCATTCAAATCCGTCTGTTCCCGCGCCTCGGCGTAACGGCTCTCCGGAACGCCTCTTCTGTAGACGTATTCGGTGTGAACGCCATCGCCGCCCATGTCCTGAAAAACACTGAATATGTCTTCCATGCCGCGTCCGCCCCGCGCGGAACCGAATCCGCCTCCGCCGAAGTGTTTGAGGATTTCTTCGAAATCAAACCCCCGGGCGCCGGCAAATTCTCCGCTTCCCGCATCATACCCGTAACCCTTTTTGTAAGCATCGTATTCGGCTCGGCGCTTTTCGTCGCCCAGAACGTAAAACGCCTCTGAAATTTCCTTGAAGCGCTTTTCCGCGGCTTCCCTGTTCTGCGGGTTTCTGTCCGGGTGGTACTTCATGGCGAGATTCCTGTAGATCTTTTTTATTTCATCGAGGCCCGCGTTCTCGGAAACGCCGAGGATTTTATAGTAGTCTTTGCGCGGCATGGTATTCCTATTTTTTTACGGTAAATTTGCCGTTGCCGGTTACTCCTTGTTTATCACCCGTATATGTTATCATATATTAGTGGCATAATCAATATCCTATGGTATAATATTTACGCGAACGGGAAATCAAGACGGAGGTAGAATTTTATGGGTAAAATCATAAAGCTTGTGCTTTTGCGTCACGGCGAAAGCGTATGGAACAGGGAAAACCGCTTTACCGGCTGGACGGACGTCGACCTTTCCGAAAAAGGCATGGAAGAGGCGAAGAAAGCCGGAAAGATCCTGAAAAAAAAGCTCTACACTTTTGATATCGCCTTTGATTCCGTATTGAAAAGGGCCGTAAGGACTTTGTGGATCGTGCTGGAAGAGATGGACCTCATGTGGCTTCCCGTAAAACGTTCCTGGCGGCTGAACGAAAAACACTACGGCGCGCTCCAGGGCTTGAACAAGTCCGAAACGGCGAAGAAATATGGCGAAGAACAGGTCCTTAAGTGGCGAAGGGCCTATGACGTGAGGCCTCCCGCCCTTGAAAAAAGCGACAAGCGCCATCCGTGCCACGACGCACGATATAAAAATCTTCCGGAAAAAGACCTGCCCTCGACCGAGTGCCTGAAAGATACAGTGGCGCGGTTTCTTCCGTATTGGCACGAAAGCATAGCGCCTGCCTTAAAAGAGGGCAAAAAAGTTATTGTTTCCGCCCACGGCAACAGCTTAAGGGCGCTTGTAAAATACCTGGACAGGATCTCGGACGAGGAGATCGTCAAGCTGAACATACCTACGGGGATACCGCTGGTGTATGAGCTCGATGGGAATTTAAAGCCGATAAAACATTACTACCTTGGGGATCCCGAAGAGGTTAAAAAGGCGATGAAGTCCGTCGCTAACCAGGGAAAAGCGAAATAAACAATAAGAAAGACTATCTTACAAAATTTGATGTCATCCTGAGCGAGCTGAAAGCGGCCGTTTCTATCGCTACGGTTCAATAATTACTTTGATTGATTCCCCGGCTTCCGCCACAAGCTGAAAACCCTTTCCCGTTTCCTCCAGCTTCAACCTATGCGTAATCATTTTCTTCACAGGTATCCGGCGGGCGCGGATTAATTCTATCGCCAACCCGGCGTCCTCGGGGCTGTTGGCGTATGAGGTCAGCAATTTTATTTCATTTCTCCAGAATTTATCCACGGGAATCGGAAGCTCTACGCCCGGGTCCGTTGACGCAAAAAATAAAATAGTGCCACCGTGACCCACGCACCTAAGAGCCTGCTTAAAAGCCGTTAGAGCGCCCGTGCAGACAATCACGAGATCGGCCTTGACGGAAACATCATTGCGGGCATCTATTACTTCGTCCGCTCCGAACTCTTTCGCTTTCTTCAGGCGGTATTTGTTTATGTCGGTTGCGATTATCTTCCCGGCGGCGAGGTCGCGAGCCGCCAGAAGGTGCAGAAGCCCCGATATTCCGCTTCCGAGAATAAGCACGTTCTTTCCCGGTTTAAGAGCCGCCAATCTCTGGCCCCGCAAAACGCAGGCGAGCGGCTCTATAAAAGTGGCCTCTTCAAAAGAAATTTCTTCGGGCAGTAGAAATACGCCGTGCTTTACATTGATTCGCGGCACGCGTATGTATTCGGCAAAACCGCCGGGGTAATAATTTGTGGTATGCAAAGTTTCGCAGGCGGTATGATGCCCGGCAAGACAGCGGTGACAGGTATTGCAGGGAACGTGGTGGGATACAAAAACCCTATCGCCGGTTTTACAGCGTTCGACGCCTTTTCCTATTTCGACGATTTCCCCGGCAATTTCGTGGCCCAGGACGCGGGGCGCTTTTTTAATGCGGTACCATTCCAGAACGTCGGTGCCGCAAATGCCGCCGGCTATTACTTTCACGAGGATCTCGCCGGCGCCGATCTTCGGCTTCGGCATCTCCTCGGTCCGCACGTCACGGTTTGAATAATACATTGCAACGCGCATAACCAACCTTTTCAGCTGCGTCGGCTAACCTTACGCGGCTGATAAAAATAGTGTCAATAAAATCAGCCGCGTAAGGTTAGCCGACGCAGCTTGCAACGGTTCTAACTTTTAAACAATTCGTGCGCTTTTTCGGCAGTCGCATTCTCGTGAACTATTGCCTGAAGAGCTTTCGCCATGCCCGCGGGATTGGGGTTTTGCCAGACGTTCCGTCCAAGATTTATGCCTATGGCGCCTTTCTGCATGCCGTCATGGACAAACTCGAATACTTCCATCTCCGTACTGCACTTCGGGCCGCCCGCCATAACCACCGGAACCGGACAGCCTTTTACCACTTTATCGAAGTCCTTTTCGCACCAGTAGGTTTTTACCACGCGCGCTCCAAGTTCCGCCGCGATACGGCAAGCCATCCCGAGATAGCGGGCATCGCGCCTGGCCAGCTCTTTGCCGACAGCGGTAACAGCCATTACGGGAATACCGTAATTTTCACATACATCAACAAGCCTTGAAAGGCTCAAAAGTGTCTGCCGCTCATAGTCGCTTCCTACGAATACGGAAATACCAACAGCGCAGGCGTTAAGGCGGATTATCTCATCTATGGAAGTGGTAATGCCTTCGTTGGCGAGATCCTTGCCGGTCATGCTCGTCCCGCCGGATACCCTTAGTATTATGGGCTTACTGCCCACGGCTTCTACACATGAGCGCAACACCCCCCGTGTAACAAAGAGCGCGTCGCAGTAAGGAAGAAGCGGCTTTATTGTCTCGCCGGGTTTCTCGAGGCATGTTGTGGGCCCCTGGAAATACCCGTGATCGATAGGCATAAAGAAACAATGCCCGTCGGGCTGAATCAGTTTGCTAAGACGATTTTTTATTCCCCAATCCATCTGTACCTCCGGTTTTTGTACTCAAAAACTGCCCCGGACCCTTCGGCGCACGCGGCGGACGAGGGGGCTTTGTTTAAGGGTTTCATTGTATCTCTTTTCGCCTATTTTTGCAAGTTTTAACCGCCCCACGCCCGCAAGCATGGGGACTTGATATTTCTCCGGGTTTGTGGTATCCTATTGGCATGAAGCTTATAGGCAGTATGCTGTGCAGGCAAAGATATAAGGTTCAGATAAAAACGGGAAGGATCGTCCGGCGCAATAAAACTAATATCTTTTTCTTGTGCATAATTGCTATAGCGATAATCGCGATGAAAACGCTATCCTCGCAGTAAACACACCGCCCTACTCAATCTCTATACTCTCGATATACAATTCTTTTTTTGCCGGAACGGGTTTTATGGCAAGTTCCGCGGCCTATTTTATTATTTTTTCGACAGCATGATACTCATGCATGGTTAGTATTTGCGATATCCGTGGCGGTAGTGTTTGCGGGGCCCACGGGATCCCTGCCCGTGGGGTCTATTATATCTTCCTCGTCCTCCCTGGCGCAGCCTTGGGCCCTGGTGGTAACCTGGCTCTTCAATAAATTTTTCTTTTGGAAATTCAGGATGTTCCACTATCGGCAAGGCGGCCTTGATAAGTTTTTCAATGCTTTTGACATCCCTGCCCTGTTCGGGTGTCGCAAAAGATATGGCGCGGCCTTCGTGCCCCGCGCGGCCCGTACGGCCGATACGATGCACATAATGCTCGGTGTCATCCGGGAGATCATAATTCACAACAAGCTCTATACCCGTAACATCGATGCCCCTGGCGGCAATATCAGTGGCAACAAGTATTTTATACTTTCCTGATTTAAAACCATCCAGGGCCTCTCTTCTCTGGGCAAGTGAACGGTTTGAGTGAATCTCAGCGGCTCTGTGGTACATTCGCTGTAAGCCGCGTGTAAGTTTTTTAGCGCCCATTTTTGTCCGGGAGAAGATAAGCACCGGGCCGTGATAACGTTCAAGCAGCTTTACTAAAAGCTGACGCTTTGAGCTGTGTTTGACAATAAAAACTTCCTGTGTAATGCGCTCCGCGGTAGTTCCCGAGGGAGCGACTTCAAGATGCACGGGGAGCTTCATGTGCGCGGCGGCCATTTTCACGATTTCTCCCGGTATAGTGGCGGAAAAAAGCATGGTCTGCCTGTTTCGCGGAATAAATTTAATAATTTTTTCAATCTGCGGCAAAAATCCCATGTCAAGCATGCGGTCCGCTTCATCCAAAACCAGGACGTTTATATCAGCCAGAAGAACCGTGCGCCGCTCCATGTGATCGACAAGGCGTCCGGGGGTAGCAACCAGAACGCGCGGGTTTTTCCTAAGCGCCTTTAACTGCAGGCTCATGGATGCGCCGCCTATGATAACCGCTGTCTTTATGCCAAAGGACAGGGCAATCCCCTGAAACGCCTCATTAACCTGAATGGCAAGTTCCCTGGTAGGCGCAAGAATCAGCGCGCGGCCCTTTCTCTGGGAAAGGCGCTGAATAATGGGAATGGCAAAGGCAAGCGTCTTGCCGGTGCCGGTCTGCGCGACCCCTATGACATCCTTGTCTTCTATAGCAATGGGTATGGCTTTACGCTGGATCGGCGTAGGAACCGTAAATTTCATCCGATCCAGTATATCCAGTATCCTCGGCGCGATCCCAAGGCCGTAAAAAGAAACGCTTGTCTGATGCGGCGATTGTGTCATGATGACCTATAATAACATTATCGGGCGGTGTTGTATACAACTATTATTGGATTTGGATTTATTTTTTGGACTTCTATTTCGTGTAAGCCTTTATAATTTTCTGCGCGATTAAAGGCTTGCCCTGTGAATCTGTGGGTTGGTTTTCTATTTTCTGGATATTTTCGTATCCTTTTGTAACTTCTCCGAAAATAGTATGCTTTTGGTTCAGCCAGGGCGCAGGTACGGTTGTTATAAAAAACTGGCTTCCGTTCGTGTTGGGCCCGGCATTGGCCATTGCAAGAATTCCGGGTTTATCGAATTTAACATCTTTTGTGCATTCGTCTTCGAAAGAACGATTCCAAATAGAATTTCCGCCTCGGCCCGTACCTGTGGGATCTCCCCCCTGAATCATAAATTTCTTGATTACACGGTGAAAAGCTATACCATCATAATAACCTTTTTTAACCAATCCCACAAAATTTTCGCATGCCTTGGGCGCAACTTCCGGAAAAAGTTTTAGCTCAATAATTCCTTGAGTCGTTTCTAAAACAATGTCGGCGCCTTTCATGTTTTTATTCTCCCCGTATGCATTCAGTGCTATAAACGCGTAACATAATAGTAATATAAATATCTTCTTCATCCTTCAAACACCCCCTATCAAGACTTGGTGGATAGGCAAGGGAGGGCCTCGTTCCTATTTAAAACGCCTATTTTAACATTAATTTTAACACCAAAATAAAGCATTGTATAGTTTTATTATTATGCGTGTAACTAACATGTCAAGATGATTTAAAT
>Ga0163203_1000384_pt1 | contig 11894 bp, 9 predicted proteins | sample PL_2010_330m_FD_113534 | JGI IMG/M metagenome (GOLD analysis project Ga0163203, IMG submission 113534) | Freshwater microbial communities from Powell Lake, British Columbia, Canada to study Microbial Dark Matter (Phase II) - PL_2010_330m | ecosystem: Environmental > Aquatic > Freshwater > Lake ... | reverse complement strand
AGAACCCGTGGGTACTGGTTGCAAACCATGGGCGATCCGCCCTGGGAAGCTGACATCGACGAGGGCGGCGGACCGCCCGTTCTGGTCTTCTACTCCTTCAAAGGGGGCGTCGGCCGCAGCACAGCGCTGGCGGCCTTCGCCATCCAGCGGGCCAGAATGGGTGAGCGGATAGCGGTCGTGGACTTCGATCTGGATGCTCCCGGGGCGGGGGTGTTGCTGGCGGCCGACGAAATGGGTACCACAGCCGCCTGGGGCGTTCTGGACTACTTGCTGGAGCGGCCTTATGGTCAAGGGGATTTGGGCGACTATTTTCGTGTCTGCCGGCGGGAAGATGTTACCGGTCCCGGTGAGATTATGGTATTTCCTGCAGGTCGAATGGACGAGCGGTATCTGGCAAAGCTGGCAAGGATAGACTTCGAGCCTCATGCCGAAGAAGAGGGAAAACATCCCCTCTTGCTGATGCTAGAGCAGATACGAACAGAGCAGAATCCTGACTGGGTGCTTATAGACGCCAGGGCAGGCCTCTCGGACCCGGCAGGTCTCCTCCTGGGCGGGCTGGCCCACATGTATGTCGTCTTCGGCACATCCTCGGAACAGAGCTGGCAGGGGATCCGTTTGGTCATCCGGCATCTGGGGGCCCAGAGGGTGCTGGAGGGGAAACGTCAGATAGAGGGTATCCTCGTCCAGGCCATGGTTCCCGAGGATACCGAGGCTGCGAAAAATGCCAAGGCAGGATTCTCGGATCGTGCCAGGGATGAGTTTGCAGATCACTATTATGCGGAGGATCCTGAAGATCCGGAGGAGGATCGTCTCTGGTACGTGAGGGATATCGACGATTCGGAGGCGCCCCATGTACCGGTTGCCCTTTATTACAGTCCCAAGCTGGCCCACTTCGATCTCATAGATGACGTGGCCGACTACCTGGCCGAGACGCGAGAGTATCGGGCGCTGACAGATCGCATCGCTGGGCGCTTTGGGAAGAGCGAGGGATGACTATGTCGAAGCAGCAGGATAGAAGAGATCAACTTCTGATGGATCTTACCGATCTAGGTTACGGTCAGGCGGAGGGCGAGGATCTGACCAAGTTTCCCAAGACCTTCTACCCGGTGGCCGAGCATGTAAGGGCCTTCGATCCGGGTGTGATCCTGGTGATCGGGCCCAGAGGATCGGGCAAGTCGGAGCTCTTCAGGGCGGTGATCGAGCTGAACCTGTTGCAGGCCATCCAGCGATGCCTGCCCGATTCGAGGCTTCCTTTCAAAGAGCTGGACAAGGTCAAGTGGATCGCAGGTTATCCAATAAAACAAGAGTTTCCCGACAGTAGGGGGCTGGCCAGATTTCTCCGTGAGGACTATCCAGACTGCGATGATCCGCCGATGGAGGTCTGGTTTGCCTATCTTGTGAGGGTGCTCTGGGAATATCTGAACCCTGAAGACCAAAGCGCCCTCGAGGAGCTCAAGAAGATAGACGGCGGTGACATCGACAGGGTCTACGAGACGTTCCAGCGCCTGAAGAATGCACCAACTCTGGCCCTGGACCACCTGAATACCAGACTGGAGGAAGAGGATCGGTACATCTTCGTAGGCTATGACGAGCTGGAGACTCTTGGAGCCAAAGCCAAGGACTGGCTTGCCATGAGCCAGGCAATCGGCGGGCTGGTTGCCTTCTGGGCCGCCTACACTCGCAGATGGCGAAGACTCCGGGCCAAGATCTTCCTGCGGACAGACCTCTTTCAGCGCTATGCGACTTATGGTGGACCCGATCTGGCGAAGCTGGCCGCGAACCGGGTGGAGCTCACCTGGAGCGACAGGAACCTTTACGCCATGCTCCTGAAGAGGATCGCCAACACCAGCGACAGGCTATGGGAGTATGTGGAAAAAAACACTCACGGGATTGAGTTCTTCTATGATAAAGACCTCGGCCACGTTCCCCGTCTCGCCAGGAGCGAGGATGTGAGGCCCTTTGTCAAGAAGATAGCCGGGGAGTTCATGGGGACCAACATAAAGAAGGGATACACCCATCGCTGGCTTCTGAACCATATCCGGGACGGACGGGGACAGGCGCTGCCCCGACCGCTGGTTCGTCTGATAGAGGAGGCTGCGCGTCTGCAGAAAGGCTCCTCCCGTAACCTCAAGAGGCCCAGGCTAGTCGATCACATATCCCTCCGCCGGGCCCTGGATAAGGTATCGGAGGGACATGTCAAGTACTCCGAGGATGAGTGGCCATGGCTATCCGATCTTAAAACGCATCTCGACGGCCAGCAGGTTCCCTGGGAGCGGCGTGAGCTGATGGATCTGATCAGGAGATGGCTGCACGACGAAGAGGGCGCTCAGCGCAGGGACCTTCCTGAGGACAGCGCCCCGGGGCTCGTGGACTATATGGTCGAGGTGGGCATCTTCCGTGAGCGCACCGGCGGCCGGATCGACGTTCCCGATCTATTCCTCTCCGGTCTGAAGTTGAAGCGAAAGGGCGGGGTGCGAAAGAAGTGACGCTCGCGGGAGTGGCGTCTCCACCGGTCGCAGTACCCTATCGGCCGATAGCCTGAGTATCCGGAACTTGAACTTAAGCACCAACAGATATAAACCTGAAGTCTCAACTCCCATAACCGGAGCCGGGGTGGCAGAGCGGACTAATCTTCTGTCTCCGAGGGGCCTGAAGAGTCCATACGCGGCAGGCTCGAGACCTGTTGTCCCTTTGGGGACGCTTGGGTTCAAAATGCTGAGGCGATAAAGCTTCTTCATGAAAATCCCAACCCCGGCGCCACAAGATCTGCTGGAAAGGTTAATATTGCAGCAGTTCGCTTGCGGTTGCGACATCATATAAACGAGGTAACTATTATGGCCAGGTTCCCAGAAGCCGAAAACCGGATCTTGAATATGAAGATATGTATGCGTTGTAACGCGCGCAACTCTGTGCGTGCAACCCGCTGTCGTAAGTGCGGCTACAAAGGGCTTCGCATGAAGTCTAAGGAGAGCAGAGGATAATCGATTTTTGTTGGCTGGGGATATTCATGATCGGCCCTGTCGAGGAGAGGCTATTCCAGGTCGTGGAGACGACAGGAGCAGCTCATCTCACCCTCATCGATCCAGATTTCCAGAGCCCGGCGGAGGCAGGCCAGATGGCTCGAGCAGGGGCCAGGGGCGGTACCGATGCCATAATGGTAGGCGGATCGACGGGAGCCACTGGAAGGATCCTGGAAGATACCGTAGAAGAGATCAAGAAATTGGTCGACCTCCCGGTGGTGCTCTTTCCCAGCTGCGCAGGAGGGCTCTGTTGGAACGCCGATGCCGTCTTCTTCATGAGCCTCCTCAACTCCAGAAACTCGAGTTACCTCATCGAGAACCAGGCCCTGGGCGCGCCTCTGGTCCGCCGCTACGGACTGGAGTCCATACCCATGGCCTACATCCTGGTGGAACCCGGCGGCACCGTTGCCTGGGTGGGCGACGCCAAGACGATCCCCAGGAACAAGCCCGAGATCGCCGTGGCTTATGCCCTGGCGGGCAAGTACCTGGGCATGAGATTGGTCTATCTGGAGGCGGGATCGGGCGCTGACCGGCCGGTGCCTCTAACCATGGTCAAAGGCGTCAAGAAGGCCTTAGGCAGCTCTCTTTTGGTGGTGGGCGGGGGGATAAGTTCCGGCGAAATCGCCAGAGAGCTGGCAGAGGCGGGTGCCGATCTGATCGTTACCGGGACCGCCGTCGAGAGGAGCGAAGATACAACTTCCTTAGTTCGCGAGATCGCCGGGTCCATAAAGGTCCGATGATCCAGCTTTTTATATCTCCTGCGCATACTGCTTATCATGTCCTATTTTGCAGCTGAGAATATGAAAAGCTTCCTCTCCGACCGCGACCTTGATGGTCTTCTCATCATCGGAGATAGCATCTGCAGTCCGGACATCTACTACTTATCCCGCTTCTTCGCGCCCGACAGGTTCAGCCTTCTGGCCACCGATGCGGTTACCATATTTGTGTCGGGTCTGGAACATGGCCGTGCGACGAAAGAATCCAAGGCGGACGAGGTGATCAGCACCACAGACTACGATATATTGGAGAAGCTGGAACATTTCGATAAGCCCGAAGATGCCTACACCGCAGCTCTGGTAGAGTTTCTGCGCGACCGCGGTATGAAGCGCCTGGGCGTTTCCCGGAGCTTCCCGGTGGGCATCTACCAGGACCTTGCCGATGAGTTCTCCATGTCGATAGTGGAGTGCCCCGTATCTGAATGGCGTGCCGTCAAGACTGCCGAAGAGATCGAGGCCATCAGGTCCACCCAGCGCGCCACCGAGGCGGCTATGAAGGTGGCGATAGATATGATCGCCAGGTCTCAGCCCAGAGGCGAGCATCTCCATCTGGACGGGTCGCTTTTGACTTCGGAGAGGGTGAGATCTGGCATAGATATCTCCCTCTTGGAGGGAGGATGCGAAGCTGCAGATACCATAGTTGCCGGCGGCCAAAAGGCTGCTATCGATCCACATTGCAGCGGCACGGGTCCTCTTCCCGCCAACGCTTCCATCGTGATCGACATATTTCCCAGGTCCAAGAGGTCCCGGTACTTTGCCGATATGACCAGGACCGTCCTCCGGGGCGAACCCGACCAGGATATCATGGACGTTTACGAAGCCGTACTGGAGGCCCAGAAGGCCGGCATCGAGGCCGTACGGCCTGGGACGACCGGGAAGGAGGTTCATGCCAGGGTCTGCCAGGTATTCGAAGACCGAGGCTACCCCGAGCGCAGAGATCGTGGCTTCATCCACTCCACCGGTCACGGTGTAGGCCTGGAGATCCACGAAAAGCCGAACCTCAGCGAGATCGGTGGCCCTCTGGTGGCAGGCAACGTAGTTACCGTGGAACCTGGGCTTTATTATCCCGACCTGGGTGGCGTGCGACTGGAGGATCTGGTGGTCGTAAGAAGCACAGGATGCGAGAACCTTACAAGACTTGAAAAGCGACTAACCCTCTGAAATGAATGTGATTCGTCATGGAAGCTGAAGTGCTCGAAAAGTACAGAAAAGCGGGAACGATCCTCTCAAAGGTCCGGGAGATGGCTAAGTCCAGGATCGATGTGGGCGTGCCGCTCCTGGAGATCGCCGAATTCGTGGAAAAAACCACCAGGGAGCTGGGTGGCGAACCTGCCTTTCCCTGCAACATATCTCGAGACCGGGTGGCCGCTCATGATACTCCTGCCCCCGGAGACGAGAGCGTCTTCGGTGAGGAGATGGTGAAACTAGACATCGGGGTGCACGTGGACGGCTACATCGCAGACTCTGCGGTGACCGTAGACCTCGGCGGTCATCCCGACCTCGTGGATGCCTCTCAGGCGGCTCTGGCGGCTGCCCTCGAGCTGGTGACTCCTGGAATCAATACCGCCACGCTGAGCGCGGCGATCGATGAGGCCATAAGTGGTTACGGTTACAACTCTGTGACCAACCTCACCGGGCATGGGCTGGATCGTTACCTGGCCCATGGCCCACCTATCATACCCAACAGGTCGGTAAAGAGGGGGGTTACGATAAAGGCCGGTGAGGTGATCGCCATCGAACCGTTTGCTACCGATGGGGTGGGCAGGATCTCCGAGGCGCCCCATGCAGAGATCTATAGTTTCATCGCCAGAAGGCCGGTGAGGTCGAAGCCTGCGAGAGCTCTTCTTAAGGATGTGGAAGAAAACTACACGGACCTGCCCTTCGCCCGCCGATGGCTCACGGGCGATAGGAAAGACTACGCTCTGGGCCAGCTTGTGAAGGCCAGGGTTCTTCATGGGTACCCTTTGCTCTGGGAAGCAGAAGGTGTGCTGGTTTCTCAGGCGGAGCATACGGTGCTGGTCCTGGAAGGTGGGTGTGAGGTGACCACCAGGTAGCACCTAAGACGATCTCAGGGATGGTCAGACGTTCTTGGCATCGACGTCTTCCTTGTAGCTGTCGTCGCCTATCATGGCCGCAGATATGGCGTCGATCCCGTCCAAGAGCTCGGCCACGGTGCTGTCGGGAAGGTCTGCGAAAACCTCCTCTGGTATCGTCTCTCCGCCTATTACCCTGGCCCCTGCTTGGCTAAGTATCTCCAGAGCATCGTCTATCCGGCCACTGCCCTCGGCATCGAGCGCCTTCTCGACGAGCACCTGGATGGGGGTGTCGCTATTGTAACTTTTTCCGATATAGCGCTGGCAAGAGCAGAAAACGGATGTCAAAGAAGTTCTCAGCGAGTCGATCATGAGGTCGGCGTCTTCGCCCAGGGGTTCATGTTCCTCGGATACGATTTCCCGGATATCGTCAATCGAAGTGATGGCGGTGTCATTTGATATGAGATCGTGCTCCTGTCTGGCGATGATCTTCAGACATGCCAGGACCACGTCGTCCATGGCGTTGACGAAGTCTGCGGCTCCTGGTTCATCTTCAGATCCCTGGAGGTTGAACTCGCTCTCCTTTATCTTATTTATCCAGTTCTGCCAGCGGTTCTTGGTGTAAAATTCTTCCTTCATAATTCTTCCTTCATAATTATCCTCTCATCGGTAGGCGTCCACCAGTGCCACCCGTTCCAGCACCAGGTCAGGTATCTTATATTCACCCACCGCCTCGATCTCTTCGTCTGAGATCTGAAAGATCTTCTTTACTACTTTAGGGTTCCAGGTGGGTCCCTGATCATCAAGTTCGATGATGCCGGATAGTTCTGGCGACCTGCCGTTTTCTATCACTAAGAGCGCGATTCGCTCGGTAGATCCTGATATGCCCATGGAAAGGGCCCGCTCGATCTGTCGTTGCCCGGAGGCATAGCGTAGGATCTCCAGACCCAGGTCCTTTGCAACATTCCTGTCCTCGGCGAAGGCCCTGAGCGCCTTCTTCGCAGCGGAGGTCACGTGCATCTCGTTCACTACCATATCCGCGTCCAGGGCCTGGATAACGCACCCGTATTCGTCCTGTAGGTCACCGATGGTAGTAAGAAAGGCATCTTTCTCCCTCACCTTCGGCCTTCCTAAGAGCATATGAACCCTGCCGCTCATCTAGAGGGGGTTTGGTAATGGAGGTTAAAAACTTGCGGTCGATCGGCGGCGTCTTGCCCCCTGAATGAATTCAGAGTTCGATGATGAGCCGAGTGTTGTAGTGCATGGAGATCACCACGCCTCTCACCCAAAAAGAATTTGTGCTACACAAGCTATCTACACAGCCTGCGAGAGGGTGGGGTTCGCATCTAAAACGAGATGAACGGGCAGCTTATATCTGCCCTGATATGTTCACACTAATCTTGCGCGCTGAAGCCTCAACAGATCTGCAGTGTCCAGCTTTTCACCTTGTCTGAATTGAGTAAGGATATCCTCGGCTTCTTTTCTGGCATCTGCCTTTACGCGATCTCCTCTGCGTTCCCTGCTCTTCTTCCTGAGGCCTACGATGACCTTGTCAAAGTCGCGGATCTCTCTTTGAGTCCTTATGAACTCTTTGTGCTGCTTATCTGCGGCTTCTTGAGCCTTCACGAACTCTCTATGAGCAGAATCAGCCGCGGCCCGAATCTTGTCCGCCTCTTTGAAGGTGCGAATCATCTGGTCGTGGTAATCTTGGGCCTGTTCGGCATACTTGGTGACCAGCTCGTGGTACTCAGATGCCTTGTCCTTGAGCTCCTGAGCGTCGTTCAGAAGATCTTTGAGCACATCGTTCTTCTCCAGCTGTGCCTTTCTCGTCTTGAACTCCGAACTAAGAGCAGATATCTTCTCCACCAACTGTTTCTCCTTATCCGGGCTGAGAACTTCCGTCTGTTGTTTGAACTCCAGGTGGTCGATCTCTCTGCGCAGGCCCCTGATGGACCTGTCGCCGCTCAGGTTGTACTTCTTCCGGATATCATCGATCTTGGTGTAGAGATCGTTCGTCTTCTCGTTGTACTCGTCCCGCTTCAGCTTGGCCATCGCGACGTTCTTGTTGTCGTCATCTCGGAGCTTCTTGAGCTCTTGGGCCTTGTCTATTAGCTCTTTTGTCGCCTTGTTAAGTTCGTTCCGCTTTGCAGCCCATCGGCTCGCATCTGCGTTTAGCCGACTGCGGTCCTCCTTAAAACCAAGGGCGTCCTGCTTGAGCTTCGTCTTTTTCTCTTCCAGTTCTGCCAGCATCCCCCGTTTTGCCTCCTTTTCCAGCACAAAGGCTGGTAGTTCGTCCGCTTCTTACAGCGCTATACTTGCGGTGGGGTCCCGCTAATATTACATGCCTCTTCATCGATCAAGCTCGAGCTATCTGAGGTGGTGTATCGATGATGATCCTGGCCAGGGGCGATGTTTCTGTACCAAAGATAAGATCCATCCCGTCGACCTGAATTAAAAGATAGCTTGCTAATATAGACCGTGGTAGGCATATGACGTACCACTGGTTAATCTTTAACGTGTTTATTAATCTTTTGGTTAGCCTTGTTTGGCTGCAGGAAGATGACCGGCCAGAGATATGTATCATCTGATACCAAAACCTACAAGTCCTCTGAACATTTGTACTGCGCTTGTACATGATATATGACATACTGTACTGGAGGACCGATTTTGAAACCTGAGATGTACAAAGGGATGCCCGCCGTATTCAAGAGGAAGGATGGAAACTTCGAGATTAAGCTGCTGGTCACCGGCGGGATGCTAACCCCAGGACAGATCAAGCGGGTGGGCGAGGTTGCCGGGCGGTATGGGGCAGAGGTTCACCTCACCATGCGGCAAGAGGTATCGATTCTGGGGGTGCCTGAAGATAAGCTGGAAGGGGCTCTGGCCGAGCTGGAGGATGTGGGACTCCGGCCGGGTTCGGCGGGCATGACCTTCAGGAACGTCGTCTCTTGTCTGGGGGAAACTTACTGCTTCAAGGCCGCTGCAGAGACCACGGCCCTTGCCAAGGAGATTGGCGAGCGGTTCACCGGTGAGAAGACGTCCGGTCCCCTCAAGGTGGGGATAGGTGGTTGCCCCTTCCCCTGCACCCGGCCGCAGTTCAACGAGATCGGGTTGATGGGCCGGGTGAGGCCGGATCTCGACCTGGATAAGTGTACCGGCTGCGGAAAGTGTGTCGAGGTTTGTAAGGTCGGTGCGGCCACTTTGGTCGACAAAAGAGCGGTGGTAGACTATGACAAGTGTATCATGTGCGGCAGATGCGTGGTAAACTGTCCGGTGGGTGCCAGGTACTCTGCAGAAGACGGATACATGTTCTTTGTCGGGGGGCGGGGGAGCTGGCCACCACACGAAGGCTGGATCCTGCAGGACTTCGTGTCGCGAGAGGATATTATGCCCTTGATCGAGCGGATATTGAAGGTGTACAAGGAGCAGGCCAAGCCTGGGATGAGGCTGAGAGAGTTCATCAATACCGTCGGGTTCGAGGAGTTCAAGAAGCAGGTGCTCACCTCTTGAGACATATTAAAATTTTTGGCTCTCGTTCTGGACTCGATAGAAACATGGAGGGCATGACATGTATCACAATAGCGCCCTCCGAATTACTTGCTTGATGCTGGTTTTAATCAATAGATGCATGACGACTAAGAACTTAGCCTAAATAAAAATACAAGTAGCATCAATTCTTCTGGTTAGTCCGGTATCTCCAAATATGCCTCTCAAGAAGCCCTTGCAGTTCATCTACGGGCAAATGTAAAAGTTTTATTATAACAATGGTGGTTCTTTCGGGAAAACCGATCAGGTCGCAAAATTTAAGTACAATCTCTCATATGTTTTTATTAGGATGCATGATACGAGAGTTCCGGCGATATGTCAGCTATCTGCCGTAGATACATTGCTCTTTTATCGTAAGGTTAGAGAAATCGCATTTGCTGAGAAAATGGTGTATGACTGTAAAGAATGATAGAGATTGTCAAGTGGAGGTGTAGATCATGAAAGAAGAGTTTAAATGGTTCCTGCGGGACGAGGTGGTGAACCCGGGCCTGTGCACTTATTGTGGTGCATGCGCTGCAGTATGTCCGAACGACAGGATCGAGTTTCTGGAAGACGGCCCAGCACTGACGGAGGAATGCCCGAGGGATGGAATGGGGGCATGCATGAATGTATGCCACCGGATAACGACAGATGCGTCACGTATGGGCCTGACCATATTTGGCTTCAAGGCAAAGCCGCCATCTCTCATCGGCCAGTACGAGAAGATGGTGAGCGCAAGAGCGGTAGATAGTGCAATCAGAGAGGCTGGACAGGATGGTGGCGCTGTAACTGCACTGCTTGCATATTGCCTGGAGAGCGGCCTGGTCGATGGCGTGGTGGCAACAAAAGGGATGTGGAAACCCACTCCGAGTGTCATTACCGATAAAGCAGGTCTATTGGAAGCTGCCGGTTCAAGATACTCGGTTGCGCCGATACTCACCGCCGTTGAGGAAGCTGGAAAGACGCTTAATAAGATTGCTGTTGTGGCTCTGCCCTGCCAGGTCAATGGCCTCAGAAGAATGCAGTTCTTTGAGGGACTGAATGCGCATCCACTGGAGGTGAGCGAAGAAGACGGCATGCCTGTAAAGCTTCCTGCCTTTGTTTACACCATCGGACTCTATTGCATGCAGAACTTCTCCTATGAAAGGTTGAAGGACTTTCTGACCGCCAAGGGGGTTGATCTCGGAAAGGTCAAAAAGTTCACCATAAGGCAGGAGACGATGCGACTGGAAATGGAAGACGGCAGCGTAGAGATTGATCTTGGGGAGTTCGAGGATGCCGGAGTCGTCTGGGACGGCTGCAGCGTCTGCAGAGATGCGGTTTCCAAGCTTGCTGATGTATCGGCCGGTTATACCGGCACTCCCAAGGACTGGACTACTCTGATAGCCAGGAATGCGAAAGGCCTGGAGCTGATCGAGGGGGCTGAGAATGCAGGATATATAGAGACCTCCTCTGAGGTGGAAGTAGACCGGATAGAGGAATTTGCAGATCGTAAGATGCGAAAGTTCGATCGAGAGCTGAAAAAACGTCTGAGTGAGGAGAAGCCGATCAAGTTCTACTGGGCAAGCGATTATCCGGGCGTGAGAAGAGAAGCAAAGGGGACGTTCTTCGTCAAGATAAGAACCAGCTCTGGACTTGTGAATCACGACTATCTGGCAAAGGTCGCGGAGCTTGCAGGAAAATATGGTGATGGCTCACTGGAGTTTACCACCAGGCAGACCATTGAGATCCAGGGCGTCAACGGTGAGAAGATCGATGATCTGATGGCAGAGCTCTACGAGAAGGGCCTCATGACCATCGGGATGGGCTATGTTGTGGCCTGTCCGGGGATGGCTTACTGCCCGGAGGGGCTTGTGGAGACTAAGCAACTTGCAAATGAGCTAACGGCAGAGTTTGTACAGCGATTGACACCACACAAGATGAAGATCGGGGTTGCTGGATGTCCGAATTCTTGTGTCAGGGTCAGACGCCATGATATAGGCATAATGGGGCATGTCAGGCCTGTCCTGGACCTGGAAACGTGTAACGGGTGTGGGAGATGTACCGAGACGTGCAAGCCCGGTGCCCTATCTGTTGTTGCAGGAAAGGCTCAGATAGACCGGGATACCTGCATCGAGTGCGGATGGTGCATCCGGAGCTGTCCGCATGAGGCGATGATCGAAGAGGCCAAGGGTTACTCACTCTGGATAGGGGGCAACGATGCGAGAATTCCCACAGACGGCATCCTGCTGAAGAACTTTTGTACAAAGGAGGATCTGTTCAGACTGATAAACAGCGTGGCAGCCGTCTTCCTCAAGTACAGGACAAAACCTGGGCGAGAGCGCCTCGGGAACGTCATCCGGAGAGTTGGCGAAGGAGAGTTTCTCAGAGAGGTATTTGAGACCGAAGAGAAGATTCGATCTAAATAAGGCCGCAGCTTAACGAGATCGGGGTGATGGGCCGGATCTCGACCAGGAGAAGTGTATCCTGTGCGGCAGATGCGTGGTAAACTGTCTGGTGGGTGCCAGGTACTCTGCAGAAGCCGGATACATGTTCTCTGT
>Ga0163203_1000382_pt1 | contig 12021 bp, 12 predicted proteins | sample PL_2010_330m_FD_113534 | JGI IMG/M metagenome (GOLD analysis project Ga0163203, IMG submission 113534) | Freshwater microbial communities from Powell Lake, British Columbia, Canada to study Microbial Dark Matter (Phase II) - PL_2010_330m | ecosystem: Environmental > Aquatic > Freshwater > Lake ... | reverse complement strand
GTACGTGTTTAGCCACCTAGCCTCGCCCTCAACATCTGAAAGCTGTTGAGCCCTTGCTGTGCCCATGTCGCCAGCACGGTCATGATCCTCTCGTGGATAGACGTGCCCTTCTCGTTACGCAGTGTCCCTATGATCTTCCGCTGAACGACATGCTCGCGCAGCGCCCTTTCTGCCCTGTTATTCGTTGGCTCCACACCCTGATGAATGACAAACGCGAACCAGTACTCGAAGCCGTTCTCAATCTTGCCAATGAACTTTTCCACCTTCTCACTGACGTATTCTCGCCGAATCCATCGTTTAAGCGTTGCTCGCGCCATGTACCATAACCGTCTCCGAACTCCTGGCGGAGGATCCTCTTCCAGCGCGGCATTCAGTTTCCGATAGAGACTCCTAAGAGCTCTGTGCAGCGGTACAGCCTCCGCACTCTTCTCGGCGAGATCCTTCGATTCGCGAAGTAGATGCGCCCAGCATCGCTGTATGCGGTTGGTGAAACGGGCATACGGTTTCCAGCCGTCACACACAATCATCCCCTTGAATCGCCTCGTCAGGACTTCCATCAGGACTTTCGTGCCCCGACTCTTCCGAATCACGACAAACGTCTCTGCGGGTGTAGTGAATGCCCAGATCCAGTGCTTCTTTCCCTGGACCTTGATTGACGTTTCATCCACGTACAGCACCTCAGCAGTGCGGATTCTATCCAGTATCGCTTCGTATTCCGATTGAACCGCATCTGCGGCACGACGAGTGAGATCGAGTATCGTTGCAGGACTTATATCCAATCCGTACTGCCGCTTCAGTGCGTTCCGGATCTTCCGGTGGGGCAGCCGATCCTCATATTTCTGCAGTGCCGTCTGGGCAATGGTGTTGTTACCGAATATGCCCTCTTTTGGGCAACCGGCAGCGGTTGCAACGACTTCTTTACGGCAGCAGGGGCAGGTGTAATGTGCAATTTTGTATTCGGTGACGATGACTGGCTGTGGCTCTGGAATCTCCTCTATTATCCTCGATTCCACTCTGAACGGGTCACCAAGCTCAGTTCCGCAATCGGGACAGCGCTCTGTCGTGACCTCCACGTGCTTATCTGGTTCCACCCGAGGTCTTGTCACTCCTTTATGCCCTTTCTTTTGACCAGGTTTTCCCTTGACACCTCTCTTCTGGCTCGTTTTGCGAGTGCCGCCGCGTCTTAAACTCGGCGGAGTATGCGCATTTTCATAGTTGGCCAGTTGGGCTTCGAGTTGCCTTATACGTGCCTGAAGCAACTCATTTTCACGTTCAAGTTGAGCAATCACCGTTTGCAGTTGCCTGATGATCTCGTCTTTGCCCATTCGCCGCTTGATAGGGTATCGCAGTCATAATATAAAAGTTTTCGGAAAAAACGGATTTTTGGAGCGGTATGATGGTGGGGAGGATGAGGTAATTGGAGTTGGAGCTAAACACGTACTCCAACTCTTTTGCTTGTGGCCCTCCTATAGGAGTGAGATCCACCGTTACCGAATAGATCCCGCTACGATCGGTAACATTGACGCTGAGCTGTGCTTCTTGAACGCCGTTTGCAGCAATTGAAGCAGGAATAGCGGTCGGATCAGTCACAAGTGGTGGTTCATTGTCCTCGCCAATGACGTTTGCTGAAAATTGCAAACCGATGACACTGGAGGAAGATAGAACGGTAACTATCGTCAGTGCGACAAGAAAAACTCCTATCTTGGTCCTTGATTTTGGTATTGGTGCTTTTTGTCTCATCATTTGTCCTAATCCACCGCCTCCCAACTCAATTCCACAACAGCCTTGTAGTCACCCGCCTCTTGATCTTCGGGTACGAGTAACACGACATCGTAGGTCTCCTGCTCACCTGCGGCTAAGGTAGAAATAACGGTAGGGGAAGAGGTGTTTGTGAGCGCTATTTCGTTTCCTGCCGGTCCGAGCTTAAAGTTATTCCCAGGTATTAGGTTCTCGTCGTTTCCATTCAACCCGAAAACATCACTCAGATTGGTCTTGAAAACTGCATAAATCTCTGCAGGGGTGTCGCCCGTATTATTCAGGGTGAGTGAGATATTGATTTGAGTTGTTTTTCCTGAAAATACCGGACTAAAACTAACATTGTGTGCGGTGACGACAACGTTTGGACCGCAGGGGGATATCGTAATCGTATAATGACCCGCAGGGCCCCAATTACTCGCAGTATTCTTCGCCTTCACGTGGAAGTACCATATTCCGTCAGTCAAATTAGTGTAGGACGTCGTGTTTTCGGATGTGTCACAGGTGTCAGCAGGCGTCGTATCTGAGGACTGATCCAGTGTGTAACTGTAACAGACGATTTCAGATGCGTCTTGAGGCGTGGTCCAATTAAAAGTCGCATTTCTGGTACAATATGATTGATTCTCATCAGGATGTGTAAGTGAAGAAATTATAGGAGCTTGTGGAACGGAGCCCGTCGGTTCGATTATAGGGGGCACTATGTAAGCGTTCCAATTTTCAATGTCACATTGGCCATATTTTATCTTGAACCATCCGTTTTCACCCCAGCTAGTTCCCCAGCTATTCTTGCATATCCAGTACCCAGCCGTCTCGTTATAGCCTACAATGCTGACCAAATGGTATCCCTGAAGATTTCCCCAAACATGCTCGTAAATCCCTTCGCCGTAGTAGTAAAAATCCGCATACACCGCCATTCCAGTCACAATTGGTGCGTCGAGTACACGTCCTTTAATGTCCGATCGTGAGGTGGATATCCACCCCCAGTCGGTAATTTGCCAAATTTTCGATGCATTGTCGGGACAAGCGGTATCGCAAGAAATTGTGTCGTCTGCCTGATAGGGGAAACACGACTCATCTATCGTTCCTTCGTCCCTCAACCAGTCCAGTACTGCATCCTCATACCACCCGTCACAACCTCCGGGTGAGCATGAAAGGAGATCTTGCTCCGAAAGATCTTGATCGAATGTTGGATTGCCCTTTTGAATGTTAATATGCGCTTCCATAGCTGCGAGTGAACCGAAAGCCCAGCAGCTTCCGCAAGAGCCTTGGTCCCTAATCGGTGTGGTCCAATCTTCTCCGCCATAGTTCCGCCAGTCAAATGCTGTGGGATATGAAGGTGCGGTGTCACCTACCATCACCATTTCGGTCGAATCCATCGCCGGAATGCTAAAGGAATCGTTGATCTTTAAACCACAAAGCATCTCTTTATCCTCAATAGGGAGATTGGAAAGGGTCGTTCTCTTGGCAGTCCACTGAGCGCTCTTTTCGTTTATGACATTCTGAATCGCCACTTCAACACCCTCGTACTCAATGAAAGTGTCTGTTTGAATGGTCTCGTTATCAACCCCTTCTTGCGAGAATGCTTCTTCCATTGGCTGAGCTGTCGCTCCGGTTGTTAAAACAATCGTTAGCAGAGCACAAACCACAAGGGCGCGAAGAAATTTCTCCATTTTTATTAGCTTGACTAACGGGGAAACAACTTATATAGTGAATTGAGTGGAATATTGCACCGACGAAACAAGATTGTTTTGTTTAAAAAACCATTCGTCACTGTAATTCGGCTTATTAGTCTCTTGAAGAACGACTTTCACAATTTTTTTTTCGTTATCTCAAGGGGCGACTTTCTACAGACTTTTTTCTTTTGGTAAAAGAAACGTCTGTACATGCTCACCTTCGTTGGTCTCGGCTTGTACGATGAGAAGGACATAACTGTGAAAGGACTGGATGCGATACGAGCGGCAGATACTGTCTTTGCTGAGTTTTACACCTCGCCGTTAGGTGGCAAAACAGTCGAAAAGATGGAGGCTATGTACGGCAAACATATCGTTCTGTTAGACCGCAGCGACGTAGAGGAGCACGCAGAAGAGCGGATTCTGACGTTTGCACAGCATCAAAACGTGGTTTTGCTCTGCGGCGGTGATGCGATGATTGCCACGACGCACGTTGATCTGCGGCTCAGAGCGATCGATCAGGGAATCAAGACGCGCGTAATACACGCACCGTCTATTTCCTCAGCAGTTGCCGGTCTCTGCGGGCTTCAGAATTACAAATTTGGTAAATCTGCAACGGTCTCGCCACCATACAAGGAGTTTATCTCCGAAGTACCGTACGACACGATACGAGCAAACAAAGAGCGCGGGTTGCATACGCTGCTCTATCTCGATCTCTCAATGCATATAAACAATGCGTTAAGGCTGCTGGAGAAAGTTGAGAAAGAACGAAGCGGTGAACTGCTGAAAAAGTCAGTACTTGTTGGGATCGCACGCGCTGGTTCTGAGACGCCCGTGGTAAAAGCGGATTACTTAGAGGCTTTGAAACACTACGACTTCGGTGCACTTCCGCATGTGCTCGTTGTTACTGGTGAACTCCATTTCTTGGAGCGAGAGGCGTTGATTAAGATCGCTCAAGCCCCCGAGGATATTTGAGGGTTTTGCTCGGCAGAGACTTTGCCTCTTTTTGATCAAAAAAGGGCTGCTACAAATTATTCACGTACGCCGCTGCATCCCACTTTCCTTCTTACCTTTCGCCAGTTTCCGTATTGAGCCTAACCCTTTTTCTTGCAGCTCCTTTACTTCAATAAAGCCCTTCTCAGCCGCAGCTTTAACTAACGCTTCTCCTTGCGCGGTGCGAGCGAAGACCGTTGACCAGCCATCATCTGAGCCGACCGAGCCGACGGAGATATCTGCGAGTTCCGCGGTGTAATCCATGCAAACCAAGCAACCCTCGCCAATGTAGCCCTTTATATCGTCCAATGGAATAGTGATCGTTTCATTTCCGGTTACTAACAGGTCTTTACCCTTGATGCTGAACTTACTCACGCCTTCTAACGAGCCGTTCGCACGCTGCTTCGTCACGAAATCCAGCAGCGCCTCGGTGAAGTTCTCCATGCAAAACAGACCGATTAACAATTTCATCTTATTTGCGCCCACATCGTACGGCTGCTCTGCCGTCTGCACTTTTCGTAACCCTTGCATCTGACAGGGCAGCCCAACAAACCCTATCTTCTCGCAGCCAGCTTCTATCGCGTCTCGCACGCCGGTCACGCTTGGAGAGAGCGTGTATTTCGTACCTGCACCAGCCTTCAAATCATCGTACGTTCGTGCCAACTTCGTTATCGGCTTCCACCGGTCATCCGAGGTCGTAATTACGCCGCAATCGATTACCCCTTCGTCAAGAGCATACGCGAGTAAAGCAGTAACCACACCGCCGTCTTGCCCTTTATCCAATATATCCTCCTTCGTTGCGCGCGCCGAATAACTTCGCCGATAAACGCCAAGAGCATCGCCGTTCTCTCCTGTACGGGTCTCGCCGAATAATCTCCACTCTATATCTGCCAGTGGCAGGAACGTCCGTGGGCAGAACGCGTAGCACAGCCCGCAGACCGTATCGTACTCCTCAACGAACCGGGGCTCCTTTTTACCCTCTTCATCTTCCGTTATCTTGATCTTATCGCAAAACGCTGCACACGTACCACAAAGACAGCAGATTCGTTTCGCTGTTACCTCATTCGCCAAATTGTCAAAACCGCATTCTAAAAACGTCGGCAAACGCACGTATTTCCGCATTTCCGCCCCTATTTCACCGGTATTTGCTTCTCGTGCCATCTTATTCCACCCCCGCCTTTTGCTTCAATTCCTCATACTCTTTCTCTACTCTTGCCTGTATCTGCTCGATGACGTCATCGGTAAGGTGCCGGAACCGCCGCTGGTCTTTCATGTATTCCTTAACAGGTTTCAACTGCGGAACTTCAACGGTTAAACGGTACTCACCGTTAACCACCTCATAAAGTGGAAATATGCCGGTCTCTACCGCCAAACGACCCAGCTCTATCGTTTGATCGGGTGACGATCGCCAGCCCGTCGGACAGACAGATAGAACATGGACATACGCCGGGCCTTTCATTTCCAAACCCTTCTTCACTTTATCCATTAAGTCAAACGGATATGAGGGGCACGCAGTCGCCACGTACGGTATTTTATGCGCAACTGCGATCTCAGGCATGTTCTTCTTCCACGTTATCTGTCCTATGCTTTGCTTCCCCACCGGCGCAGTGGTTGTCCAGGCGCCGTAGGGTGTAGACGAAGACCGCTGAATACCCGTATTCATGTACGCCTCGTTGTCAAAGCAGCAATAGAGGAAATCATGACCGCGCTCCATCGCGCCTGACAATGGTTGCAAGCCGATATCCGAAGTGGCACCGTCACCGCCAATTCCCACGAATTTGACGCCGCGATCAGGGATTTTACCTTTTCGTATTCGCGCTTTATATGCCGATTCTACACCGGACATCACCGCTCCCACGTTTTCAAACAGCGTGTGAATCCAGGGAACACGCCACGACGTTTGCGGTAACAGCGATGAGAAGATCTCGATGCACCCGGTGGCATTAGTAACGATAATATTCCGCCCCAGCGCTTTAAACACATGCCGCACGGCGAGTGCTTCGCCACACCCGATGCAGGCACGATGCCCGGAGGCAAAGTTCTCTTCTGTTGTGATTAATCGCGGCACAAAGGATTCCTCCTCTCGTTCCGCCTCGCTTCGTTCTCGCTCCATCTTCAGTCCCTCACTCCTATCATCCTAGCTGCGATCTCCTCACTCCACTCCCCTGTCTTTGCTTCCTCCAACGCTCTCGTTACCATGTTTTTATAATCCTTTATCGTAACGTCCCTGCCGCCAATGCCTACAATGAAACTCACTATCTTCAAATCCCCTCGCATATCGTACAATGCTGATTTCACTTCAGAAACCACCGGACCGCCCATGCCAAAGGATAGCGCGCGATCCAACACGACCAGAAGTTCGAGATCCTTTACCGCCTCTCTGAACTCCGCGAAGGGGAACGGGCGCCATAATCGTAATCGTACAAGACCTACAGTTTTGCCTTCTGCTCGCAGCTCATCCACGGCAAGCATTGCCATCTCACTGATGCTTCCCATGGTCAATAGCGCAATGCTCGCATCTTCCATTTTGTACGTCTCCACCGGCGCGTAATGCCTGCCGAACGTCTCGCCAAATTCCTTCCACGTTTCCAGTATTTTCGACTTCGAACGTTCAAAATCGACTTCCTGCGCCTTCTTTGCCTCAGGATAGATGAACGGTGGACCGTAGCAGCCCATACTCACAGGGTTTTCAGGATCTAACGTAAATGGATGCTCGTAGTCCGGGATAAAATCGGCTACGTCCTCATCGTCTGGCAGCACCATATCTTCGATCACGTGCGAGAGATAAAAACCATCAATGTGCACCATTACAGGAAACAGGACATCCTGGGCTTCTGCGATCTTAAATGCGCATACCGTGAGGTCAAATGCCTGCTGATTGTTCTCTGCGAACATCTGAATCCACCCAATGTCCCGAAGCGACATGGCGTCCGAATGGTCGCACCACACCGAAAGTGGCCCTGACAATGCTCTGTTTGCGGCTACAGCAACTACCGGGAGTCGCATCGAAGAGGGAATGTACAGGACCTCGTGCATTAATTCCAAGCCCTGGCCCGCGGAACAGGTAAAAACCCTCGCACCTGCAGCCGATGCACCCACGCATGCGCTCATTGCAGAATGCTCCGACTCCACGCAGATAAATTCCGCATCTAACTCTCCGTCGGCGATCATTTCCGCTAAACGCTCGACAATATGTGTCTGTGGTGTAATCGGATATGCTGAGATAACGTCGGCGTTTGCCATCCGCACCGCTTCAGCGACAGCAAAGGAACCCTCTAAACCCACTATTTTCCCTTTTGTCATCTTCTATCAAATCATTCCTCCTCTTCCTCGACCATCGTTATGACACCGCGTGGGCATTCATGTGCGCAAATGCCACAGCCCTTGCAGTAATACAAATCGCTCTCGAAGAATCCTTCCTCATCCTCGTTTATGCACGCTTCGGGGCAGTAAATATAACATGCCCCACATTTGATACATTTCGTATTGTCACGAACAGGTCGTTCCGAGCGCCACTCACCGGTTTTTGAGGTCGATGCACTGCCGGGCTCGGTAACCACGCAGCCAAGTTTTAGATCTTTCCACCCTTTTGGTTTCTCAGCCATTTTTACCTCCATACCGCATTTGTAATCTGCATATTGCTTCGTTAACTTATCACTGTCTCCTCGTACGCTTTTTTCATCGCTTCAATGTTCTTCACGGCAACTTTTCCAAATCGCTCGTTCAGCGGCTCCTCCAAGGAATCAAGTGAAACAATCCCCGAGGCTTTTATGAACGCGCCAAGCATGGTTGTATTGACGATCGGCAATCCTAGAATCTCTCTTGCGATGCTCATTGCATCCACCGTTGCCAATCGGCCCGCCTTCAGCTCAGATTTCATCTCGGCATGCGGTTTTTTCGTATTAATCACTGCTATTCCGTCTTTTTTAAGCCGCGAGACGACATTGCCTACCTGAAGCAATCCCGGATCAAGCACGACTAACACATCCGGTTCCGCAACTTCTGCCCTTATTTTTATCCGTTCCGTTTCGTCCACGCGTAAGAATGCGAGAACGGGTGCGCCTCTCCGTTCAGGTCCAAAAGAAGGCATTGACTGCGCATGCTTACCCTCACGGATAGCGGCATGAGCAACCAACTCTGCTAAGGTAACCCCTCCTTGCCCCCCTCTACCGTATATACATATCTCCATCATTTCAATCAACTTTTCTTTGGACAGGATGTCTATTTTTGCGGTATTTTTACATTATCTGCGTTTGCCCAAAAATTCCCCTATCCTCTCCAAAGCCTCCTTTAGTTCGTACTGCGATACTGCATAAGAACACCGTACAAAACCTTCACCACACGCACCAAAGACGCTCCCGGGTATGACAACGACTTTCTCGTCAAAAAGCAGTTGCTTTGCAAACTCCTCCGACGTGAGTCCGGTGCTTTTAATAGACGGAAACGTGTAAAACGCACCTTTTGGCTCGAAACAGCTCATTCCTAGGGTATTCAGCCCATTTACCATCAGTCGCCGCCTTCGGTTGTATTCGCTCACCATCCGTTCCACCTCGTCCTCACATCGCAACGCTTCGATTGCCGCCATCTGCGCGGTAATTGGTGCGCACATCATTACATATTGATGGATTTTCATCATCGCTTCGATGATCTCTTTATTGCCTGCGGCATAGCCCAAACGCCAGCCGGTCATGGCATAGGCCTTTGAGAAGCCGTTCAACACTATCGTGCGTTCTTTCATGCCGTTGAGCGCGGCGAAGCACGTGTGCGTGCCCTCATAAGTTAACTTGTCGTAGACCTCGTCGGATATAACGAGCAAATCGTGCTCATTCACTACGTCGGCGATCTCTTCCAGCTCCTTTCTGCTCATTATTGCGCCGGTAGGATTGTTTGGGTAGCTCAGAATAAGTGCTTTTGTGTGCGCGGTTATTTTCTCCTCGATTTGTTCTGCGCGCACCTTAAATTCGTCCTCAACACTGGTAGGTACACCTACGGGAGTCCCACCTGCGAATGCCGTACACGGCTTGTAACTCACATACGAAGGCTCATGAAGTATTACTTCCTCGCCAGGATTGAGAATTGCGCGTAGTGCCAGATCAGACGCTTCACTCACTCCAGCGGTGATTAACAGTTCACCTTTGGGGTCGTAATACACACCAGTCTCTTTATAAATCGAATCAGAAAGCGCTTCACGTAATTCGAGCAGTCCCCAATTAGACGTATACGAGGTGTATCCTTTCTCCAATGAGAATATACAAGCCTCCCGTATACTCCAGGGCGTAACGAAATCGGGCTCGCCGACCCCTAACGAAATTGCTCCTTCCATCTTTTGTGCGATATCGAAGAACTCCCGTATCCCTGAGCCCTTCATCTGTCGTACCCGATCAGCCACTCGGTCGGACATCATATCCATTTCTCTTTTAGCTCCTGTAGTTCCCATAATAATAAAAAATGTGCTGTTTTGCGATTCTGATTTTGCAGTCGCTTTGCCGTTCAGTTAACGTTGCGATTACAGCGTCACTGCCAATCGCTTCCCTTGCTCCTCCTCGCCGTAGAGCTCCCCGTTCTCTTTGTATGTCTTGAGTAAGAAGTGCGTCAGCGTGTTACGAACTTGCTCCAGTGGTGCGATCTTCTCCGCGACGAAATACGCAACCTCCTGCATCGTCTTGCCCGCCACCAACACGGAGAGGTCGTACTCGCCGGAAACCAGCCGCACTGATTTGACTTCCGGGAATCTCGAAATCCGCTCTGCAACTGAATCGTAGCCGGTATCCCGTTCGGGACTGACCTTCACATCGATTACCGCCTGCACAACTTCGATGCCCGCTTTTTCGTAGTTTATCACCGTCTTGTAGCTCCGTATGATCCCTTTGCGTTCCAAACCCGCAATGAGTTCACTCACCTCGGCCGCATCCATTCCAGCCATGCGAGCTATTTCTGCATCATTCAGCCGTGCATTCCCCTCCAATATCTGAAGGATCTCTTTTTCTTTCTCTTTAGCCTCGTCCTTCTCTCCCATCCAAATCACCTCTTACCACACGTTTAAAGGAACTTAAACACCTCTGGAAGCTCTCCAACGGCAGCGCTAAACGTTTCGGGCCAGTTCTCAGTGTCCAGTCCCTTTTGCGCGAGAAATACCGCAGCCCAACGCTCCAGACCCACGCCTGAGCACCCGGACCATAATGCGTCACCGCTCTGCAGCTTCACACCAAACCCTTTGGGGTATTTGTCACCATTCACACTCACATTCTGGAATTCCAGCCATTTACCGCTGTAGGGCAATACAGCCTCGTAATCGGTAGTGCCCACCTCTCTTAACTCTGCCAAGCCGGCTTTGCCCTCCTGCGCCATGAACCAGGGCGTTACCCACGCCTCGCGCCACTCGATGTCCAGTATGTCATGAAAAATATGGCGATACCGCCTTTGCAATTCTTTTGCGTGCTTGATCGTCTGCTGCTTTGTACCGATCCATACTATTTCGACACGATGAAACTCATCAAGCCGCTCGATACCGTGAAGGCCGCCGCTTTCATACCTGTAAGAGGTTCCTGACCGGTCGAAAACGTTTATTGGCAGGATTTCATCAGGCATAATCTTCCCTTGCAGGAAGACCCAAAACGGAGGGCATTGCGCGTAGCACATCCCGCCCACGTTCTCTATCTTCCCCATGATCATATCGAGCGGGACCTCATTCGTTACTTTGAAATAATCCATGACGTCCTCCCAGTATTCAGGATCCCGCGTCTTCGGCGTGCAGACATAGTAGGCCTCTGGATAGATCCCCTTTGCGTGACCAGACCGTTTCCAGACGTCCCAAGCAACGAATTTAGGGAAGATCATCTCGTTATAGCCTAATGGCGTCAGCAGCTCGTCGAGCAGTATCTTCTCGAACGCTCGGAAAATCTTCGTTAACTGCGGGCCGTGGATATACTGGCCTCGACCTGCTGCATGCTGCAGCCAACCCCGCTTGAGCATCTCCTCAGTGGGGTCTTTATCGAAATAGAACGATTTCTTGTCACTCTCAAAGAGCAGTTCCCAGTGCTCACTTTTGCCTTTCCACCGAGCAGCATCCCGCTTATCCTCTAATAAGCGAATGAGCCGATCAGGAATCCGTTTATCCAATGCGGATTCATCAACATCCAAATCGAGTTCTAAGCTCGCATTTTCCTGCTTTATTTGCTTAACGAACGGCAATTTTCGTACCGTCAAGCCTTCCGCAGCTTCCCATGCAAGTGTAATCTTGTAATCATTTATTTGCACACCGCGTATCCCAATGCGGTGCTTCCCTAATAATGCGCCAAATTCTTTCTTTAGTCGAAGCAGCGCATCATGCGCCCGCACAAATCGGTCGGAAACAATCCTCAGCTCTATTCTATCCTCTGCAACGTTCCAATCCGCAATTTCCGCACCACAACCCTCCGGGGCACCTCTTTTTAAAACGCCCGTGTTGCACTGCGCTACGAGTTCCGTGAGATCCGATTGACGGACACTACCCTCAAGATTCGCACTGCATTTAAGCGCGGCTTTCAGCTTGAACTCCATATCCATTGGCTTTTCACTCTCGTTCGTCATCTCCATCCCCCGCCAGGTTTACGATATCTTCTGC
>Ga0163203_1000381_pt1 | contig 12052 bp, 10 predicted proteins | sample PL_2010_330m_FD_113534 | JGI IMG/M metagenome (GOLD analysis project Ga0163203, IMG submission 113534) | Freshwater microbial communities from Powell Lake, British Columbia, Canada to study Microbial Dark Matter (Phase II) - PL_2010_330m | ecosystem: Environmental > Aquatic > Freshwater > Lake ... | reverse complement strand
ATGCTTAGATTCGCCGCCGGGGCGATGATGCTCTTAGACGTCCTCCGCGGATGAGGCCGCCCTAGCCCTTATCGAACACCTATTTGCGATCGATTTGAAGATCGACCCTTCGCAGGCGATTGGCGTTTGTCACCACGTTGATCGACGAGAAGGCCATCGCTGCCTCGGCGATCAGCGGGTGGAGGAGTCCTAGCATGGCGATCGGGATCGCCACCACATTGTAGAAGAAAGCCCAGAAGAGGTTCTGGCGGATCACCCGGAACGTGGCACGAGCAAGCTTCACTGCCTTCACCGTGGCTGTGAGATCCCCCGCGGTCAGGGTGATGTCCGCCGCTTCGATCGCCACGTCGGTCCCGGTCCCGATGGCGATCCCCACGTTCGCCACCTTGAGAGCAGGGGCGTCGGTGATTCCGTCTCCGACCATCGCCACGATCTCTCCTTCAGCTTGCAACCGCTCGATCGCAACGACCTTCTCCCCGGGGAGGAGCTGGGCGATGACCCGTCCGATCCCTACTGACCGGGCGATGGCGCGGGCAGTCGTCTCGTTGTCCCCGGTGAGGATCACCGGGGTAAGGCCGAGGGAACACAACTGCTCGACTGCCCTCGCCGCGTCGGCCTTCACCCGATCTGCGACCGCGATCGCCCCGAGGAGACCCCGTCCTGTAACGCCGACCGCAACAACGGTCTTCGCCTCGCCCTCCAGGCGGGCGAGGTCGGCCTGGACCTCATCCACAAGGAGACCTTTCTCCGCCAGGAGATTGGGGGTTCCGATAAGGACCTCCTCCCCGTTGATGCGGCCGCGTACCCCTTTCCCGGCCACCGCGGTGAACCCCGTAACTGTTTGGAGATCCACGCTACGTAAGGCGGCTTCACGGACGATCGCCCCTCCGATCGGGTGCTCCGAGCCCGCCTCGACGCTCGCCGCCAAGTGTAGAAGATTCTCCTTCGTGCCGGCATAGACCACGAGGTCGGTCACACCGGGAACCCCTTGCGTGATCGTCCCGGTCTTATCAAAGACGATGGTGGTCAACTGCTGCATCGTCTGGATCGCCTCACCTGTGCGGATGAGAATCCCATTCTGCGCACCGATCCCGCTTCCGACCATCAACGCTGTGGGCGTGGCAAGGCCCAATGCACATGGACAGGCGATGACGAGAACCGCGACCGCAGCGAAGAGCGCCAACGAGAGCGGGGAGAGACTCGGGTTGACCCACGGAAGGATCCCGCTTACCGCCTGCCCGATCGCTGAAAGCGCCGCAGGGAAAACCAGCCAACCAATAAGTGTAAGAAGTGCGATGCCGAGGACGGTGGGAACAAAGACCGCGGTCACGCGGTCGGCGAACGCCTGGATCGGGACCTTCGACCCCTGTGCCTCCTCGACCATGCGGATCACCTGAGAGAGGAACGTCTCCTCCCCGACACCGGTCGCACGAACGCGCAGAAGCCCCGCGCCATTCACCGTCGCTCCAACCACACGCTCCCCCGGTCCGCGACGCACTGGCATCGACTCTCCGGTAACGATTGACTCATCGATATGGCTTTCACCGGCTTCGATTACCCCGTCGGTCGGGATCTTCTCCCCCGGGCGGATGATCATCAGGTCGCCGACGCGGACGCCCTCAATCGGTACCTCTATCTCCCGCCCGTCACGGAGAAGACGCGCCGTTTTCGCTGACAAAGTAAGAAGGCGCTTGATCGCCTGGGATGCCTTTCCCTTTGCCACGGTCTCGATGTAGCGGCCGGTGAGGTGAAACGCCATGATCATCGCCGAGACTCCGGCATAGTTGAGGAGCTTCGGAGCCGCACCAAGGTCGGAGGCGACGGCGACCAGCCCGGTGGCGAAGGAGACGCTCGTCCCCAGGGTGATCAGCGTGTCCATCGTCGGAGAAAGGTTAACGGCTGCTTTTACGCCTGCGCGCAGGGTCGGGCGGCCACCAAGGAGGAGTGCAGGCGCGGCGAGGAGGATCATCCCTATGTCGAAGATGAGCCGGTTTGGCCACACGATCCCAAAGATCATCTCCGGGACCATCCAAGCGAGGATCGGCGCGACGAAGATCCAGGTGAGGATCATCCGGTGCTTCGCCTCGGCTAGGCGACGCAAGTCACGAGCGACCACTTCCTCCCGCGGCTTCGTGCGGTCCTGCCCCTCCTCAGAGGCACGTACCTCACCCACCCGGTATCCGACCCGCTCCACTGCCGCTTGCAGGATCGAGGCAGGAAGATCCGAAGCAGTGGTGAGCGTCGCCTCTTCGGTCGCCAGGTTCACCACAACCTCTTCTACACCAGGAACAGAGGCAAGCGCCTTCTCCACAGCATGAACGCAGCTGGCGCACGTCATCCCCTCAATCCCAAGCTTGATACGCCTTTCAGGCGGGCTGGCAATCAGTGCTGCTTTGTACCCAGCCGCTTCCACCGCGGCAACGAGTGCCTCGGGGGAGACGAGGCCGGTATGCTTCACCCTCGCCTCTTCGGTCAACGAGTTGACCGAGGCCGTCTTGACCCCGTGAACCCGGGAGAGAGCCCGCTCCACAGCCTGAGCGCAACTGGCGCAGGTCATCCCCTCGATCCTCAGCAACTGTTCCCTGCTCTCCCTTTCCATAACGGCTCTCCGGTTTCTTAAAAGTGCTTCAGGTACTTGAGTGTCTCCAGCAGCTCATCGACCTTCGCCTCTCCTTCCCCGCCTCGATCGCCAATCATGATCAGCCCGCCAAAGAAGAACCCCAGCACCAGTATCCCGCTCATCACTCGAGTCCTATTTTTCTTCCTCTCCTCTCCTTTCACGCGCTCTTTAAGAAGCAGCAGGCGATTATGGTACTTTGCAGGTATGAGTAGACAATGAGGAATTTGTGAGACTCCTGTGTTAAAAGCTTTCTTTCGAGAACACCTGATCATGACGACCGTCTCTTGAGGATGCTCTTCTCCGCAATGGGGGATCTTTGATTCCTCACCGCTAAAAAAAGCGAGAACGAAGCGTCGCTTGTCTTCTTAAGAAAAGAGAACGAAGTCTTCTAGTATTCCGCCCGCAGGCCAAACTCGGCTGACTCCACCCACTCCACCGGCCGGTCGAAGTACTCCGCCAACGAACTCACTAGAAGGTAGTGTTCGGCCTCCCGCGCAGCAAGGTATTCAAATAGCTCACGCAGCTTAGCATCCTCTGCCGCTTGCGCATGCTCTTTATAGAATCGTTCAGTTCTTCGCTCGATCTCCATCGCCTGTTGCAGGATATCGTGCATTGAAGCATCGGCGAAGATTCTACTCTGTCCATTCTCCACAGCTCCCTCAACTAACCCGCGCACCTCCTTTAGAAGCGGAGGACCTTTAAGCTCGCTGTAGGTACCGTTTTTCATTCCTTTAAGAATCTGTGTGTGTTTTCGCTCCTCCTCAGCAAGAAGCTCCAGGATCTTCTTACCACTTGGGTCACTTACCCTCTTTCCCGCCTCCATGTAGTTCTTCCAGGCACGCTCTTCTAACGCGATCGCATCATCCAGTACCAACATCATCACCTCCTCTTAGGACCTTCTTTTCACCCCCGAAAAAAGACAATTGAGACAACCTCGTAGAGAAACCACGGTCATGACCTGTTTTTACATGCTGCTTCTTCGCCAGTCTACTCGTCCCTATAGCTTCCTCTCCGCGATCATGATGTCAATCCGGTCGGAGAGGTCCTCAGCCCGATCGGAGAGTTCGACCAGCTCTTCCACCAAGCCACGCATCTGAATCTTCTCGGCCAGGTCTATGTGCATGTTGAAGAGTTGCTTAATCACGGAACGCTCCAGATGGTTGACCTCTCCCTCCTTGATCTCAATCGCTTTGGTATGCTCCAACGCCTGGCTCATATCCTGAAAGAGCAGATGAAGGGCCTGTTTGACCTCCTCGAAGATCTCCTGGTTTTTTACCATAATCTCTCTTGGTATCGGTTTGATCTCCTCGGGAATCCTTACCCTCTGCAGCAAGAGATAATCAAGCGCGGCCTCCGCAGCATTGGCCAGCTTATCCACCCCCTCGATGACCTCGAGGACCTCCCCCCGCGAGTGGGCAAGAAGAGCTCCACCCAAGAGCTCCGCCTCCACTTCTCGCCTTACGTCATCGGCCCGACCCTCCGCTTGGTGAGCCTCGAGGGCAAGCTCGCTTGCCTTCTTAGTCTCGCCTTCGTCGAGGTAGGCAGACAGCACCTCCTGAAAATAGGCGAGGGTCTCATCGACGCACTGGACATGCCTGAGGACAAGCGTCTCAATTACTCTTTGCTTTTTCCAAAAGACCATTCACCGTCTTAACTTCTCTCCGGTTTCCGCTCTAGATTAACGTTCTCTTTAACTGAAGTCAAACACACCAAGACTCAGATCGAGCCAGCAAAGACGCCCGGCGACAGCAAGGCGGACGTAAATGGGGTCGTAAATGGGATCGGGGGGTCGCGTCTTGCAAATCAACATATCGGGGGACTCCCGACGTCGGATACCATGATTCCCTGGGAAGAGTTCGTTGAGTTCGTAGGGTTCATGGAGTTCATGGGGTTCGTTGGCTTCATTGCGTGAGCAGGAAGCTCGAACTGGAAGCTGATCGCTGACAGCTGAAGGCTGATAGCTTCCTCTCTTCCTGAAAGCTGAGCGCTGATAGCTGATTGCTCTTTGCTGAAAGCTGATCGCTGACGGCTGAAAGCTTGCTTTCTTCCTGATACCTGATACCCAGTAACTGATACCTGCGTTATTCCGTGGTTAGTGCTTGCCAAAGAGTCCCCAAAGTGCTAGTCTACTTACTATAGTTGAGATTGGATCACAAAGGACGATGATCGTGAGATTACTGCTTAGAATTGTTGTTGAGCAAACGTGGAGGCCCAGGACTATGTCCCTGTGGGGCTTTTGTCTGTTTCGGAGAAAAAGAGAAGCGGAGCGCTGATGAGGTGCAAGAACAGTAGTAAGAATAGCAATACCGCGACGCTACGTCGGCGCTGCAGCAGCAGAAAAGGATAGCGAGCCGTTCGAAGAGAAGATGATGCGGCTAACAACGGAGCTGTCTGGCCAGTTTGCCGAGTCGAAGCGGTTGGAAGATGAGATCCGCAAGAACATGAAGGGGTTGGGGTTCGATGTCTGAAGAAAAGCGGAAAAGTGCCAAGGCGCCTAAGAAATCAGACGACGGAGAAATTGTGCAACAGCCTGTTGCACAATTCGGGTCTCGCAGCCGCCGAAAGGTGACAGCGGAGCTTGACAAGTACGGTTCTTTCTGCTATAGTCCAATCAGTATACCCGCCGGGCCTCTGTCGCAAGACATGCTATCTCTCGGCGGGTTTTTCATTGGGGATAGGGCATGAAGTACGTTAAGCCTCCTCTCACAATAGCTGACCAGGTCAAACTCCTATTCCAACGTGGGATGGTTGGCAATCCCCAGTTCATGGAACGACAGCTCAGCGCCGTCAACTACTACCGCCTTAGTGGGTATTGGTACACATTTCGCAGATCAGATAACTCTTTCAAACCCGGCACTTCTTTCGACAAGGTCTGGACCACGTATGTATTTGACCGCCACCTTCGCTTGCTTGTGATGGATGCGACCGAGCGGATCGAGATCGCCGTCCGGTCCCTTATGGCTTATCACCACGCACACGAGCACGGAGCGTTCGCCTATGCGAAGGATTCATTATCTCTTCCCAAAATGAGCCCAGACGATCACAGCAAGTTTCTTGCCCGGATAACCGAAGAAACTGAGCGCAGCAAGGAGACGTTTGTGAGGCACTTCGAAGCCAAGTACGGAGACTCTCACCCGTATCTCCCTGTGTGGATGGTAACCGAGGTCATGTCTTTCGGGAGCATCTTGACGTTCTTCCGGAACTCCTCCAGCAAGGTTAAGACAGCCGTTGCATCAGAGTTCGGGATGCCCCACAAGGTCTTCGAGTCGTGGCTGCTGTCCTTGAACACTATTCGAAACCTCGTTGCCCATCACGCCAGATTGTGGAACCGTGTGTTTGGTCTGAAGCCAATCATCCCACGAATTGCTGACTACCCAGACTGGCATACGCCCGTCAAGGTGGAGAATAAGAAGGTCTTTGCGATCTTGACCATCTGTCGTCATTGCCTGCGCGAGATCGCACCCCAGAGCAAGTGGATGGAGCGTTTGGAAACCCTGCTAGCAGGGTTTCCCACGATACCCAAGAGCTATATGGGCATCCCGGATAATTGGAAGGAGTGTCCCATTTGGAAGGAATAGGGGGGATGAGATTCTAGATGTGCAAGGGAGGTGGAGTGGCCCGTCATCAGGGTCTTGATGACACCTGATGGCGGCGAGCACGAAGAAGATGAGCAGCAGAAACACGACGACGATGCCGATCAATACGAGAACCACGATGATCACAAAGACGATGATCACGATCCGGAAGAACCTGAAGGGGCTGGGATTCGAGGAAACGTTCTGGCAGACGGCGGACACAGTACTTGAGATGCTAAGTTAGCACCTCAAGTTGCAGGGTAGGTGACAAACGTGACTGCACCGAAGGAGATCAACAGACTCATCGAGCGGTTCCAAGAGAATCGCGATGTCTATTGCTCTAGCCAGTACAACGAGGCCCAAGCGCGCATCGAGTTCATCGATCCACTCCTTAAGGCGTTGGGCTGGGACATGACCAACGAGAAGGGCTACGCCGAAGCGTACAAAGAGGTTATCCACGAGGACGCAATCAAGGTCGGCGGGGCGACCAAGGCCCCGGATTACGCGTTTCGCATCGGTGGAGTGCGCAAGTTTTTCGTGGAGGCCAAACGGCCGGGACTGAACATCAAGGAGGACTCAGACGCCGCCTACCAGCTGCGCCGCTACGCCTGGTCGGCAAAGCTCCCGCTCTCCGTTGTTACCGACTTTGAAGAGTTCGCCGTCTACGACTGCCGCATCAAGCCAGCAAAGACGGACAAACCATCACTAGGTCGCGTCCTCTATCTCACCGTTGATCAGTACAACGAGCGCTGGGACGAGATTGCCCAGATCTTCTCCCAGGATGCTATCCTTACTGGCTCGTTCGATAAGTATGTCCAGTCGGCAAAGAAGAAGCGTGGGACCGCCGAGGTGGACACGGCGTTCTTAAAGGAGATCGAAGGCTGGCGCGACGTCCTTGCCCGCAACATCGCCCTACGCAACGCACAACTCTCCACCCGTGAGCTTAACTACGCGGTGCAGCGAACTATCGATCGGATCATCTTCTTACGGATCTGCGAGGATCGCGGGATCGAGCAGTACGGGCAGTTGATGGCGCTTCAAAACGGGACCAACACCTACCAGCGGCTGTGTCAGATCTTCCGGCGAGCTGATGAACGCTACAATTCCGGTCTGTTCCACTTCACTACAGAAAAGGATCGCTTAGATCCACCTGATAACCTCACCCTTAATCTCACAATTGATGACAATCTAATAAAGGGAATCATTAAGGGTCTCTACTACCCGGAAAGTCCATTTGAGTTCTCTGTCCTTCCCGCAGATATCTTGGGCCACATCTACGAGCAGTTCCTTGGTAAGGTCATTCGGTTAACTGCTGGACATCACGCCAAGGTGGAGGACAAGCCCGAAGTAAAGAAGGCTGGTGGTGTATACTACACCCCGACCTACATCGTTGACTACATCGTCAAGAACACCGTCGGAAAGCTGCTTGAACAAAACACTCCCGCAAAGGTATCCAGCCTAAGGATCCTTGACCCAGCTTGTGGTTCCGGCTCGTTCCTCCTCGGCGCATATCAGACCCTGCTCGACTGGCACCAGGAGTGGTATGCAAAGCACGACCCGGAAAAGCACGCCAAAGGACGATCACCCAAAGTCTATCTTGGTCCCGGTGGTGAGTGGCGGTTAACCACACCCGAGAAGAAGCGCATCCTGTTAAACAACATCTACGGTGTGGACATCGATACCCAGGCTGTAGAGGTGACCAAACTCTCGCTTCTGTTGAAGGTGCTGGAAGGGGAGAATGCCGAAACGCTGGGAAAGAACCTTCGTCTGTTTCACGAACGCGCGCTGCCCGATCTGGGTGACAACATCAAGTGTGGCAACTCGCTCATCGGACCCGACTTTTACGAAGGAAGACAGATCAGTCTGCTTGACGAAGAAGAGCGTTACCGCATCAACGCCTTCGATTGGAACACCGAGTTCCCCCACATCATGAACGCCGGCGGCTTCGACGCCGTGATCGGCAATCCACCGTACCTGGATGTGAAGCAGCTCGATGACGCTGTCAAAGATATCTTGAGAAGTCGTTATGAAGCAGCATCCCGCAGATTTGACCTTTTTGTGCCATTTGTCGAGAAGGGACTCACCCTACTCGATAAAGATGGATTGCTTGGCTTCATCCTCCCTTCGATGTTTGCACAGAGAGAGTATGGAACAGGTCTCCGGCGGGTTGTATCCAAGAATGCTTCGGTGGTTCACGTCGTCGATTTCGGGAGTAATCGAGTGTTCCAAGGTCCTATGAACTATGTGGCAATCTACATATTCTGCCGGGACATGAGGCGAAACCCTATCAAGGTGATTAGATTCGATAAACATGGCCAATCGAGTCAAACCATCCAGAGCGCTCTTGCGGGCCAGATCATGCGGGGCATAGCGATGTTCGATGCCTCCCCGGAGACCTTTGCTGGAAGCAAACCGTGGCGACTGGCAAGTGAGTTTGAGAAGAGGCTCTTTGCAAAAGCCACAGAGGTTGGCGTTCCTCTTGCCTCGCTTGTCGCCTATGCAAGCGAAGGGATCCATAGTGGGAAGGACCCGGTATTCTATCTGCCCACACGCGAGGCACTTGAACTTAGGCTTGAGTCCCCGCCAGTATTTTCCCTTGTTAAGGGGAAGGATGTCCACAGGTACAACTTGGTTCAAGAGCAACAGCTATCCATGAAGGTTGTTTATCCTTACGATCTCTCCTCTGGTAACGTGCTCAGTGAAGATCAGCTCAAAGCTGCATTTCCACATGTGTGGGAGTACCTAGTTTGTTCACGGTCACGTCTCCGAGGCAGGTCTTACTTCGATCGGTCAAGCAAGAAGTGGTATGAGCTTTGGTGCCCAAGGAAACCAGAGTTGTTCCTGAGTCCTAAGATCATCGGTCCAGAAATTGCAGGGAGGGGAGAGTTTACCCTGGCAAGAGATCCGCTGTTCTTCAACAACAAGGTGAAGGGCTTGGTGCTGAAAGAGGACTCGCAGCTTACTCTTGAACCTCTGCTTGGACTTCTCAACTCTAGATTGCTGCATTACCTCCATCGTCTCCTAGCGCCTCCGAAGAGTGGAGGATTCTTCGAAGTGAAGACCCGAACGATGGGTGAGATGCCGATAGTCCATCCATCAACAGCCAAGGATGAGTATTTTCAGAGGCTTGAGAATCTAGTCATCAACATGCTGAGGCTTCACAGAAATCTCCATGATGCCAGAACCGCGCACGACAAGAAGTTCATCCAACGACAGATCGACGCGACCGACAAGCAGATTGACCAACTTGTCTACGAACTCTACGGCCTGACCAACGAGGAAATCCGCATCGTCGAGGAGGCAACAGGATGAGAGAGGATGAGATCTACCAGCGAGCGTTAGGGAGACTCCGAGAGGTGTCTAGACGAGTTCAATCGGGAGATCCTTTCTATCAGAAGTTCATTGATGCGCAGGATCAAGTGCTCGCCCAGTATCAGCCCATGTTCAACCAGGAGTACATCCCCAAGCTGACGAAGGAGGAGTTCCACAGCTTCTTGCTGCTCAAGAACAACAAACACTGGTCTGGTCTGCATAGGTTGGGATCAAGAATCTGCGAGAATATGGAAGGGCTCCGCCAAGCCTTGCTCCTGTTGCTTGATGAATCAGTACCGATCGAGCGTCGGTTGGAAGAAGCTGTGGACACGGTTCCCGGCATGGGACGTGCAATCGCGACGGGCATCCTCCTTATCACACATCCACAGAAGTACGGAGTGTGGAATAATACATCTGAAGGTGGCCTGAAAGCTGTTGAGCTTTGGCCAAGTTTCGAGCGCGGCAAAACCCTTGGTGAGCGCTATTCGCATATCAACTCCATACTGACTCAGCTTGCTGAGGCTCTTGAAACTGACCTTTGGACCCTTGACATGTTTTGGTACGAGCTACTCTCTCAGGAAGTTGGGGAGAAACCCGAACTCGAGGAAGAAACAACAGCTGCTCAGGCCCAGCAATTTGGGCTTGAGCGGCATCTTCACGACTTCCTTCGAGACAATTGGGATAAAACGGAGCTCGGAAAGGCTTGGACACTGGAAATCGAGGATGGTGAGCTCGAAAGTGGCTACGAATACCCTACTGGTATCGGCAAGATCGACCTGCTGGCTCGGGATCGAAATGGGAATGACTTGCTGGTGATCGAGCTGAAACGCAATCAGACAAGTGATGAGACGATCGGGCAAGTACTGAGGTACATGGGCTGGGTACAGGAACATATGCTCGAACTAGGTGCAACGGTGCGTGGGTTGATCATCGCTCACCGGGCAGACGAGAGGATCCGATACGCTCTGAAGCGTGCGGAGGATGTAGATCTCAAACTGTATCAGGTGGAATTCCATCTGCACGATCCGTCTGGACTTCTCACAGAGTGAGCGCCAGATGGGCTGAATAGCTGAGGGACATTACTGATGACAGGAGGTGAAGTATGGCTCTATGGATGGTTCGGGGAGGACGTTACGGGCAACAGGAGGAACTGGCGCTTGATAACAGCATCACTTGTATCGGGTTCTCCGAGGTGGCAGATCTAAGTAGCTCGAAGAACTACGAGTTAGTTGTCGAGGTGGTTCGCGAGGCATACCCTGATGCATCGAAAGGGCGGGCCCAGAACCACGCAGCTCAACTTCACGCCTTTGTCAATCGGATTCAAGAGGGCGATCTCATCGCCATGCCCTTGAAGACGCGCCGACAGATCGCTCTTGGCAAAGCAACCGGCCCTTACAACTACCGAACCGACCTCGGGCATGTGCACCACTGCCGGGCTATTGAATGGATCCGCCCCAACGTGCCCCGCAAAGAGTTTGCCCAGGATTTGCTGTACTCGCTTGGCGCGTTCATGACCGTATGTCAGATCCAGAGAAACGATGCCGAGGTTCGGGTTCGGGCGATCCTTACAGGGGAAAGTGATCCTGGGTTTGCACTGCCTGGTAAAGAGACCGCTCCTACAGTCAAGGAGACCGAGGCTCAAATCGACATCGAGCAACTCGTCCATGATCAAATCATCAACCTGTTAGAGACCCACTTCAAAGGCCACGACCTAGCTCGCTTAACCGCCACAGTACTCCAAGCTGAGGGATACAAGACCAAAGTCTCTTCTCCCGGACCTGATGGCGGTGTTGATATCCTCGCGGGCAAGGGTGCCCTTGGATTTGAAGGACTAACGCTGTGTGTCCAGGTAAAGTCCAGTCAGTCACCCGTGGACGTAAACGTTTTGCGAGCACTCCAAGGAAGCATGTCAACCTTTAAGGCGGATCAAGGACTGCTAGTGAGCTGGGGCGGTTTCACTAAGCCCGTTACACAAGAAGCTCGCTTGAGCTATTTTTCGGTCAGACTTTGGGATGCAGATGATCTTCTCAACGCTGTGCTTAGGAATTATGACCGGCTACCGGAGGAGATCCAAAGTGAACTACCACTTAAGAGGACCTGGACACTGGTCCTGGAGGAGTGAGCATTTCTAAGACTATGTCCCGTAATGTTGGACTTAAGGCTCTAAGTAGCCCAACCAATCTCCTATTCGGTGAGATGGTCACGCTAATCGAGCCTTTTGGGTTCCGTCTGTCGTGGGAGAGCGCCAGATCAACGCCACTGACAAACAGATCGACCGACTCGTCCACCAGCTCTATGGGCTTCGAAAGACGAGATTGCCATCATTGAGAGAGGAACTCATGACCAGTAAGCAGAGACATGGGGGCAGTAGTAGTATGCCTCAGGGTAAGCTGTTTTAGAAGACTATCGATAGTCTTCATATGGTTTTCGAGGGAGGTGGGCAATGAAAGACGGTGGATTGGGTGATTGGAGAATACGAGCCGTTACAAGGCTTATTAAGAGATCCGTGTCCCGGGAGGGGCATGCGTATGAGGCTGGGTCTTCT
>Ga0163203_1000379_pt1 | contig 12063 bp, 11 predicted proteins | sample PL_2010_330m_FD_113534 | JGI IMG/M metagenome (GOLD analysis project Ga0163203, IMG submission 113534) | Freshwater microbial communities from Powell Lake, British Columbia, Canada to study Microbial Dark Matter (Phase II) - PL_2010_330m | ecosystem: Environmental > Aquatic > Freshwater > Lake ... | reverse complement strand
CTCACTTCAGGTCGGCCACTCGCCCTTAAAATGTTCCTATTCGTCACATTTCAAAACAGGGCTCACTTCGATTCCGGAATAATATCAACCCTGTTAAATCTGGAGCCGGCGAGAGGAATCGAACCCCCGACAGTCTCATTACAAGTGAGGCGCTCTACCGTCTGAGCTACGCCGGCAAAATTTATGTAGAAATTTCAACCCGAGGTTACGTTAAAAAATACGACTTTATGGGAGCATTTCCGTAACCGAAGGGCTATACATTTAGTTATATACCCTCTTAAACGCTTCTGGCAAGAACCTTAATAGGTCCCTTGCGCGAAGCGATATCTCACCAATTTCCTTTGCTGCTATATCACCTGCAAGCCCGTGTATATAAACGCCTAACCTTGCTGCCTTAAATGGTCTCATGCCAGAAGCTAATAACGCAGCTATTATGCCTGATAGGACATCTCCACAGCCGGCAGAGGCCATTCCAGGGTTTCCAGTTCTATTTATATAGCACGTATTTTCATGTGAGGCTATTACGGTCATATATCCTTTAAGGACAGTTGTTACATTATATTCACTGGCAAATTTTTTTGCAACATTTTTTTTATCGCTGTTTATGGAAGAAACTTTTAATCCTGCAAGCCTTGCCATTTCACCAGGATGGGGCGTAATTATCGTACTGCGTCGTGCGTTTTGCGTATTGCGTAAAATGTCCAAATGGCCTGCTAATGCATTAAGCGCATCAGCATCAATAACCATGGGTAATTTAATATTTTTTATCAAAGATCTGACCACAACTTGGGTCTGCTTGCTTCGAGAAAGGCCTGGGCCTATTAAAACGCAATTTACTTTTTTCGTAAAAGCAAGTATTTTATCATAACCGGCAAGAGCAAGAGATTTTTCTTTTGTTTCAGGCAAAGGAAGCGTCATAGCTTCGATAAGCTTACGCTGCATAATAGAATTTAAGCTTTTAGGTATTGCCAATGTCACCAAGCCTGCGCCTGAAAGAAGAGCCGCTTCGCATGAAAGATACGCAGCGCCTGTCATGCCAGCGGAACCTGCGATTACCAATACATGCCCGTAATCACCCTTATGAGTGTCTTTCTTTCGTTTCTTTATTCGGAATAAAACCATCTATAATTTTACCAGTATTGCATTTGCTATCGCGTAAGTCCGCGTATGAGAGATGCTTATCAGTATATCCTTCACGTTAAGCTTTTTACTTATTCGTTCAACCTCACCGCTTAAACGCACATTCGGTTTTCCTGATGCCTCATTCCACACCTCAATATCTTTCCATTCCATTCTGCTTGTAAGTCCGCTTCCTAAAGCCTTTAAAACCGCTTCTTTTGCGGCAAACCTTGCTGCCAGGTGTTGATATGAAGATACCTTTTCGTTTGAATATTCCAGTTCGTTGTCAGTAAATATCTTTTTTAAAAAAGTTCTCTTCCACCTTTGAGCTGCATTCTTAATCCTTGAAATCTCAACTATATCCACACCCGTTCCTATAATCATTTGATTTTCCCTGTAATTTCTAACGCCAAATCCCTATAGCAATCCAGTCAAATATTAGAGTACCTGTCACCTTGTTGGCAGAAAGCGCAAGCCTATCAAGATAGGCTGTGAAACCATTTGGCGTAACGCTTGGTATATAGTTACGGCCCGTGGTTAGATTGGTCTGGCTGGTATTATTTGCAGTACACGTCACAACAGGAACTGTACCATTTTTAAAGGCTATTGGAAAAACAATAGCTGCGCTGGCTTGATAGGCATTATTAATAGCCACTGAACCGATACCCCAGCATATTTGAATGCTTCCTAATCGCACATAATTCGTTCCGGATTGATACCAGTTACCTGAAATCGCATTAACTGTTAATATCCCGCCCACATTTAAATCATCTTCTATATTTACATCTCCTGCATCAGCAGGTACAGTCGCATTAGGCCCCACAGCAAGAACATCGGCTTGCAATTCATAATATTCGCCATACGGCGCAGGGTAGTAGGTGGTTAATGTTATCTCTTCTGTACCCTCGGGAAATACCTGTTCAGGAAGAATAAGAAACACTGCTAAAATAACGATAAAATATAATATCTTCATTATTATCACCCATTTATAATATTGCACATCTGTTTTATAGCTTCACCAAGACCTACAAATACAGAAGCTGCTATTATGGAAAAACCTATGTTTAAGTCCTCTATAACCGGTATCTTTGCTATGGGAGAGACATTCTTGTAGTCAAGGCCGTGCCCTGCATTTACACCAAGGCCTATGCTTTTACCATAAAATGCTGAATCCTTTATTCTGTTAAACTCCTCTTTGCATAAACGCGGGCATTTAGCATTAGCATATTTTCCTGTATGAAGCTCTATGTAATCGGCACCTATGTCTTTAGATGCTTTTATCTGATCTTTATCGGGATCTATAAAAAGATTGACAATTATGCCTTTTTTTTGCAGTGCTTCAACTGCCTTAGCTATCTTTTTCCTGTATCTTAATACATCAAGCCCACCTTCTGTTGTCAGCTCGCAACGCTTCTCCGGAACAAGCGTTGCCTGATCAGGCCTCGTTTTAAGCGCAATTTGAATTATTTCCGGAATGGTTGACATCTCAAGATTAAGCTTAACCCTCAAAGATTTTTTTAATCTTTTCAGGTCATTATCATTTATGTGCCTTCTGTCAGCGCGCAGATGACAAACAATGCTGTCAGCCCCTGATAGCTCGCATATGCGGGCTGCTTTTACAGGATCCGGAAAACTTTCTCTGCGGGCCTGCCTTAATGTTGCTATATGATCTATATTAACACCTAACCTTGGCATCAAGTTCTTCCCTTGCCGTATTTGCGATATCCTCGGCAACCTCTTTTATCTCCAGGTTATTCTGCCCCTCTATCATAATCCTCAGCTTATTTTCGGTTCCCGAATAACGTATATACAGCCTTCCCTTTGATCCAAATTTCTTCTCTGCCTTTTCAATAACCTTTTTTGTTTTAGTTAGCTCATCAATAGGTATCTTGCGCGCTATATCAATATTTAAAAGTATTTGAGGAAATTTATACATAGAGCACGACAGAGCGCTGAGAGGTTTTTTTTCCTGAGCCATTATCCGCAATATAAATAAAGCTGCCAGAAGCCCGTCGCCTGTTGTTGAATAATCTAAAAGTACTATATGGCCTGACTGCTCCCCACCGAGATTAAGTTTTGCCTTAGACATTTTATCCATTACGTATTTATCTCCAACCTCAGTTTTTATAACCCTCCCGCCCCACTGGCTTACAGCTATTTCAAGGCCTATATTGCTCATATGCGTAGACACTACGGAATTTTTATTAAGAGATCCTTGCTGAAAAAGATACTTTGATATAATTGCCAATATAAAATCCCCGTCTAATACCTGTCCCTTCTCATCGCAAAGTATCACCCTGTCACCATCGCCATCAAGTGCAAAACCGCAGTCTAATCCGTTGCTTACCACGTATTCTGAAACAACATCCGGATAAAGTGAACCACAGTGCTTATTTATGTTTTCCCCGTTTGGCGTATTATTAATACACCTTACATCAAGCCCCAACCCTTGGGCTAATTCCGGCATAATATATGATATAGCGCCAAAAGCGCAATCGACAGCGATCTTATAACCCGCGATATCGCTACCGTCAATAACCTGCTTCAATAAGTCTACATATAATGATATAGCGTCACCCTTCTCCTTTACGCTGCCTGCTGTCTCGGAAGACAGGTCTGATTTGCTGTCAATCTGCGTGGCCTGGCCTTGAGATATGCTGTTATCGGATAAGGACATAATAATATCTTCCATATCCTTTTCCTCCTTCAGGGTGAGTTTATGCCCTCTGGATGAAAAGAACTTCAACCCATTATCCTCTATATCATTGTGCGAGGCAGATACCACTATCGCCATATCATGATTCAGCTTTTTTGCGATAAATGCCGCGCAGGGGGTTGTCATAACCCCAAGCTTTACCACATCAACGCCGCATGCGGTTATCCCTTTTATAAGTTGGGTTTCAAACATATCCGCTGATATACGAGTATCCGTAGCAATTGATATGCGCTGGCTTTTGCGCTTATGGGGATTTGTTTTTTGGACAAAAACAGATGCGGCTTTCCCTATATTATAGATCATATCCTCTGTTAACGGGTAAACACCTACCTTGCTTCTTATGCCGTCTGTCCCAAAGATCTTGCTCATAACTTAAACGTTGCTCCTGTTATCTTTTTCTGATTTTGGTTATAGGTATAGTAACATTGACAAGGCCCTCATAACTTATCTTACAGTCTGATACGCCGGCAATCTTGGCGCTATGCTTGACTACGCTGCTTTTACCCTGTACGCTTATCGGTTCAGTGGATATATAAGTGAGATTCTTTATAGTGTCGGGGGAACCCGCAACAACAGAATTTGACGGATTTATCGATATTTTATCCAGCACTACTCTATATCCGGCCGCGGGTTCACCTTCAATCCTCACATATATAGGAAGCGTCTTTACTACAATATTTTCGCCTGAAACCTTTATTAAAGACGCTGTCTCACTTTCCCTGCCAAGGCTTTCCTTATAAAGCTGGCCTCCTATATAACTCCATGCAAACAATGCCATAACAAGCGATATGAATTTTATAGAAAAATTATTCAAAATAATATTTCGTAAAAATTTCACCCTATACTCCTTTTTTTCTTTTAAAAAATCTTATAAGGCTTTTTCTTTTATATTTGGCTGGGCGGCACAGGTTGTTTAACACCCGTTCAAGGCCTTCCTCATCAAGATCCCTTGTAAGCCTGCCATTTATAGCAAGCGACACTGTGCCCGTCTCTTCTGACACCACTATTACGATAGCGTCTGTCTGCTCTGTAAGCCCTATGGCAGCTCTGTGACGGGTTCCAAGGCTTCTGCTTATTTTAGGATTATCCGATAAGGGCAGCAAGCATCCCGCGACAACAATACGATCCAGGCATATTATTACGCCTCCATCGTGAAGAGGGGTATTTGGAATAAATATTGTAGCCAGAAGCTCCTGACTAATACGGCTATCAAGGGCAATGCCTGTTTCTGTATAAGACTTAAGCGATGTTGTTCTTTCTATGGCTATTATAGCGCCTACCTTTCTTTTTGATAAATGAAACGAAGCGTGTACAATTTCACTTATAACACGCTCTTCTATTACAAAACCTTTAAATAGTCCCTTTTCTCCTATGCGGGCTAACCCCTGCCTTAGTTCAGGATGAAAGATAACTAAAAAAGCGAGGACTAAAAGCGCGAAAAATTTCTCAATAATCCAATTCAGGGTATAAAGCCCCATGCGCTGTGAAAGAAACGTCATGGTTACAACTATTATAAAAAGGAGCACTATCAGGCCTTTCAGCACCTGAAATGCTCTTGTCTCTTTCACAAAAACTAATACCATGTAAAATGCTGCCCACAATATACCGATTTCCAAAAACGGCTTCCAAACGCTTGCGAGATACTCTATCATAATGTCCTCAGGATTCCTTTATAGCATTGGCTATTTTTAACGCAGCAACTGATTCTTTTACATCATGTACTCTTATTATATCTGCTCCGTAGTATGCTGCCAGTATATTTGCCGCTATAGTAGGGATCAATCTTTCGTCTGTGTCAAGTTCTGTAATAGAGCTTAAAAAATATTTTCTGGACACGCCTATAAGCAATGGGTAACCTGTCTGTTTAAAGTAATCTATATTTTTTATAATGGATAAATTATTTTTAACGGTTTTCCCAAAACCTATGCCTGGATCTATTACTATACTCTCTTTTCTTATCCCTGCAGTCAGCGCTATAACTATACCTTCTTTAAGATAATCTGTTATGCTGTTCAGCAAATCATCATATGAGGGCTTTTTCTGCATTGTTCTGGGGCAACCTTTCATATGCATTATTATAATCCCCGCGGAATGCTCCGCGCATAAGCCCGCTAATCTCCTATCTCCATGAAGGCCTGATACATCGTTTATAATACATGCACCTTCTCTAAGGGATTGCCTTGCTACTTCATATTTGCTTGTATCGACTGATATGGGTATCTTAAGCTTGTTTTTAAGCCTCCTGATAACCGGTATTACCCTGCTTAATTCATCATTAAGACTTACAGGCAAAGAACCTGGGCGTGTTGATTCTCCTCCTATATCTAATATATCAGCCCCCTCTTTTTCTATTTCCAAAGCTCTGCTGCATGCTGATTTAATATTAAAATATTTTCCGCCATCTGAAAATGAATCAGGAGTCACATTCAGAACACCCATTACAAGCGGCTTTTTAGAAAGATCGAATCTATACCTGCGTATCTTTAATATCTTCTTTTGCATCTTTTACCATATCATTAGCTTTATTCGTGTCTCGCGATACTTTGCCTGCAGGCCGTTCTTCTGAAAGAGGGATATTTTCAGCAGGCTTAATAAGCCCAGTTACCTCTCTTGCCTCCGATGCGCTTAAGACTTCTTTCTCAAGAAGCTTTTCAGCGAGCTTTATAAGCTTATCCTTATTTTCCTCAAGCAGGGTTTTTGCGCGGCTGAAAGCTGAGTTTATAATAATGCTTATCTCATTATCAATAAATTCCGCTGTTTCATTACTGTAATTTTTTTCCTCCGCGATATCTCTGCCTAAAAATACCTCGTGATGTTTTCTTCCGAAAGTAATATGGCCCAATTTATCACTCATTCCGAATTCACATACCATCCTGCGGGCTGTCTCGGTTGCGACCTGAAGATCATGGTGAGCGCCTGTTGTAACCTCATTAAATATCAATTGCTCGCTGGCCCGGCCGCCAAGCAAAACCGTAAGATCGTTCTCTATCTCCGTTTTGGTCGTAATATAACGATCCTCTGTAGGCATCTTCATTGTATAACCCAATGTTGATGTGCCGCGTGGTATGATTGATACCTTATGAAGCTCCTCAGCGCTAGGGATAAGAAGCCCCAGAAGCGCGTGCCCTGATTCATGATATGCCACTATACCTTTTTCTTTTTTGCTTATAACACGGCTTTTTCTTTGAGGCCCTGCCATGACCCTTTCAATTGATTCCTGAAGTTCGCTTGATGTGACAAATTCCTTACCGCGCCTTGCCGCAAGAAGTGCCGCCTCATTGATAAGATTTGCAAGGTCAGCACCGGAGAAACCCGGCGTTTGTTTCGCTATAGCTGAAATATCAGCATCCTTGTCCATCTTTACATCCTTTGAATGAACCTTCAATATATCTTTCCTGCCGTTTATATCGGGCCTGTCTATTACAATCTGACGGTCAAACCTGCCTGGGCGTAAAAGCGCGGGGTCAAGCACATCAGGCCTGTTTGTAGCGGCTATAAGAATTACTCCTATCTTTGTTGAAAAACCATCCATCTCAACAAGAAGGGCATTTAAAGTCTGCTCTCTCTCATCGTGCCCACCGCCTATTCCCGCAAATCTCTGCCTGCCTACCGCGTCTATCTCATCCATAAATATTATAGCGCCCTTGCCTTCTACTTTTGCCGATTTTTTTGCCTGCTCAAAAAGATCCCGTACTCTGGCAGCACCGACACCAACAAACATCTCAACAAAATCAGAACCACTTATACTAAAAAAGGGCACCCCCGCTTCCCCCGAAACAGCTTTGGCAAGTAATGTTTTTCCGCACCCGGGAGGGCCCATCAGGAGAACGCCTTTGGGCATTTTGCCACCTAATCTCTGGAATTTTTTAGGGTCTTTCAGGAATTCAATAACCTCCTGCAGTTCTTCTTTTGCCTCATCCACCCCTGCTACATCTTTAAATGTAACCCTTGCTTTATCTCCTCCTGATATAAGCTTGGCACGGCTTTTCCCAAAAGACAATATTCTGCCGGCCCCTCCTCCCGCGCCTGAACCGCGGTAGAAAAAAAACCACAAAAGCCCAAAAAACAAAAGCGTAGGCCCTATGGCATAAAATAGGTTTGAAAAAAATGTCCTTGAGGCCCTTACCGTAACATCAGCTACATTATTTCTGATAAGTTTTATTATATCGCTATCATTTGCCGGTATATTAACAACAAATTTACTGCCATCGGAAAGAACGCCTTCTATCTTATCCTCTATTATTATTATCCTGCTTATCTGTTGAGTCGAAGGATTGTCTTCCAGCAGCCTGTATAGCTGGCTATACGCCAAAGGCTTAGGCATTCCAGCCACCCCTTCCATGGATGTGGAACTTATTTTATAGAGCATGAGAAAAAGTAGTATCGTAATAATCCAAAAAATAAGCCCTGGCGGATTATTGCCCGGCGGTTTTATCTTTGAAAACTTGTTTTTCCTTGGCGCTTTACGTGCATTTTTACTGTTAATTTCGTTTACCATTAGAGTCCTTTTTTTATCACGCTCAATTTTGGTGTTATAATAACAGATTACAACTATCTTGTCAACAACTCCAGTTTGACGACTTTTTTTGTGTGCTCTTGTACTCTACAGGTATCAGATACCCTGATACCGAAAACGCACAATATTTCTCCACCAGAAGATACAAGAATCGGAATATTTTTACGCCTATTAAGAGGCACCTTATCATCAATGAATATGTCTGAGACCTTTTTATAGCCATTCATGCCAAGAGGCTTTATCCTGTCACCGCTTCTATGAGTACGCAAAATCAATGGAAAATCTGAACCTTTTATATCAAGATATTCCACATACCTTGGTTTTCTTAAGAAGAATGGCCTGTGATTAAACCTTGTTATTTTGAACCTATGCCTGCCAAAGGATACGGCGCTTGGTACCTTTAAAATACACAGGGGCTTTTGTATTTTTTCAGGCTTTAATCTTTTATATATTGAAAATTTTAAATATCTTTCTGTCTTCTCAATCACCACACTATTCGGCAGATTTACTCTTGACCCTGAAGGCCTGCTGTTTATGAGAGATTCTATTTCTTTCCAATGCCTAAACTCTATATTATTCAGATTATCACAAAGAAATTCTATAGCATACCTTATTAACCCTCTTTTCGCTGAAAGGTGCTTACCTTTAATATCGTAAAGCGAGAAAACAACTGTACCATCTCTTCTTATCCTTGCTAATTTTTTAAAGGCTTTTTTGTAATCAGAATCTAAGTATTCATAATCCTTTTGTGTTAACGCGGCAAGATTCGCGAGCACATTCTTTATATCAGGGTTGTATTCCTTTTCGATAATCGGCAGAAGTTTTAATCTTATCCTGTTCCTAAAAAATTTAATCTCCGCGTTAGATCTGTCAGTTCTGGTCTTAATTTTTTTGGATGCCAGGTATAATAAAATCTCTTTGCGCGCTACATCTATCAATGGCCTGATAATTACAATGCCTTCCTTGTGATTTTTAACGGGTATCCCGCACAGCCCTCTAAGCCCTGCGCCCCTTATTGCCCTCATAAGCACCGTCTCTGCCTGGTCATCTTTTGTATGGGCTGTAGCGATTAAATTAATGCCTAATTTCTTAGCAGTATGTATAAAAAAACTATATCTTAACCTCCTTGCGGCAGTTTCAATAGAAAGCTTATCCATTTTTGATAATGCCGCGGTATCTTCCCTGGAACACATAATCGGTATGTTTAAAAGTTTTGCCTTTTTTTCAACATACTCCTGATCTCTGTCAGATTCGGCCCCTCTTAAAGAATGGTTCATATGCGCTATAAAGAGTTGGAGTTGCATCTGACCCGCAATGTCGTTAAAGGCATAAAGCATAGCTATTGAATCCGGACCTCCTGATACGCACAGTAGAAGCCTATCGCCCTTATTTACCATAGAATGGTTTTTGATCGTATTATTTATTTTTTCTATCATGATATTGGAATATAATTTGAGGAATAAAAATTATCTGACTTGTAAGCCGAAATACGTAATGAGCACTGCAAATATAAGGGCTGTTAGAAATAATATGAATAACACTTTAGGCTTTCTATAAAGCCATAAAACATGCCTCTCTATCATTTTTTGATTATCTGTATCTATTTCGTTGTATTCAACTCCAAATATATATGTATCAAAAATGTATTCGGATACCTTTTTTACCCACCTTACAACAGCATAAGAATTCGTAGCAAAAGAACTTGAGGGTATGTTTATTACAAGCCTTAACACAGTCTTTCCGGAAACAATGGCCAGGGGTTCCTTATTCTTTTCAAACTTCGCCTCTATGCACATACCGCCTTTACCTACATTGCGCGTAAAACCCTGCGTTACCGCAGATATTGGCTTTTTATCCTGATCAACAGCATTAAATTCAACTGGAAACACCGTGTTGAGCCTGAGGTATTTTCTGCTATTGTTTTTTCGTTGCTTCATATTAGAGATTGTATAACAAAAAAGAGTAAATGTAAATCTAAAAAGATACAATTATCAGTTTTAACATCTTATTTAATTTTCCTTGTAGTATATTAATTTTTTTGATATAATCCTGTTTACGATAAATTGCGGTAAGAACAAATGCGTAAAATTGTGGCGGCGTAGCTCAGATGGTTAGAGCACACGGCTCATACCCGTGTTGTCAGTGGTTCAATTCCACTCGCCGCTACCATTTTTATTGCATCTTATCATGCTCGAATGGTGAGTAAGCTTAATAGCAATATCATCGATTATAGAGTAGACGCATGGTATTACAATAAGCGTAAGAAGGGTTGCAAATATTATACCCCAGCATATACAAAGTGCCATTGGAACAAGAAATGGATCTTTACCGCCTATACCATAGGCAACTGTTGATAACCCACCTGCTGTTGTAACCGTAGTTAATATAACAGGCCTCAACCTCATCTGCCCTGCCTTTATGATTGAATCCCTTCTTTCCATGCCCTGTCTGCGAAGCTTATTGATGAAATCCACCAATACTATAGAATCGTTTACTACAATACCGTTTAAGCCCACAATACCAAGTATTGCCAAAAAAGATATCGGCATATTGTGAGCTATTAACGCTATAACAACACCTATTATGCCAAAAGGTATTGCGAGTGTGACAATAAGCGGTTGAATCAGTGACCTAAAGAAAGAGGCAAGTATAAGATAAACGATTAAAAAAGCGAAGAAAAACGCCTTTAGAAGACTTATCATGGATTTCATAGATTCCTCTTGCTCTCCGCCATACCTTACTGAATAACCAAGATATTTATCCTTCATATCCTTAAACTTATCTTTAAGCATATTGTTTATCTTTATAGATGTTATCTTGTTTGTATCAACATTTGCAGATGCAGTAACAACGCGTTTCCCGTCAAGATGATGTATGGTAGTTGTACCAGGAACCTTCTCTATTGCTGCTATCTTATTAAGCGGTATAAGATTACCATACCTGTTTTGTATAAGTATATTATTAAACACATTTTCATCACTTATAATATCTCTTGGAAACATGATAGTAACATCTGTCTCTTCTTCTGCTTTAACAGGTTTTATCTTCGTGGCAATGGTCCCTTCAAAAACACCCCGTACGGTCTTGGCTATCTGCGCAATAGAAAGACCTGCAATTCTTGCTTTATCATGATCAACCCTTACTCTTATCTCTTCTTTGCCCGGCTTATGATCCCATGTTATATCATCTGCGCCATCCACTGTCTTAAGATAATCCATGTATTCAAAAGCCATATTATCCAAAGCATTAAAGTCCTCACCTCTTAACTTTACCTCGACAGGTTTACCAACAGGGGGGCCTGCTTCCGGCTTATCAATCCTAAGGTCAGTAAACCCTTTGACATCTTTTATCTTTTCTCTTACAACGGCTATAATATCATCTACAGATCTCTTTCTGTCCTGCTCCGGCTTTAGGTATACTGCAACTTGAACAAGGTTGCTTGCCTTTCCGGCAAACGGGTCATGCCTGTCTTCTGCAATATTTCCGACAGAAGTCACATATGCATCCATATCATCCCTTGATATCTGGGATATCACCTCTTCCACAGGCTCAATCAGCTCATTTGCCTTCTGTAAGGGCGTACCTATAGGAGCTTCTGCCCTTACAAAGAAGTAGTTTATGCCGGCGCTTGGAAATAGTATAAATTTCAGAGGGCCTTTACCTGCAAAAGAGAGTATTATGATAGCTATTGATATAACAGCAGCAATAAAGG
>Ga0163203_1000377_pt1 | contig 12085 bp, 9 predicted proteins | sample PL_2010_330m_FD_113534 | JGI IMG/M metagenome (GOLD analysis project Ga0163203, IMG submission 113534) | Freshwater microbial communities from Powell Lake, British Columbia, Canada to study Microbial Dark Matter (Phase II) - PL_2010_330m | ecosystem: Environmental > Aquatic > Freshwater > Lake ... | reverse complement strand
GCGTCACGCAGAGCAGGTGCCGGCATCCGCGGCCCGCGCCATGCAGCCACTCGCCAAGGGCTACCGCGTTCGCGTCGTTGGCGCAGTAGACCGGCAGACCGGTGAGGCGTTCAAGCGTCCGCTTCACCGGCGTGCCGTTCCAACCCGGCAGGTTCGGCGGGACGCGCACGATGCCGGAGCCGTGGTCGACCAGACCCGCAATCCCGATACCGACCGATGCGACCCGCCGTCGCTTCCTCAGATCGGCTATCGCGGCGCCGACGCGTTTGAGCGCCTGGGTCGGACCGGCCGCAGCCCTGGTCAGAAGAACCCGACGGGCCTTGACTCGGCCCGCACCGTCAACCAGCCCGATTTTGGTGTTGGTGCCGCCGAGGTCGATGCCGATGTCAAACGGCATGGAGAAGCCCTAGGCCTGACGCATCACGCCCGAGGCCGGGCGCTCGCGCCATACAGCGCCCGCAGCGCGCGCTCGTAGGCCGGGCTCGGTGTAATGCCGCGCCGTGACATCACCTTGCGGGTGTTCGAAAGGACGTGGCCGAGCGGCCAGCGAGCCGTGCTGCCCCAGGCGAACGCCGCAATCTCCTTCGGCGAGAGCCCCGGCTCGAACCAGTTGGCGAACGTGCCGATTCGAGCGCCGGTGTTGATGAGCGTGCCGATTGCCGTCTTGGCGTGGTCGCCGATGAAACAGCCGACCTTGAGCAGCCCGGTGTCGATTGTCTTCCCCTGCCAGGTTACCTGCACCGGCTGGTAGGCATTCTTCAGGTCCGAGTTCGTCGTCAAAGCTCCAAGGTTCGTCCACTCGCCGACAAAAGCGTGGCCGATGAAGCCCTCGTGGTGTTTGTTCGCATAGCCCTGGAAAATGCTCGCCTCAACCTCGCCGCCGACCCGACACTGCGGCCCGAAACTGCAGCCCGGCCGCACCTTGGCATCGTCAATCGCGGTACCCGGCCCGACGTAGCAGGGCCCTTCGACACTGCTGCCCGGCCTGACGACCGCATCCCGGTCCAGGAACACCGGCCCGGTCTCGGTGCTGACCACCGTTCCGGGCCATATCCGGCTACCCGGCTCCATGTGCAGCTTCTTCCTGTCTCCAACGACCACTGCCCCCCGCTCAATCCTGCCTACCTTCTCTCCTCCGGAGCTTTGCTTTCTGCCTTTGGGCTTCTGGCTTTTGGCGTCCGTTTCCTTGAGAAGCTCCCCCGCGTTGTACTCGACCAAGTCCCACGGCCACTTCACCACCCGCGCCTTCACCTGCTCCTCGACAAGGTTGGCGTGCAGGCCGCGCACTGAGTTCAGCTCCTCCACACACTCCGCGCACACGCGGAAACCAACTACCTCGTCACCGGCCATCAGCACCGATTCTGGTCCCTTGGCCGGCACTGGCTCATCAAGGATGGCGGTGGCAGAGATGAACAGCCGCCCCTGCCGCGGCCGCGCGTTCACACGGCAGTCAGGATGTGCCTCGGACGCGATACCCGCGACCTCGTCGCGCACCCAGAGAAAGACCTGCTCATCCGGGTACAGGCGACGGAACTTCTCAAGTAGAGTGAAACGCCCGCAACGCAGGTCGAATGCGGGCCGCAAATCGCAGAGTGGCGACAGCCGGTCAAGGCCGTCACCTTCGTAGATGCAAATCACGGGTCTAGGATATTGCCCGCCTGTCTCAAGTCAAGGATGGGCCGGAATGACGCATGGGCACGCTTGTTCTAATGGAATTCACCTGGGCTGAATATCGACGCTGGCGATCTCCGTCCTACGGGACTCAACTCCGCCCCCGCTGCCATCCCAGTAGAAGCAATCCAGCCCTTTGACGACCGGATCGGTGCTGACGACACACGGTGAGCCGTGCCGGTCGATAGCATGAATCACCACCGGGCCGAGGTACCCACCTTTGAGCGCACGCAGGTCGCGCACGGCTTCGAGGCACGCCTCGCGTACGGTAGCTCCGGCCTTCATGTACAGCACTACCGAATGCGCAGTGCACGCCCGGATCGCCACTTCGCCCACATGCGTGCACCCGCAGGCCCCGTAGCGGTTGTCCGCGTACAGACCGGCGCCGACGACCGGGGAATCGCCCAGCCTGCCCGGGTACCGTTGCGCCCAGCCCGATGTGCTCGTGCCAGCTGCGATGTCCCCGCTGCTGTCCCTGCAGAGAAGAACGACGGTTCCGCCCGCGGTCATCTCCCGGCTCGATTCCCACGCGAGTTGCACCAGGCCTGCATCAGCCAGCTTGGCCCGCGCTGAGGCGGGGGCGTGCTCCATCATCCAATGCTCGTACCTTGCTCGCGCCTCATCGGTCAGCATTTCTGCTCGCTCAGCGCCAACCTCGCGCGCGAACCGTTCCGCACCTTGGCTCACCAGGAACACGTGCGGCAACCGTTCCATCACCTGCCGCGCGACCGAAACCGCGTAGAGAAACCCGCGGAGGTTTCCAACTGCGCCGGCCCGGCCGGTCGCACCGTCCATCACCGCGGCGTCGCAACTCATAACGCCAAGCAGGTCCGGCGACCCGCCTCTCCCCACAGTCGTGACGGCGACGTCCGCCTCGACCACACGGATTCCCGCCTCGGCCGCGTCCAGCGCCGACCCGCCACCCTCAAGCACCGCCCGCGCGGCCGTCGTCCCGACCTCGCCCTCGCAGTTGGCGAGGAGCATCACAGGTGACTTGTCGTTCATCTTGGCAGGCGAATCATAGAGCCACGTGCCTTCAAGTCAACTCCAGGCCCAGTGCCCCGCCGCCCGTTGACAGGCGGCCGGGCGAGACTTAAACTTGGTCACCGACCGGAGGTTGATGTATCAGACTAGTCGTCAAGCTGACTGGCACGGCCTTCAAGGCGTTCCTCCTACTCTGTTGCCTAGCGGCAGGATTGGCCAGGCACGCAGATGCTGGCGAAGTGTACATCCGCCCGACAGTCACCGGCTACGTTGAGAAGTTCCACTACGACACATCCTACTCCAAGTTCTCTGGAATCCTGTACTACGGCCGGCATTGGCACCCTCCGCTGGCTACTTGGACTGACCACGCCTTCCTGAAGTTCAGCCTCGACTCGATGCCTGATACTTGCGTCATATTGGACGCAGAGCTGCACTACTATCAGTACGAGCACAGTGGCGGACTCCCAGTGGTGGATATCAGACTCATACGGGACCCGGTACCTCTATCCGCTCAAGACCTCTTCTTTGAAATCGAGAGTGCCTCGGCCGTCACATTCACAGGACAATCGCCGGACAGTTGGGTTACGTGGAACATCAACCCCTCTGCATATCCTCTCCTGGACTCCTGCCGGGACGCAGGTTGTGCCTCCTTCGGCATTCACTGGGATGGCCCGACGGGGTACATGTACACCGGGACTGCCTACGGATACGACAGCGGCGACCCACCGTACCTGCGTATTGAGTACACCTCATCCGGAACGCGTGAAGCCCCAGGCATTCTCGCAAGGCAACCTGAACTCGCCCTCGCGCCGAACCCGGCAACCAGCAGGTTCGTCATGGCCCGATACGACATCGCGGCCGGAACCCGCGACAACCTAGTCCTCCGCGGTGTCCTTGGGAGGTACGTCCAGTCGTTCGCCCTCGACCCGTCAGGCATCACAGAGCTCGACCTGCGCAGACTCAGCCCTGGCGTCTACATCGCGACTCTCAGGACGACGGGTCAGTCCGTCTCCCGCAAGCTCGTCATAACCCGCTAGGATCTGACTCGGGCTATTACGGTCAAGACGGACCGGCACCCGCCGCACTCACTCCAATTCGTCTTGACGTTCCATCCTCGTCCCCGCTTCCTCGGGAAGTAGGAAGGAGTCGGAATCGATACCGGAAGTTTAGACATAGGATACAGCTTCGTCGAGGCGCGACCCGCTCTAACTCCTTCCTTCACAATCCCTTATTCAGTCTTTCCGAAACTCCCCTCCGTCATCCCCTCCGTAGTTCTCCCAATTGTTGTCCATGTTGCCCTCGGCGTCGCTCCCGCCGTTGCTCTCCCCGTAGCTTGACCCGTTGCGGCCCGAATCGCCTTCCTCATTGCAGTCCCGGTTGCTTCCGGAGTCGCCGTCCCAGTTGCTCAATCCGTTGCTCGCGAAGCCGCTCCGACTATTGCGGTCTGAGTCGCTTCCCTCGTAGCTCTCCCCGTACTCCTGACCGTTGCTCTCCCGGTTGTTCGGTGAAGAGCTTCCCGAATTGCCCGCCAGATTGCTCGGCCTGCTGCCGTGGCCGCAGTCTCTCCCGTTGCCGGCACCGAACCCACCTGCGCCGGCCGGTGCGTCCGTACCCACGGCGAGGACCATGCCCGCGCGGTTGACACCGGTTGCGCCCGAGGGTAAGATTGCCCAGGCCGAATGACGAGTTTCGACGTGACAACGCATGTTCGTACTGAGCTTCTCGATATCACTGAGAAGGTGAAGGACGCGGTCGCTCAGTCGAAGGTCAGTTCTGGGATGTGCTTCGTCTACGTCCCGCACACGACCGCGGCCGTGACCGTGAACGAAAGCTACGACGCGGACGTGGCCCGCGACATCACGGCCGCGCTCTCGAAGCTCGTCCCCCATCGCGCGGGCTACGCCCATTCCGAGGGCAATGCCGACGCGCATATCAAGGCGGCAATGGTCGGCTCCTGCCAGGCAATCCCGGTCGAGGAAGGTCGTCTTGCGCTCGGCCGGTGGCAAGGGGTCTTTTTCTGCGAATTCGACGGCCCGCGCCAGCGGCGCGTGCATGTTCAGACAATCAAAGCAGGAACGGATTGAACCACAAAGACACCAAGTTACGAAAAGAAATGGGAGACCACAAGACCGACATAGATGCCACGAAGACACGAAAGTCACGAAACGGACGGATGCAGAAGAGCAGTGCTCCGTTTCATCCGGCTTCGTGCTTTCGTGGCTATCCGTCTCGGGATTCGGGTGCTCTCGTCGGCTTTGTGTCTTTGTGTCTTGGTGGTAAGATCTGTTCCATGGAAATCAGGAGGCTAAATGCATAAGAAGCTGTTCATTCCCGGCCCGACCGAGGTCAGGGAGGAAGTCCTCAAGGCGCAGGGGCAGTGGATGATCGGCCACCGCTCCAAGGATTTCGGCGAGCTGAACAAACGCTGCGTCGAGAAGACGAAGCAGATACTGGGCACCAAGAACTACGTGTTCTGGTTCACGTCGTCCGGCACCGGCTGCATGGAAGGTGCGCTGCGCAACGTCGTGACCGGAAAGATCCTTCACACGGTCAACGGCGCCTTCTCCGACCGCTGGTTCAAAATCTCCAAGGCCTGCGGCAAGCAGGCGAGTTCCATCGCGGTGGAGTGGGGCAAGGCAATCAAGCCCGAGATGGTCGACGCCGAGCTGGCCAAGGGCGGATACCAGGCGCTGGCACTCACCCAGAACGAGACCTCGACCGGCGTGCGCAACCCGATTGAGGACATCGCCAAGCTGGTCCGGACCAAGTACCCGGATGTGCTCATCCTGGTGGATGCGGTCTCGGGTCTGATGGGCGACTGGTTCGACATCGACGGACTCGGCCTCGACGTCGTGGTCGCCTCCAGCCAGAAAGCGGTCGCCGTGCCGCCCGGCCTGGCCGTCTCGGTCGTGTCCCAGCGCGCGCTCGACAAGTGCCGCACCGTGACCGACCGCGGCTACTACTTCGACTACGACGCGATGCTGAAGCGCTACGAGAAAGACTCCCAGACGCCAACCACGCCTGCGATATCGCTGTTCTGGGCCCTCGACCTGGAGCTCGACCACGTCTTGAAGGAAGGGATGCAGGGCCGCTACCAGCGTCACCTCGAAATGGCGAAGTTCACGCGCGAGTGGGCGGCGAAGTACTTCAAGCTCTTCCCCGAACCCGGCTACGAATCGGTCACGCTGACCACGGTTGCCAACACGCGCAACATCGTGGTCAAGGACCTGAACGGCGAACTGGCCAAGCGCGGGATGCAGATTTCCAACGGCTACGGCGACATCAAGGAAAAGACCTTCCGCATCGCGCACATGGGCGACCTCACAATGGCGGATATGAAGGAAGTGACCGCCGCCATCGTGGATGTGCTCAAGTTGTAACGACACGTCTGACCTCACGAGTCTGACGCCTCGCGGTCGATTCTCGGCGGCGGGGCGTCAGGTCTTCTTATGCGAAGGGCAGGACGGAGGATGAGCGGATTCGCGTTGCTTCTGTTGCTGTCCGGTGCGCTGGCACGGGTCGGAACTACCGGGTCGTGCACGCCGGAGCCGTACGCTGAAGCGCCAATCGTCCGCTTCGCCAACGGCACGAGCATTGACACCCGCATCACTCCCTTGCCTGAGCCGGGCTCCCGGCTGGAAGCAGGAACCTGCTGGCTGGTTCACCTGACCGGCCCGGTGCGGCCGGAATGGCTGGCCGAGCTCCGCCGGCTCGGCGCGAACCCGGTCTGCTACATCGCATACCAGACGCTTGTCTGTCTTCCCTGGCGCGACGCCTCGGCGACCGACTTCAGAAATCTCGAGTTCGTTGACTGGCTCGGCCCGTATCCGGCCCTGGCCAAACTTGCGCCGGAACTCCTGTCGGGCTCGCGTCCCTCCCCCGACCCTCGCCCCTCGCTTGTCCTCTCGGTCTGGCCCGGCGGTGACCCGAACCGAGTCGCACTCGCGATTGCCGCCGCCGGCGGCGATGTGGTCGACGTCGCCGGTCGCTCGGTTCGGTTCCGGCTCGATGCCTCGCGTGTTTCCGAGCTGGCCAAGCTGGAGGTGGTCGCCTGGATCCAGGAATGCAGTCCGGCCCGGAGGTTCAACAGCGACGTGCAGTGGGTGATGCAGATTGGGTGGCGGCCGGAGCGGCCGTACGAGCCTACCGGGCACAGAATCTGGGCGCATGGCATCCGCGGGCAGAATATGGTTGTCGGCCTGTTCGATACGGGAATCGCGACTGAACACGACATGTTCATCGACCCGGCCGTACCAGTGACCGGGCCCGGGCTTTTCCCTGAGCACCGCAAGCTCGTGGCGTACAAGCTCTATGAGGGCGCTGCCTTCGGCGACGCCGGCAACTTTCACGGCTCCACGGTCGCCGGAACCCTGTGCGGGAACGATTCCATCGCCGGCAACGCCTCCAAGCTCGATGGGGTCGCCCCGGACTGCCGCATCTACTTCGTGGACGAAGGGGACGCGTACGGACTCGATGTGTTTGACGTCGACTTCACGGCCCTCCTCGACTCGGTCCGGCTCAGCAACGGCGTGAGTCCGCCGGTCCGGCAGGTGTCCGGCTCGTTCGGCACCGAAGAGAGTCTCAGCTACTACCGGCTTGAAGAATCCTCGCTCGACGAAGTCTGCTGGGAAGACAAGCAGTTTCTGGTTATCTGGGCCGCGGCCAACCGCCGAGGACCCTCCTACAACATCGGCCACCCGGCCGCGGCCAAGAACGCCCTGACGGTCGGTGCCTGCGGCAACGGCACGCAGAGCAACACGGTCTGGTTTGCCTCATCGCGCGGCCCGTGCCGGGACGGGCGCATCAAGCCGAACCTGCTCGCGCCCGGGGTGGACATCGCCACGGTCGACGGACGCGAACCCCACTCCTACCTCGCGGCCAGCGGTACCAGCCTCTCCGCTCCCGCCGCCAGTGGAGCCTTGATGCTGCTGCGCCAGTACTTTGCCGAAGGATGGTATCCGACCGGGATGCCGGACTCTACCCATCGCATCACCCAACTCAGTTCGGCGCTGATGCGCTCGCTTGCCATCGCGGCGACCGACTCCAACGTCGGTACTGAGTACCCGCCCAACAAAGAAGCCGGCTGGGGTCGACTCGACGTCGCGACCATCATGCACTTCAGCGACGACAGCAACGGGCTCGAGTTCGTCGACGAGCCGATCGGCGTCGCGACCGGAGAGGACATCACTTTCCAGTTCGAGCTTTCCGGCCGCGCTCCGCTCCACGTCGTGCTGGCCTGGACCGACACCGCGGCCGCACCCGGAGCCGCGATTGCCATCGTCAACGACCTGGATCTGGAACTGACCAGCCCGGACGGCAACCGGTACCGCGGCAACCAGTTCTACAACGGTTGGTCCTGGGTGAACTCGCCGAACCGGGATGAGCGGAACGTCGAGGAAGTATGCCTCATACCCCACCCCCTGAGCGGTCGCTGGACCGTGCGCGTCATCGGCCGCAGCGTCTACACGGCGCTCCAGCCGTTTGCCGTCGCGGTGAGGGGCGGCACTGCCGGCATAGTGCCCGGTGTTGCTGAAGGGATTCGTCCCCGCAAGGGGACTACCCCCAAGAGCTGCTTCGAGCTGCCTTTGCGGCCCGGCTGGCATCTGGCGGTTTTCGCGGCTGACGGCCGACAGGTGTTTGGGGGAACTGTCCCCACACCGTCAGACGGGGGTCGCCGAGGCCAACGGGGACTGTCCCCAAAACTCGGCCTTGCACCCGGCGTCTACCTCTACCGGCTCACGTCCGGCGGTCTGCAGCCGGTGACCGGCAAGCTCGTCATCGCGCGCTAACGCACGGGGCGAGGAATCAAGGGGTCAAGGAATCGAGGATTCGAGTGTTCGGCACTGGACCCCTTGAATCCTAGAATCCTAGGGTCCTGCCCGTCAAACCAACCCCGGCACCCACTTGGCGTTGATGAGCACCTCGCGGTTCCAGAGTACCGCGGCCACCCGCACGCCTGCAATCTGGTCCAGGTAGGCCACGGTATCGAGCAGCTTCCCGATTCCCCAGACATCGGTCTCGACTTGCACGAACCGGTCCCTGTAGGTCTTGCCTCCGAACACGACGCTCATCCCTGCCTCGCTCACCAGTCGTCCAAGCCGGTCCGGACGGTGGCCGGTTTCGAGCAGGAAATGGAAGTGGCCGACGTTCTCGACCGGTGACCAGTTCATCTCCGGCAGAACCCGCAGCACGCCGGTGCGATTCGTGTCGCTCCACAGCAGCCGGTCGAGCTTGGCGCGTACCCACGTCGGGCTCCGCTCCATCGCCGAGCCGACCTCGGCTATGCCCAAGTCCGAGTGCTCCACGAGGAAGCGGAGCAGCTCTTTCTCGTCCCCGGACAGCGGCAGGGCAACCGGGAACGAGTACTCGGCCACCCGGTACACCTCGTGGTACTCGATGCCCGGTGCGTTGCGAATGAACTCGGCCTCCTTGTCGAAGTCGCGCGAATAGAAGAGCACGGCCAGGTTCGGCCCGACCTTCTCCGGCAGGCTCGCGTTCAGCACGATTTCGCTCACGAACGGCAGCCTGGCCGCGAGCGCGTTGGCCAGGCCCAGGTCGCTCTTCGCGTTGGCCAGCACTGCGGCCCAGACCCAGTCGCCACCCAGCAGCGGTGGCACTACGAGCGTCGTCTTGAACCCGCGGATTATGCCGAGCGAGATGAGCCGCCGCAGCCGCTCCGCATAGTCGGCCGGCTTCAATCCTGCCGCGGTCACCTCTGCGTCGGTCGGAAACCACCCGCGCTGCTCAGCGAGCCTCAGCGCCGCAACGTCGCCCTTCTCAAGAATCATGTCCGCTCCACTTCTGACTTCTGATTTGTGACTTCTGAATTCTGCACTCTCCTAGTAGGAACCTCTCCTGGATAGCACCGCCCGGGGCGTCTTCAGTATGATCTTAAGGTCCTCCCAGAACGTCCACCCCTGCACGTAGCTTGTATCCATCTCTACCCGCGAATCGTAGCTCGTGTCGCTTCTTCCTGAGACCTGCCACCGGCCGGTCGCGCCGGGCGGAACGCGGAACATCACGAGCGAACGCTCCTTGTAGTACTTCACCTCATCGTCGACAATCGGCCGCGGCCCGACGAAACTCATCTGGCCCGCGAGTATGTTGAAAAACTGCGGCAACTCGTCGATGCTGAACTTGCGCAGGAACTTGCCGACGCGGGTGACGCGCGGGTCATGAGTCAGCTTGAACTTCTCCTCGAACTCCTGCTTCAGCGCCGGGTCGGAATCGAGCAGGTCCTTCAGCCGCTTGTCGGCGTCCCGGTGCATGGTTCGGAACTTGAGTATCCGGATGTCGCGCATGTTCCGCCCCAGCCTTCGGTGCCGGTAGAAAACCGGGCCCGGGCTGTCGAGCTTGATGATGATGCTCGTGACGATGTACACCGGGCTCAGGATGATGATGGCCAGACCCGACAGCACCAAATCGACGACGCGCTTCAGCCTCCGGCCCACGCCGCTCAGCGAATACGAGGCAATCGGCCGCGGGTGCGGCCCGAGCAGGTATGTGGACATCTTGAAAGAGGGAACGCCGACGAAATCTACGAAATAGTCGCCCGACAGCCCGGCCACCAGATAGTCGGTCTTCGGCTCCGAGCTGTCGACAATGATGGTATCGTACTTGGCGACGTGCCCTCGCTCGTCGGAGTTTGCCTTCAGCCATCCCGGCAGGTCCTCCAGCGTGATGACCTCCATGCACTCGAAGCCCCACCAACGGAGCATCCGGGTTTTGGTGAAGTGCAGGTCGGTGACGAGCAACACCGGCTGGCGCGTCACATATCGCAGGCAGAGACCGATAACCGGGGCGAGAGCGTTGAGGTACAGCCAGAGCGCCAGCCAGAACTTGACCGTCACCGGCTCGGCCCACGGCCACAACCCGTGCAGGATACTGTAGCCCGCGTAGGTCATGCCGAACGCGGCCTGGGTCCGAAGCGTCAGGCCGAAATTGGCGCGGGCGGTCGATTCGAACTCGCCGGCCACATAGCTCGCGGCTATGAGGATGATCCAGACGGCCACGACCGTCGTCATCGCCACCGAGTCCTTCACGAATGTGTTCCTGAGCACGGTGATGACGAACAACAGGAACAGCAACTCCATGACGACGAGCACAGCGCCGTTGTTCCTGAGGCTTATCTTCATCTGCTGGGTCCGAGGGCAGTCTATCAGGAGCACCCGGCCAGTCAAGGACGCCTGCGAAAGCGGGAACTGCCCCGCGCTGCTCGTCCGCGGCGAGACGCAGTCGCGTCACTCGAAGTACGTCTCGATGTTCGTCAGGAAGTACCGGCAGACGTATCCTCACTTGTGTGCTCGCTTGCGTCGGCAGTTGCGTCTTTCGCTCTGTCCCAACCTGAACCTCGACCTCAATCTCAACCTGAATCTGTCGCTGTACCGTGGGTTGTTCGCGAAGTCGTACTGGTCGTTGTTCCGGCAATTGTTCGCGGCGTTGTTCCGCTCGATGTACGAATCGAAGCTCGAGCACTTGTGGGCTCCGTCGTGTCTCGTGTTGGAGCGGCAGACACTGCCCCCCAGGCGGCCCGTGGGCCGCCCACTCCCCGGCAGAATTGTGTTCGGAGGCCAGCAGACTACCACCTGTAGAAGGCAAGCAGGAGGACCAGGGCACCCGCCGAAGACGCGAGCCTCAATGGCCCTAGCCGCAGCGCGCGTCGCGGGACTCGACCCAGGATTGCGACGTTCACTTGAGCCCTGACTTGGACACTTGGCTGCGAGTTCGACCCGCAACTTGCCGCGGAACTCGACTCGCGACTGAAAGCGCCAGTCAGGATGCGACTCGTGGCGCAACTGGCCGCCGAACTCAACCCCGAACTCGCTGCGGCGCTGAACATCTAAGTCACTGCGCCATTGACTGTTGTATTGACTACAACGGTCACCACGCAGCTCAGACCCAAGCTAACTCCTTGATTGACGGCCACATTCACGGCCGCGTTGTACTCGGGCTTGAACCCCGCAGTCAATCCGGGAGTGACTCCCCTCCTGCCAGCGCCAGTCTCAGGCACAGCTCCGGGCCATCAGGTCGCGCCCGGTCAGGGTCAGCAAGACTCCTCCGCGATTCTCGCGTCCGGCGGCAGATAAACACATGAGAGGTTACGTTTGGAGTCCTTCAGCTCTCTAATCCAGTAGATCGAATGGTCCGTAACCCCGGCCTGTTGGCCGGAAAGGAGTTATATCATGTCCGACGTAACCCGCCGAATCTCGCGCTGGAAGGCGAAGTTCTCACCCGACATCGCGGCGCAGACCACTGCCCGCATCTTTGCCGACATGACCGAACGCTATGAAGCGGCCATGGTGGCGCTCACCACGATGGAGATGGAGACGAAGCAGGTGCTGAGCGCCTCAGGCATCGACACGATGTACATCGTCTTCTACCTCGACTATGCCCGGCAGCTCTTCCGTCTCTCGCACGGTCGGACCATCTC
>Ga0163203_1000376_pt1 | contig 12087 bp, 12 predicted proteins | sample PL_2010_330m_FD_113534 | JGI IMG/M metagenome (GOLD analysis project Ga0163203, IMG submission 113534) | Freshwater microbial communities from Powell Lake, British Columbia, Canada to study Microbial Dark Matter (Phase II) - PL_2010_330m | ecosystem: Environmental > Aquatic > Freshwater > Lake ... | reverse complement strand
CTGCCAGGCTATCCAAATAACCTAAGAGTTCTTCCTGCTCGGTCTTTGTGGCAGAAAGAACCGCCGGAGAAGACTTAACTGCTTCAGAGAGATTCGCTACATATGCCGCATTACACCCCACTGGAGCCTCTTCATTTACTGGTTCTGGCGGGACGACCGTTGTAGGGATTACCCCCCTAACAATATTAACGGGTCTGGGTTTAGGAATAGGAGTTTGCTCTTCTGCCGCCTGATCTTCTGCGCCCCCTACTCCTCTAACAAAATCTACAATATCTCTACCCGCCGCCTTGATAACTTGTAGCGGATTTAGCGAGGGGTTTTCCGCAGGAAAAGGCCCGTCAGGGGCGGCTCCGGTTACTGCATCAACCCCTAGCTCTATCTCCGCAGTAGGGTCTGCTAAATATTTCTCGAATTGGGCTCTTATAAGGGCCTTATCTTCTGGAGTCGTAAAGATCCCTTGGATCTCCGCCTCTCTCATGAAGTGGGCCATGAGTTCTTCTTTCTTTGCCGGATCATCGAAAATCCTGGCATATTCAGCCCCTTCTCCATATCCAGGTTTGTCTGCGTAGAAATATTCAGATTCATCTACCAACCACTTCCAAGCTTCAGCTCTAGACGGAGGCTTATCTCCCACATTAGTTCTCGCTACTCCTGACATTGCATCCTGATACTTCTTGTCCTGTTTAAATTGCTGCCATGCAAGGTCTTGGTCTGTGCCTATCCATTCCTCTGGAGGGTTATCGGGGTCATATCCAATTCCCTGTTCTTTTATGAAATTATCTTTCAGCCGATCTTGTTCTGACTGCCAATTACTTTGAGTCTGTTTTTTTTCAGCATCTTTAGCTAAAAAATCGGCAGTCTTAAACCCCGTATCTGCTAATCGTCCTACTGACCTTTCAAGTCTATCTTCTGAAGCAGACCGCCTATCTGCTGATCTCTCTGCTCTCTGTGTTATCGCACCTAACCAACCACTCATCTTTTGCTCCTTATCATAACGATGCTACCCCCGCAGTAGCCAGGCCTATCCCTCCTAATGCTACGGCCGCAGTGCCCCCAGAGAATAGAACAATCGCCACTCCGGCCACTATTGTTATCGCTGATAACACAGTATTTATTGTATCATTAGTAAGGGTAGCCGCATTATTTATTTCAGTCTCGGCTAAAGTTAACTGCCCAATCAAAGCATCCGCTTCTATTTCAAACGCCGAATAATAGTTCTCAATAGCTGTTTGTGCTGCCGAGGCTAAGGCTTCATCTACTCCAAGTTCTGCCATTATCCCGTTATAGGTAATTTCCATTGAAAGATTTATTGAGTCTAAGTCAGCTTTATACATGCTTAGATACTGGCTGTTTTCGTCCAGTACTGCTTGCATCTGAGTAGCATATCCTGATAACGCTGTAGCCTCTGACTGTATCATTTGAGCAATATACTGGTCTTTCGCCATCTGCCCGGAAGTAACCATGCTGTTTAAGAACGCCTGCTTAGACTGGATGTTCGCCTGTCGCGCTGCAAAATCATCTTCAATAAGCTGTGTCCTGCTTTGTATGGCATAGTCATTTATGTTGTTTGTATAATTATCTGCGGCCGCTAAAGCTATTGTCGCACTTCCTGTTGCCGCCATAATATTGTTGACAAGTTTATTTGCCAATTCATCCTGGTTGGCTATCTCTCTGGCATTGGCCCTTTCTAAAGCTGCCGTTTGTTCATCAGAAAAACCTTGCACGGATTCTGGGTCAGCTAATTCGTCAGTAAGCTCCGCAAGTAATGACTGGTGTTCTTCAGAGTCATATCCAAAAGTTTCGGCTGCATAAGCTAAAGCATCAGCTCTCTCTTGGTCGTCTATTACCTTAATGTCTGCTATCTGCTCATCCATTAAGGTTTGGAGTTCGTCAATGCTCCCCATTTCTATGCCATTCTCGGCCAACCACGTCGAAAGGTCAGGAGCCGACATATTCTGGAGTTCTTCTAATTGAGGCCCTAAATTACTATAATCAGCAATCATTACAGGGTTCTCTGGGTCAGTATAGTCCCAAGCCTGTAAATAGGTAGGGGAATTCAGGTCGGTATCTATTGTAATATCTGGAGCGTTAAAGTCAGCAAGAAAAGCTTCCATCTGTTCTGAAGGAGTTAACTCGGCAGCAACCTCTTCTACAGGAGGAGGCGTGACAACTGGCTCTATCTCTGGGTTTCCGGGGTCTTCTATCTCTGGGATTACGGGGGCTTCTGGGGGTTCTATAACAATCCCTGGGGGCTCAGGAACGTCTGGGGTAGTATATTTGCCTACTCCTGGTTCATAATCATAAGAACTGTCGGACATAATTATCTCCTAATACGGTCGTAACTCTACATCTACAGATACCGCATAAATCGTACAGTCATTGACTGTGCTGTTATAAAACTTAAAACTAAGGGTTTCGGAATCTACTGTATACGGCATTGAAATGTCCTGCTCGTAATACGTCCCGGCTGTCCCGCTTGCTATCGTTACTGCTATTGTATCAGCATCTCTGCGGGTCTGTATAGTAAAAGTCCATGCTCCAGATTGTGAGATTAAAGGTTTTACCCTTTTATATATTTTGTTTTCGGTCTGGAGGCCAAAAGAATACATCTTAGTTTCTACGGTTACTGGTATTATAGTGTCTGTTTCGTCGACGTATTGTTCACCATATTCAAGGCAGATTAGGTCGGCCGATCCTGAAGCATATCCAACTAATCTATTTTTTAATTTAGTATCAGAGAACTGGTTGCTCCCTACGTATTTTACAAGCCCTTTTATTTGAGCTGTATTCGTAAACTTAAAGGTAGCAGCATAACTTTCCCCGGACGATGCACTTTCGAGGTTCTCAGGGTCTATAACTAAAATCTGAGAAGAAGATATTAGCCAATATAACCCTCCGGACTCCATACCATATGCGGTAGCGGGGATATCAGTAGCTATATGACTTCCGATCTCTATTAGGTTACTGCCGGTATAAAGGAAAATCTGGTCTCCATCGCTAAAGCATAATAATCCCTGAACCACAGCACAAGACCTTCCATCAGTTGTTCCACTATTGGCAATAATTTCAATGAAAAATTCTTCAGGGTTTGTCCCTGTCATCCTATGGAGAGCTTCGTCTTTAATGACATACAGAGAGCTGTCCATGCTTTTTACTGCATTTATCTGCGCCCCGCCCTTTGAGAAGTATTCAGCATAATAAGGCTCAAACCCAGAGACAAGTCCGTAAAGGCCATAGTTTATAGAATTACCTGAAACTAAAAATACCCGGCTATTATGGATAAGTACATCAGTAGGTATTTCATTAGATAGGGCTGTAGTTACAGCCTTTGTCTGAGATATTTCCAGATAAGCACAGGATACTGCTGCCGTAGGGGCTGTAGTAAATCTAACTCTTATAATATAGGCTCCGGTCATCCCTCCGGGGACATCATCACCTGTTGAGTCTACAGAGTCATCGCCTTCCCATATCGCCCAATCGGTAGGTATTTCATATTCAATAGCCCTGTCTCCGGCGGCGGCTGTCCATGTTGGGACAGTCCCAGGAGTAAAAGTCTGCCAAGCACTCCCGTCATAATAAGCATACTCAGCTACAGGGCTCCCGGCCATCTGGGCCGCCGTTTTTAGAACTATTTTAGAATAACGTTTAGACCCTGAGACATAAAAACCCCCATCGTCTACGGCGGTTGCTATTTCAAAGTCTGCGGTATCGGCACTCTGAGCATTAGTTGTGTCGTCAGCATAAACTCCGGTAGATTCTACATACTGCCCTGCGAACCAAAAGGCATCTTCTATAACTCTGATATCATGGGCATCAAGAGTTTCTATAACCATAGCTGAATCATAATAGATCACTGCCGGGTCGTTAACTCCAGAGGCATCTACCAGGACTACCTGTTGGTTAAGGACATCCATCCTAACTTCCCCAGTTCCTGTCCACGGAAAAGAGGCATCTATTTCTAAAAAGCTTCCGGAATAATTTGAATAGAACTTAATTACACTTGAAATTTCAACAGCCTTTATTGTAACTCCACGGCCTTCTATGCTGCAATAAAAATGTCCTACAATTTCTGCCCCGGCTGTAGCGTCCGTAGAAAAGGTTTTGTATCCTCTCCGTTTTCGGAGCTTCCCTTTATAGTAAACATTTATCCCGGCCTGGAGCATATTGTCAGGGACATCATCTGGTAATAGATCTGTTGCGTATCCCAGACTAAAGTCTTTTATTTCTTTTATAGACATTAGCTACCTACTACGTAATAAGGTAAAGGAGAGACAGTATGTCCGATCCTTGCCTCAGTATTATTATTAGCCCTCTGGAGAATATATTTCGTTACGGCCTGTTCGTAGTCGCCCCGCATCCTGTCTCCAAGCCTCGTTTCGTGAGTCCCTAATAACAGTTCCTCCGCCACCTTGTTTGCTATCCCGTCCTGGAATTCTGGGGGGATTTCTGTCGGTAATTCGGTAGTTGTTGCAGGGGAGGCTAATAAAGTTGGGATTCCATAATAAGAAAGAGTTAAATCGTGCTGGCTGGTAGGGACAGGGTAAAGAAGGATGTAAGCCATATTGCTTACATAATAATATCCTGGAGTCCCTGTACTTTGGGGGTTCCGGAACATACTTTCTTCTGCTCCCACTAGTGGGGCTTGGTCCCATGATACCCCAAGAATAGTTCGGCATCCGGTCGGCAATGCTGACCCAACAGTACAGCCTTCTGGAAATCCTCCAACTATAGTGTCGTCTTCAGAGTCTACTCCTCCGAAGAGTTTAGTCGTTGCGTCAATATAAGTGGTTTCTGCCGATGGAGCTGATATTTCTATCGAAGTAGAATCTATTGCATCAATAGTAAAGTAGAAATTACTCCATGCGACTGTTAAGTCTTCTGAGCCTGTTCCTATCGCTGCCCTTATCTGCACCTGTAACATTGCAGCCATTTCCGTGCCTGTCAGCCGTGAACTAGCAGAGGTTATCGCTACATCACTGTCTATATCATTGTTTGTAGATCCCACTATCTCTATATGGAATCCTTCAAAAGTTTCCGGGACGAATGTCCCAGAAGCCTGTAGTTTTCTTGTATACCGGAATCCTCCGACATCCGAACTGAATTTCTTTATCGATTTAGAGACTACCGATAAAGCATTAGAGTCAGAGAGACCCTGAGTTGACACTCTTGCCAACCTTCGGGCCTCAGTTAAAATTTCGGCATAAGTCATTTTAAAATCCTATCGCAAAATAAGGAACGGCCGTCAGAGTCGCAAGATTTGTAGCATTAGGGACTTGTATAAGTACCCCATCTGCTGCCCCGTCATAATCCGCATAGTAAACGATAAGTTTGCTACTTACCCATGAAAAAACATATCCACCGAAAGAGGGAACAACAACAACAACGGGCGTAAACCCGAAAGTCATAGCCTCTCCACCGGTAGGGTAGGAAGAATCAAAGGCAAACGTTCCAACTTCAACCTTTGCCCCTCTCGCCAAGAGGGACTGGAGGCTGGAATCAGTATTAAGCTGAACTGCTGGCGTTTTAGTTGCCATGATTACCTCCTATTAGGTTGTTCCGATAATTCTTTCCGGAATAAGCATAACATCATGAGTCGTTGAAGCGGTTGCTGGGGTTATACAAGCGGCAAACTGTCCACCAAGACCCGTAAAGTCTGCGCCGGAATCGGCGACAGCCCCGTTCAGGATACTAAAAGCATTTCCGGCAGCGACAGTAAGAGAGCCTGAAATCATATCTTCACAAACCCCACCTATCTGGAGTTTAACTATATCTCCAGTAGAAGCGGTTTCAGCCGGAATTCCGATATAAGCATAGTTTATTGCATCTACCAAAGCAGCAGTAACAGGGCCATACTCATTAATATAAATCTGGTATGGAGTTTTTGCAGTTAAAGACCCGTGGGCTACTGCATAAATCCACACTCTACCGTCAGCGTCATAGACTTTCTCGAAACTGGCGTACTGAGTAGTATTCTTTCCAAATATCATATCCAGTCCTCCTTAAAGGGTATAATCAAGTGCGGTAAATTTGAAAGAAGTCTTTCTTCGATCACACTTAATGTTAAATACACTGGTCATAAATTTAGCCATTGCATTAGGAAAACCTACCTGCTCAAGACCAAACCAATCTGTTACTTTTTCGCCTTCGCCTTTCTTTACGGCAAGAGCAAACGCATCCATATCAAGACCGTACCAGTCTCCGGCAGAGATAAAAGGATTACCAATAACCGGCTTTCCAAAGAAAAGACAATTATCAAAACCCATATCTACGGTTTTCTGGTCACTCTCGTACCGCTGCTGAGGCTGAAGTCGAGACATATATTTACTGACAAGATCCCTTGTAGTAAAGTGATGAGTCGGCATATTCTTTCCGAAGCTTGCCTGATTCCTCATATAAGTCAACGAACCTGCACCGAACAGAGTAAGGATAGTCGTTGAACTATCTTCTGTTGAGGCCCATTCGGATGCGTCAGAAACAGCAATCCCACCATAAGCAAGTGCTGAGTCAACGATATTAGGGATGGGAGAGACGTGTGTTGAGTCTGTTCCCCAAATTATAGTCGAGAGTTTTTCCGAGAAATCCTCAGAGAGCTCTTTTGCTTTATCTCCCAAGAGATTAACTACTGCTTCAGGGCCACTGTTCTGGACTTTCTCGTCCCAGTGCATCATAGTCCTGGCTGCAATATATCCCCATGAGAGAACGGCTCCGGTTCTGGTATCAACAGAAGTAATAGGAAGCTGTTCTCTTGCTCCAACCATTTCTGTCTGTCCCAGTTTGCTGGTTCTTACACCCCACTGAAGCTGTGTACCACCGGTCGGGCTGATCTTGTTCTTACCTTTAAGAATGGCAAGGAACGGATCTTCATCGTATACCTGCTGATACATATTTTTGTCGTACCATTTGCGGCTTACCGCATTGGCCTGATTTACTGCTAAAGCCATAAAATCCTCCGATTCTATTATCCAAATTCTGCCAGGGCTGCTGCCTTGGCTTCATCAAGAGACATCGCCTTTGTGGGAGCTCCGGCACTTGTGCTGGATACTCTCGTCCTAACAGGCCCTGCTGGGTCTGCTGGGGGGGTCGATGACCCACGTCCCTTTGATGCGTAATACAGAAATTCAAGGACTTTCTGTTCAGCCTCTTCAGAGGAAACGTTGTTCAGTTCCTCGTAGGCTTTCATTATGTCCTCATGGTTGTAATCTTCATATTGGGACTTGAGGTAGCGTCCTTTTGATTCAAACCTTCCACGCTGGTCTTCTTTCTTTTTCTGGAGAGCTGTTGCTCTTGCCTGTTCTTTTTTCTCGTTCTCAAGAGCCGACATTTTTTCCTGCAAAGCTTTTAACTCAGGGTTCTGAGTTTTTGTTACACCCTTTACCTGGTCTACAAACTTATTGAATTGTTCAGGGGTAAGAGTTTTTAACAATGAATCGTATTCATTAAACTGGTTACTTGTCCTGGTCAACATAGTTTCTTTCTCAAGTAATGCTGCTTGCTGTCGTTCGTACTCTTTTCGCTGTTCAGCTAAAGACTGAGTTTTCTTCGTATAATCCGACCGTCTAAAACGGTTCCTCATATAACTATCAGAAAGCTCTTTTGCGTCTTTGAAGTTAAGAACTTCGTCCTCTCCCTCGGTTTCGCCTGGAATTGTTATAGAGTGAAAGTACGATTCTTGCGGTGTCTCGGTTGCTGGTTCAGCCGTAGCTTCTCCTGCTTCAGACATTATCGCTGAAACTTCTTCCACACTTGGCGATTCGGATTGTCCGGTTGCTCCGGAGGGTGCGGTATCTTCTTCAAGGCACACCATCCCGATACGGGGCCATTCGCCGTTCAGGTTAAAAATCAAGTTATCTACCTCCTACTCTTTCCATTAGTTCTGCCATTCCACCACCTGCTGCCGGAGGGGCTCCCATAGGAGAAGGGCTACTCGGAGGTGCTTGTCTTCCCTGCATAGGTGCGCCGGTAGGAGGGGCTCCTGACATTGACTTGGCTTTTCCAGCCATATTTCGATTCCCTAACTGTGTCTTCATTGCGCCGACTAAGGCACTCGCTGGCGCAGTTAAAGGGACTTTAAATACTTTCGTGATTAAATCTGCCACAGTCATATCTTTCGATATCTGCCCACTCTGTGCCATCATAGCAGCATCAGAAGGGTTATACGCAGACATATTCTGTGAAATTGCATCGGTTTTTGCGGCCGCTGGGGTCGCTCCGGTTGGCATTGCTCCGGTTGGCATTGCTCCGGTTGGCATCATCTCTGACATTTTAGCCTCCTAACCTGTCTTCTTTGATTTATTCTGTGCCGTACTGGCCTGTTTGTCAAGTTTTGCCATTCTTGCCAGAATTTCGTCTTTATTCTTAAACTCTATTGTATCAAGTAATGCTTCTCTGTCTATAGCTTTCATACTATACAGGCGTAGGGCTAATTGCGCCCTGCTCTGCTTATCTAACGGTAATGTTGAGTCGGATTCTATCTCTATCTCAAATGGGAACATTACTGGGCCATCTGAGGCCGTCCCTTCTGCCCATTTTGCAAACCGTTCATAATCATTGTATTCTTGAAGCTGCCCCTCACTTAGGACATCCGAAAAATCTGCATTAGTCTCTAATGCTTCGATACCTTCTTTAAGGGTTTCGTCGCTGATTATCATTTTCTGAATATCGCTCTTTGCCCCTTTGAAATTATAATACTCTTCTCCGGTTTCAGTTTTGGTATACATCCAGTGATCATCACCAATCCAATACTGTTGCATTAAGCAGACATAAAGGTAAGTCATTCTTTTTATAAATCGTTCTAAGGCTCTTATCTTCGGCCGGATCCTTATACTTGAAGCTTCAGAGAGAATAGATACTTCAACGGCAGACTGTCTTTCTGTTTTCGTCGCCTCGCCTCTGAGCATTTCAGTATATCCAAGAATATATTCGGCCGTTGCCTTGAAACTGGAAACGATCTGCCATGAAGTATCGTCTGTTTCTTTTGGGAGAAAATCCTGGACTGCATTTCTGCTGGTAGTTGACCGTGAAGGGGAAAACCCGTACATCTGCCCAACTTTTCCTGCCTGATAGTCTTGTTTAATAGTCTCGAAGTCTTCGCCGTTAATCTGGTCTAAATCTACAAGGGTTGAAGGGTCTGTCTGTCTCCTGGCCCTTTTCATCATAGCTTGCATTTGAATATTTATTTCTTTGGTAATCCCGTGAATCTGGTCTCCTTCGGAAATAGAATCAAACATCCCCGGATTATAATAATCTCCAAGGTCTACGAATGGGGGCTTGTTGTGCAGGTACTCATTCTCTTTGTACCCAAGATATTGGTTGGCTGTATAATAAACCATGATCCCGTTAGGAAAGGCTTTAATGTCATTGGCATCTTCGTCTTTAACTAAAAGCTCGTCAGTTCTCATCCAGACCTTATACCAGGTTATCTTCCCGGCCTTCTGATACATAAAACTATCAGTAGCGTCTGTATACTTAACTGTCTCATCTATTGCTTTATTGTCTGAGTCTACCGAAAAGAATATGTCTGAATCAATTTCAGCATCTGGGAATAAGGCTTTTACTTTCGCTACAGGGACACTTTCTTTAACTCCGCAATATGGAGCTTCCCACAAATCCTCGTACCCTGGAGCTATAAAGAAATCTCTGGGGTCGATAAGGTCATAGTAAAGTCCAAAAGTTCCTTCACCCTTACAGTATCCTATTTCTGCTATTCCCTTGCTGGTAATCAGCGCCCAAGTTACTGTTTTGAAAATTAAGTCCTGAAGTTCTAATTTCTCCCAGACATAATCTAAATTCCGGTTGTAAGCATCTGCTACTGCATTGCTCAGATAAGGGAATAGAGGCACAACTCTTGCCTTTGGTTTAGAATCTGTTAACAGGGCAGCAATCGTTGAGACAATCGCAAATAATATATTAAATGATATCCGGCTGTCTCCCGGCTGGAGGTCATCTTCTTTCCAAACTTTATTTCGGTATTCATTAAGCCGGGAAGTCATTTCTTCTCGACGGTCTTTCGTTGCCTCCATGTTCCGGTCAACAACTAATTTCAATTCGCTCCAGCTATCCTCAATAAGTTTCTCTGGAGTTTTATTATAATCTTCAATTTTGTCTTTCTTCTTTTTTTTGCCTAATCCTAACATCCTAACTTCCTAAATCCGTTTTCAGCTAAGATATTGTCTCTCTGCTGCTGAGTATCTACATACTGGCCAAGGCCGACATCAAAGCCAGCTCTAAATCCCACAGATATCCCAGACAATGAATAAACCCTTTGTGCGGGCTGATGACACAAAGGGCAATTAGTTTTATGGTCTCCGTCACGCTCAAGCATGTCGGTAAATTCTTTCTGCTTACATTTTTTATTTATACACTTAAATCCATATTCAATTAAGGCCATCTACAATCCCTTTAGTAAACGAATTTCCCAACTTCAGGCTCATTTACTATTTGATTTCGACTTTGAAGTTGGCTTTTTATTGGATTTTCCAGAAGGTCTCCCTGCCGCTGTTTGTTCCTTTGGTTCAATTCCTGCAACAGCATCCCCATCGCTTGGGCCTGTTCCGGGTTCATTTCCTGTATCTGTGTCAGATTCAACATCGTCTTCTCCTATGAAACTTTCATCAAGAGGCTCATGGTCATCATCCTCATAAGGCTTACCAGTGCCAGGATTGATATTATCAGGGCTGGTATTAACACCTTCAGATCTTTCGGTAGGAAGTCCATCGTCAATGCCTATTTCTGAATCAGATGAATGATCGTGCTTTACGCCCATAGGGTATCCGTATTCGTAAACGACTTCCGGGGATTTCCCTTTATTTATTATTGATTTGATAACTGCGGCCTGTTCCCGAGAAACCAATTCAAGATTCTCAAAAACTAAAGTCCCGTGTTCATTCCTTCTTCCCAGAACTTTAACTCCGTGGAATCCGCCTTTTAGTTTATGCTTCAGCATATACTTATAGCACTCTCCACTTTTCATGAGTTCCATCTGTTCGTCAGTAAAAACCTCAAAAAGCTGAGTGTTCTCTTCCGAACGATAAACCCCTTTACCTACATGTATTCTTTCCACTTATTTCTCCCTGCTGTAATTTACGTATAGTTTAACACCTCTTTCTTACTCTTACAAGTTTTAAATTTAACTAAAAATAAAGAATATACTAGAATAGGTGGCTGCGTTCTTTATATATTCTACTACATTCTACGACTTTCTACGACAACCGAAGCCTAACAGCTTAAACTTTTATATTTATTTCTTGTACTTTGGTATAACATGTTACATACTGGTATCAAGGAGAGAAGCTATGGAAGATAAAATGAAAGTATGGGAATGTACCGGATGTAAATCAGGCGGTGAGGACCCTTGTATGTGTTTCACGGAATCGAATTGCCCTAATCCAACAAATTGTTTATTTATGCCAGCAGATGCCTCCGAGTGCAGTTGGCATGAAACAACCCGCTATGAAATAACCGAGCGCAAGCCGACCAGTAAATGATGAAGAAGGTAAGATTCTCAATAGGGTGCAGAGCGTATCCGGCCGAAATTAAAAGGGTGGTAGATCTATTTAAGCTTAATAACTTAAATTTAGCTGGGTGGGTTTTCACAAGATTATCAGAAAAAGCGGATGAATTAGAGGATAAGAAATGAAGAGTTTGCTGGTTATAACAAATATCACTATTTTTTATGTATTCATAGTGGAACCCCATCCACCCTCTTTGTTTGCATAGAATCTTTTATAAATAGACTCGTAAGTAAACCCTTCTGAAGCCTCTTCTCTCTTAACATTAAACCAATGGGACTGAGAGAAGTGAGGTACGCACTGAATGAGCATGTTCTGGGAATCGATAATATCATCGTCATTCCTATTGGAAAACGGATTATAAAAATCTAACTGGATCTCTACTGTCTTGAACTCGTCCCATAATTCAAGCTCGCCACCATTGTTTACGGCAGGGTAAAGGATTCTCCGGTCATTCAGAAATGGCGACAAAATTCTGGAGAACTTCACAGCCTTTGCCATATTCCCTGTACTGATAGGGAGCATATTGTAGTTCAGGGCTCTGTGCATCCGTTTCTGCCACTCTACTGCCTTTAACTGG
>Ga0163203_1000374_pt1 | contig 12135 bp, 10 predicted proteins | sample PL_2010_330m_FD_113534 | JGI IMG/M metagenome (GOLD analysis project Ga0163203, IMG submission 113534) | Freshwater microbial communities from Powell Lake, British Columbia, Canada to study Microbial Dark Matter (Phase II) - PL_2010_330m | ecosystem: Environmental > Aquatic > Freshwater > Lake ... | reverse complement strand
CCACGGCCCGGTGTGGCCGAAGCCGCTGATGCTCGCGTATATGATGCCGGGGTTAAGCTCACGCAGCACCTCCCACCCGAGGCCCAGCCTCTCCATCGTTCCTGCGCTGAAGTTCTCCACGACGACGTCAGCCTTCTTCACCATCTCCATGAACAGCTCCTTTCCTCTGGGGTGTTTGAGGTCGAGGGTGACTCCTTTCTTGCAGCGGTCGACGAACATGAAGTAGGGGCTCTGGCCCTTGATGAGGGGCGGGAACATGCGTGTCATCTCTCCCCATGTGGGCTCTATCTTTATGACCTCGGCGCCCATGGCTCCCATGAACATGGTGCATATGGGCCCCGCGTGGGCGTGGGTGAGGTCCAGTACCCTGATTCCTTCGAGGGCGGTCATGGGTTTTATTCACTGGCGGTTATCTATATTGGTTGCTGGGCTTTCCCGTTGGCCGGGAACCCAGATCCTTCTTTGTTAAAATCTAACGTGGATAACGTTTTCCGGCTTCGGCGTCGCCTCTATAGGCTCATTTTGAAGCTGGGAAGCCAAACCAGGAACAGGTAAAGAAGAGCCAGGCCTACACCGATCAGAGAGAACACCAGCGCCAGGCCTTCCCCCACTTTGCGCATGATACAACCTTTAGCCACGAGTAAATGAAGATATGTGCCTCCATCAATAAGACACACAGATATCTGCACGTTAACTGGCAAGTTTATATGGAAAAACGGAGGCCGAGCTGAACTGAAGTTAAATAAAAAGAATTATAGGGTCTACATCTCGCGTAGCCGCTTGATGCGCTCCTCGATGGGGGGATGCGTCGCGTAGAGCGCGTCCAGGGCGCTCTTGTTGGGGTCCGCGATGAAGAGGTGGCTCACCGCCTCGCTGATGTTCATGTCGCCGTGGTTGTGCTTCATTATCTTCTCCAGGGCGTCCGCCAGCCCGTCCGGGTAGCGTGTGAGCTCGGCGCCCGAGGCGTCGGCCATGTACTCGCGGCGCCTGCTGACGGCCAGCTGGACGAGCCGCGTCAATATGGGGGCGAATATGGCGAGGACGAAGCCCACCGCCACGATGATGAGGCCGAGGTTTCCCCGGTCCCGGTCGCGTCTCCCTCTTCTGCCTCCCCACCAGTAGCTACGGAGGATCATGTGGCTCAGTATGCCGGCTAAACCGACGAGCACGGCGACCAGGGTCATGAACTGGACGTCCCTGTTCCTGATGTGGCTGAGCTCGTGGGCGACGACCCCCTCCATCTCCTGCCGGTTGAGGGCCTTCAGGAGCCCGGTGGTCACAGCCACCGAAGCGTGCTCGGGGTCCTTTCCCGTCGCGAAGGCGTTGATCTCGTCGCTGGGAACCACGTACACACTGGGCTTGGGGATGCCTGCGGCTATGGCCAGCCCCTCCACCGTGTCGTTGAGGTAGGTGTACTGGGGGCCCTCCGCGGGAACCGCCCCCGTGCTGCTCAGCACGACCCTGTCGCCGTACTGGTAGCTGCTCCACGTGTAGATGAAGACGAAGAGGAGAGCGATGGGCACCATCACGAAGACGGCGTCCGGCGCCCAGATGTAGCTGATGCTCACGATGAGCGCGAAAAGAACGGCGCTGACTATGACTGCTAGGAGTAGGCTGTCCCGCCTGTTGCGGGACTGCTCGTCGTGGAAGCTTCTTCTCTGCATCTAGAACTTCACTTGCGGAACCGCTCGTGCCTCGTCGGGTATCTCAAGGAAATCGTGCTTCTTCCTGCCTCCAGCGAACCAGACACCAGGGATCGTCGTGATTATGTTGTTGAAGCTCAGCACGCTGTTATTGTAGTACTGCCTGCTGTACGCGATCTTGTTCTCTATGCCCTCCAGTTGCTCCTGGAGCAGCTTGAAGTTCGCCTGGGCCTTCAGATCTGGGTAAGCCTCGGCGACGGCGAAGAGCCTGCCGAGGGCCTGTGTCAGCATGTTGTCCGCCTCGACGCGGGCCTGCCTGCTGCCGGACACCATGCCGGCGCGTGCCTTGGCTATGTTGTCGAAGATCTCCTTCTCGTGGCTCGCGTATCCTTTGACGGTCTCGACGAGGTTGGGAACCAGGTCAAACCGTTTCTGGAGCTGCACGTCTATCTGGGCCCAGGCCTCCTCGATCCTGTTGGCCAGGGTCACTATCCTGTTGTTGTAAGAGATCCACAGCCCGATGCCTGCGACTACGAGGATCCCTAGTCCTCCTAGAAGGTAAGCTATCATGTCGATTGTTTCACCTTGGGATACTTGTTGAATCTAGGGTTATAAACCATTTTCAAAATTTGATCAGAATTCAGCTTTGTTAGAGAACGAAGTAAAACATTATCGGTTTTTACCGGATAACAGTAAAAAAAATTAAAACTTTAACTCATAATTTTCCAGCTAAGCCTCGAGCCCTCTGTTTCTCTTCACCATGTCGTTCGCCCTCTTCGAGTAGGTCTCCACAGCGAAAACCTGTATCAGGATGGTGCTGACCAGCAGCAGCACGGCGGTGAAGTAGAATGGCGCCCTGAGCCCCATGCCGTCCGCGATGACTCCCAAGATTATGGGCCCCACCACGAACCCTATGTCGCCGAAGAGCCTGTACATGCCCATGCTGATGCCCCGCGGCTCGTCGACGGCGGCGTCGGTGGCTAAAGCCAGGGGCGCCTGCCCGGCCCCGCTTGTGCCTATGCCCAGCAGGACGGCGGCCAGGCTCAGTGTGAAGTAGTCAGTGGTATAGGGGAAGGCTAGAGCCGCGAACATGGTTATGAAGAGGCTCTTTACGATGGCGGGCTTCCTCCCGAAGTAGTCGATGGCGTGGCCCATGGGTACGGCTAGGATCAGGTTCATTATGGTGGAGTAGCTGATGACCGCCCCTATGTCCGTCTCATTGAGCCCCAGCTCGCTGTCAGCGTAGAGGGGTATAATGGTGCTCCTGATGCCGGTTCTCATGAAGAAGATGGTGAATGTAGCCAGGCACGCGAGGCTGTAGCTCCTGTTGGAGAGGAGACGCTTGGCGGTCGGCCAGTCGAAGTGGGTCTCGTGTTTCCTCGTGGCTACTCCCTCGTGCTCCTTTATCCAGAGGTAGGTTATCACGAGGCTTACGAGCCCGAGTAGGGCGTAGAAGTAGAAGGTAGACTGGAGGCCCCACAGGGTGGCCACGTAGCCGCCTATGACGGGCCCCGCGCTGCTGCCCAGGAGCTGGAACGACTAGAAGTAGCCCATGATGCGGCCCCTCTCGCTGGGCTTCAGAACGTCGGCCAGCAGCGTGGTTCTGCTGGTCATCCACATTGCGGACCCCACACCCTGGATGAGACGGTAGATGAGGAACTCGATGAAGCTGGTGGCCCTGGCGTTCAGGAAAGCCGTGGCGGCGAGGATGAGGGTACCCCAGATCATGAGGGGCCTCCGGCCCCACTTATCTGAGAGCCACCCGCGGGGGATGTCCGCCAGGAACCTCCCGAATGCGTAAGCCGAGATAGCCAGACTCACAAGGGTGTAGCTGACGTTGAAACTTTTAGCGTACAGGGGCAGGATGGGGGAGACGATGCTCATGCCCACGAATATGAAGAACGAGGGGACGTAGATGCTTATGATATCCATCCTGAGGCTTCTTTCCACCAGATCATCTCCTAAAGGATCGGTTAGCTAAGGTATGCTTGAGGAACCTCAGATAAGAATTCTGAAAATGGTTACTCTGGAGGAGCCACTATGCTGTCCGCTTTTTTCCGGGAGTAGGTCTCCTTAGCGAATAGCTGGACCAGCACCACGTTAACTATTATTATCACAGTTGTAACGTAGAAGGGCATGGATAGGTTAGAGTTGTCGGCTATGAAGCCCATGAGTATCGGGCCTACAACGAAGCCCACGTCCCCGAAGAGGCGGTAGACCCCCATACTCAGGCCGTGGGGCTCATCTATCGTGGCGTCCGTGGCCAGAGCGAGGGGCGCCTGCCCGGCTCCCCCTGTACCTAGCCCCAGTACCACGGCGGCTGCGCAGAGGGTGATGAAGCTGGTGGTGAAGGGGAAGAGCAGCGTGGACAACGCTGTGACGGCAAGGGTCACTACAATTATTGGCTTCCTACCATAGTAGTCGATGGCGTGTCCAACCGGTATCGTAACAATCAGGTTGGTTATGGTGGCACAGCTGATGACGATTCCTATGGCGTTGGCGTCCAGGTGGAGCACGCTGTCCGCGTAGAGCGGGATGATGGTGCTCCTGATGCCTGTCCTCATGAAGAAGATGGTGAAGGTGGCCAGACACGCCATACTGAAACTTCTGTTGGTGAGCAGCCTTTTTATAAGAGGTAGGGAGAACCCGCTGCTTTCGCCACGCTTCTTGACGACGCCCTCCGGGTCATGTATGAGGAAGAAGGTGAGTAGGAGGCTTAGCACGCCTACGGCGGCGTAGGCGTAGAAGGGTGCCCGGAGGCCATGTGCCGTCGCGATGAAGCCGCCCACAGTGGGGCCCGCCGAGGAGCCTAGGAGCATGAAGGCCTGGAAGTAGCTCATGACCCTGCCGCGTTCCTCTGGCCGCAGTATGTCGGCTAGGAGAGTCGTCCTGCTGGTCATCCACATGGCTGAGCCCACGCCCTCGAGGAGCCTGTACAGGAGGAAGAGGGCGAAGGTGGGGGCCGTGGCGTTAAGTAAGCTGCAGATGGTGAGGATGATGGTCCCGAGGACCATCATGAGTCTCCTCCCCACCTTGTCAGCGAGTAGACCGACGGGCACGTCAGCCAGGAACCTGCCGAACGCATACATGGAGACGGCGAGGCTAACCATGGTGTAGTTTACGTTGAAGCTCTCAGCGTACAGGGGCAGGATGGGGGAGACGATGCTCATGCCGAGAAATATGAAGAAAGATGGAACATAGATGGACAATATATCCATCCTTAGGCTTCGTTCGCCCGCCGCCGTCGCATCACCTTAGCTGAATCCACTTGCGGATTGCACATTGGGATATAAAGTTAATCCATTGAAGTCGCCGTAAATACTAGGGTCTGTTAGCAAATGAACCGTCTCAGGGACCTCATGGCTCTCAGGGTGACCCATTTGCTGAGCCTGTTCTTCTCCTCAATGTTCACCCACATCTTACCGTCAAAGGTGTCCTTCAGCAGCCAGAAGCCAGGCCGTGGGATCGGCCCTCAGCTCCCTGATCCACGTCATGATCAGGGATTATGTGGTGAACCTATATCTTATTTGGGGACGAGATGCGTTTAATTCTTATACTTGAACCCCTGGAAAACGGGGGGCCGGGCTCATTTAACGCTATCAAGCTCGAAGTGGACGATCTTCCTCTGCTTCTTCTTGGCCTCCAACCTGAGACTCCTGAGCTTCCCTATGTCGCCTGTACTCCTGACGTGGGTGCCCATGCAGAAGGTCATCGCGTAGCCGCCGATCTTGACCATCCTGAGCTCCTGCACGTTGGACGGTATCTTCTCCAGGAAGCTCTTTTTGCGGGCGTCATCACCCACGTCCAGCTCGTCCCGGCTCGTATAGTAGATGGTGACGGGCACGTCCTCGTCTACGACGGCGTCGAACCTCTCCCTGACCCGCTTAAGGGTCGCCTCGTCGAGGACGCTGGGCTGGAAGTCCAGCTGGCTGAAGCTGCTGAAGACCTTGGGGCCGCTGCCGGCAGACTCGAAGAGGCCGGTGAGGAGGTGTTCGCCGCTGTGGAGCCTCATGAAGTTTAGCCGGCGCTCCCAGTCGATGGCTCCATGAACCGTGGTGCCTTTCGCGATGTCTCCGTCGAGGTAGTGGAATATCTGGGGGCCACGCTTCATCACCTTGGCAACTTTGTAGACCGTGCCATCCGCCTCGAGGGTGCCATGGTCGGTTGGCTGGCCTCCTCCCTCGGGGTAGAACGCGGTCCTGTCGAGGACCACGAACCGGGGGCCCGCCCTGACCACGGTGGCGTCGAACTCCCTGAGATAGCTGTCCTCGACGTAGAGTTGTTTGCTGTCCATGTTACTCCTTTCTTTATGCCGCTGACCTATTTTTACCGTTTGTAGACGACGCGGCCGTCGATGATGGTCATGTCCAAGGGTATGTCGATGATCCTCTCCTTGGGCACCGTCAGTATGTCCTCCCCCAGCACGACCATGTCGGCGAGCTTCCCCTCCTCGATGCTGCCCAGCCTGTCCTCGTCGAACTGCTGGTAGGCAGAGTGGACGGTGTACAGCTTCAACGCCTCCGTGACGGAGACCCTCTGGCTCTGCCCTATGGGCCTGCCTTTCCGTGTGACGCGGTTCACCAGGGCGTGGATGGCCATGAGCGGCGGGTAAGGCGCGCAGGGGTGGTCGCTGTGGGCCGCTATCTTCACCCCAGCGTCGAGGAAGCTTCGGGCCGCGAACATGCGTTCAAGCCGCTCCTCCCCGAAGGCCGGCAGCAGCTTGTCGCCGTGGTAGTAGGGGTAGGGCCCGAAGATGGTGGGCAGTATGCCGAGCTTCTTGATCCTCCGGACCAGCTCTGGGGTTATCACGGTGCAGTGGATGTCTCTGTTCCTGGGGTCGTCGCGTGGGTACTTCGCCTGCAGCTCCTCCATGATGTCGAGGTAAAGCTTGATGGCGGCGTCGCCGTTGGCGTGGGAGCTGATCCTGTAGCCCTCGGCGTAGGCCGCCTCCAGCGTCTCCTTGGCTATCTCGGGGGTCGTCGCCATGACGCCGTAGAACCCTGGCTTGTTGAGGTACTCCTCGGTGACGGCGGCCGTGCGGGCCGAGATGGCGCCGTCGAAGAAGAACTTAAGACCGCAGACCCTGAGCCAGTCGTCGCCGAGGCCCCTGTAGATGCCCAGGTTCTCGAGCTTAGGGAAGAGATCCATGGTTATGTCCATCCTGACGCGGACGGGGAGCCCCTCGCCGTTCTTCAGGTCCAGCGCAGCCCTTATCTCGGGTTTATCCACGGTGTCGTAGACGCATGTGATGCCGTGCTCGGCGCACTCGGTGAGTATCACCTTGGCGCCTTCGAGAGACTGTCTGCGGGTGGGGAGTATAGGCTCCGGGCAGACCAGTTCCAGCGCCTTCTCGTGGATGCCCCCCGTGATCTCCCCCGTCTCGGGGTCCCTGTCGAACTTGCCCCCGACGGGGTCCTGGGTGTCCTTGGATACGCCTGCGTCCTCGAAGGCCTTGCTGTTCGCCATGTAGAAGTGGCCGCCCACCGTGGAGATGAGTATGGGGTGCTCGGTGCTGGCCTCGTCCAGCTCCCAGCGGGTCGGGTGACGCTTCTCCGCGAGCTTGGAGTCGTCCTCCTGGTACCCGGTGACCCACCGGCCTTTCGGGGTCTCCTCGGCCCTCTCCTTCAGCCTCTCGACGAGGTCGCTTATCGAGTGTACCCCGGCCTCCTCGCTCAGGTCCACGTTGAGCATCCTCCTGGCCCCCGTCGATATCATGTGGCAGTGGCTGTCGATGAGCCCCGGGACCACGGTTCTCCCACCCAAGTCGATCACCTCTGTGTCGTCGCCCTTGAGTTCTAGGACCTCGGCGGTGGTGCCCACCTTCTCTATCCGGTTGTACTTTACCGCCACGGCCTCCGCGATGGACTCAGCCGGGTCCATGGTCACTACCTTCCCGTTTACTAGGACAAGATCAGCGTGCATACTATCACCAACGGATATCCTATGGGGGTACCTTTGCTAAATATTATATTCTAAGCAACCGTCCATGAACCATGTCTGATTCCGATCACTACCGGGAGATGGAGAAGAAGTACGTCTACGGAACCTGGAGATACGAGCACACCTGGAACCCCATGGTCGTCGACACGGCTGAAGGAGTCCACTTCACCGACCTCGACGGGAAACGGGTCCTAGACTTCAGCAGCCAGCTCATGTGCAGCAACCTGGGGCACAGCAACGAGGCCGTGAAGAAGGCGATCTGCGACCAAGCCAAGAAGCTGGCGTACGCGGCGCCCGGCTTCGCCACCGTCCCCGCGGCCCTGCTGGGCAAGAAGCTCGCCGAGATAGCGCCGGGCGACCTCTGCAAGAGCTACCTGTGCAACGGCGGCGCCGAGGCGAACGAGGCCGCCATCAAGATAGCGCGGATGTACACGCATAGGATAAAACTGGTCTCGCGGTACCAGTCGTACCACGGCGCGTCCTCAGGCGCCATCGCCCTCACAGGCGACCCACGCACCCAGTACGCCGTCGGCATGGCGGGCGTGGTCCGCGCCCCTGACTGCTATTGCTACAGGTGCCCCTTCAAGCTGGAGTACCCGGGCTGCGGCGTCAGGTGTGCCGAGATCATGGATGAGATCATCAGGATGGAGGGACCCAAGACGGTAGCAGGCGTCGTCCTTGAGCCCATCGTGGGCAGCAACGGCATACTTGTGCCCCCCGACGAATACATGCCCCGCATCAGGGAGATATGCGACGAGCACGGGGTGCTGCTGATTGACGACGAGATCATGGCGGGCTTCGGCCGCACGGGCAAGATGTTCTGCATCGAGCACTGGGGAGTCGTCCCCGACATCATGACCATGGCAAAGGGGATAACTGGCGCATACGTCCCAGTCGGGGCCACCATCACCACCAAGAAGATAGCGGACTACTTCGACGAGCCCGGCAACCTGTTCTGCCACGGCCAGACATACGCCATGCACCCCCTCGGCTGCGCAGCAGCCATCGCGGCGATCGACGAGTACAAGAAGCACGGCCTCGTCGAGAACGCAGCCAAGATGGGCAAGGTCCTCGGCAAGAGGCTCAACGAACTGAAGGAGGAACACAGGTCGGTAGGCGACGTCCGCGGAAAGGGCCTGTTCTGGGGCGTCGAGCTCGTCAGGGACAGGGAGACCCGTGAGCCCTTCGTGACGAGGGAGGAGAAGTTCCTGCCCAACATGCTGAAGCGCGTCAGCGCGGCCGCCATGGAGAGAGGCGTCTACGTGACGAACGTCATAAACACCCTCATCGTCGCTCCTCCGCTGATCGCCACGGAGAAGGAGATCGAGGAGGGCGCCCAGGCGCTGGGCGAGGCGCTGAAGGTGGCCGACGAGAAGGCTAAGTGAGGCTCCTGAGTAGCTCCATCCTTCTTTTCTTCCTTTTAACCAGATAATCGAAGGTGTCGGGAAGGTCTGGTAGCAGCTCGCCGGAGGTCTTCGCCGCGTCCAGGCAGAACCTTATCACCGTCTCCTCGTTTCTGAGCGCCGTCGCCGAGTCCTCTTCGAGTGATTCTCCGCTGAACTCCTCCAGTGCGTAGTTTCCGGGGTCCAGCTGCGTCGGCGTGATGCCCACCTCATAGGCGTCCGTCACCCCGAGCCTGTAGGCTCTCTCGACGCGCTCCATGTGTCTACGGTTCTCGTCAGCTAGCATGTTAAAGAAATCCTGGTTATCTGGGTACCGCTCAGCCAGCTTCCTGTACCCCTCGGCTGACCCCCTCTCCAGCCCTGCATGGTGGCTAATGATCTGGCTGGTGGTCCTGAGCACTAGGGCCACCGCTGGATGACGACCTTGTTCTCGGTGAAGAAGTCGACGGCGTCCTTGCCCTGGCCGTGGAGGTCGCCGAAGAAGCTGTCCTTCATGCCGCTGAACGGGAAGAACGCCATGGGGGCGGCGGTGCCTATGTTGACTCCGATGTTACCGCACTCCACGTCGTACTGGAACCTGCGAGCCGTGCCCCCGTTGGTGGTGAATATGCTGGCGGCGTTGCCGTAGCTACTGCTGTTCACCATCCCGATGGCCTCGTCAAGGTCCTCCGCGGTGAGTACGCTCATCACCGGGCCGAAGATCTCCTCCCTTGCGATGGCCATGTCCAGGCTGACGCCCTCGAAGATGGATGGGCCGAGGAAGCACATCTCCGGGTACGGGTCGCAGCTGAACTCCCTGCCGTCCATGGTGAGCGTGGCGCCCTCCTCGAGTCCGGACTCGATGTAGCCCAGCACCCTCTTCTTCCGGTGCTCCGCCTGGAGGGGCCCCATCTGGACGCCCTCCTCGAGGCCGTAGCCAATCTTTATGGCGCCCGCCCTCTCCTTTATGACCCCCAGGGTCTTGTCCATGAACCCCCGGTCGTCTCCCACGAACACGAGGTTGGCGCCAGCGAGGCACCTCTGCCCCGTGTTACCGAAGAAGCTGGACATCAGCGAGGAGACTGTGAGCTCGACGTCGGCGTCTGGGGTCACGACGAGAAAGTTCTTGGCGCTGCACTGGGCCTGAACCCTCTTGCCGTGGGACGTTGCGTTCCTGTATATGATGTCCCTCCCTATCTTGGTGGAGCCCACGAAGCTGACGCCCTTCACGCCGGGGTTCTCCAGGATCTCCGAGACTGGCTCGACCTCGCCATTGACGAGATTGATCACGCCCGGGGGGAACCCGGCCTCGTCGATGAGCTCAACTAGCTTCATCGTGCTCAGAGGCGTCCACGGGCTCGGCTTGATAACGTAGGTGTTGCCGGTGGCCACCGCGTAGGGCATGAACCATAGGGACACCATGAAGGGGAAGTTGAAAGGCGCTACGCACGCGAATACTCCGAGGGGCTGCTTGATGAGCACCTCATCGATGCCCCTGCTGATGTCCTCCGCGTTGTAGCCCATCATGAGGCTCGGGATGCCCGTCGCCATCTCCACGTTCTCTATGCCTCTCCGCACCTCTCCCCGGGCCTCGTCGATGATCTTGCCGTGCTCCATCGTCACGACGCGGCCGAGCTCCTCGAAGTTCTCCTCCAGAAGCTGCTTCAGGGTCATAAGGTAACGGGCTCTGGAGAGAGGGGTAGTTCTCCTCCAGCGTGGGAAAGCGTCTTTCGCCGCGTCCACGGCTGCCTTAACGTCCTCTCTGTGGCCGACAGGCACCTTGGCTATCGTCTTCAGGGTCGCGGGGTTCACCACGTCCCTGGTCTCCGAGGCCTCTGACTCCACCCACTCGCCGTCGATGTAGTTCTTAAGCTCAATCACGCCCTTGATGGGCTCCTCAAGTACGACCATAACACAACCAACCTTCAGCTCGTTGACTGACCTGTAACTCATACTATGAGTTGTAGCCGATTTAAAACATCATGCAGAGCCATTAGGCCATGGGCTTGAGCGGAGGCGCTTCTCCCACCCAACGCGAGGCCAGACTTAAGCCTCAGAAGTTGGGCACGGATATGCAGTACCTCATGGTTTCACTCCTGCATATAGAGATAAAAAAAAAGGGGTAAAAACTATCTCTACGCTGCCACGCCCAGCTTCCTCATGAAGAGGAGCGCCACAGCCTTGCTACACTGGATGATCTCGTCGATGCTGGCGTTCTCGTCCTGCTTGTGGCCCCTGCTGTAGGCGCCGCCCACGCCGAAGTTGATGCACGGCATCCCGCCGTCCACGACCTGGTAGTTCATGTCGGTGCTGCCCAGGGTGCCGGTGAACGGGAGGTCCCGCCCCAAGGCGTCCGTTATGATCTCTCTGGAGCCGACGGCGTAGGGGTCATCGGCTTGGACGACGTAGCCCTCCCTGAAGTTCACGACGCCGAGCTCGTACTCCAGCTCCGCGTCGGTCGCCTTGACGCCGTCAAGCACCGCCTTGAACTCGTCGTGGACCTCCTGATATGTCTCGCCGGGCACCATTCCCCGGAGCACCTCCTCCTCGCACAGGTCCGGCACCGTGGCGCCTTGCACTCCTCCCTTGATAGTTCCTATGTTGAGCATAGCGGTCATAGACTCGATACCCTTCGAGCGCAACGCGTCCCCGAGGTCGATGCCGGGGACGGGTACCTGTCTCCTGAGGAGCACGTTCCTCCAGTAGTCGTTGAGGGCCACGTTGAGCTTGCTCATCTTCTCTATGGCGTTGATGCCGAGGATTGGCATCTGCCCGTGCCAGCTCAGGCCTCTGGTCCTGAGGAGGAAGCGGGTTCTTCCCTGCGCCGCGAGGCCGATCCCGGAGAGGCCTCCGTCCAGCTGTATCCCGATGTCGGCCTTGACGATGCCTTCGTTGATGAGGTAGCCTAGGCCCGCGACGCCGCCTATCTCCTCGTCGCAGTTCCCGGTGAGTATCAGGTCTCCCTTGAGCCTTACATCGTTCATGTGGATGGCTTGGAGGGCGAGAGTCATTGCCGCTATCTCGCCTTTGTCGTCGGCGACGCCTCTGCCCCAGATGTACCCGCCGCCGCGATCCCACATGCTCCTCGTGTAGGGAGTGTCGTCGGTGACCTCGCCTCCGAGGGGGTCGACTGTCCACCCCTCCTTCTGGATGGCGGCGCAGTCCGTGTG
>Ga0163203_1000373_pt1 | contig 12135 bp, 8 predicted proteins | sample PL_2010_330m_FD_113534 | JGI IMG/M metagenome (GOLD analysis project Ga0163203, IMG submission 113534) | Freshwater microbial communities from Powell Lake, British Columbia, Canada to study Microbial Dark Matter (Phase II) - PL_2010_330m | ecosystem: Environmental > Aquatic > Freshwater > Lake ... | reverse complement strand
GCTTTTTCTTCTGCTCTTTTTTCAGAGGAACCCGCTTCTTGGTATTTTTCTTTTAAACCCCTCAGATATATGCGCATATCCGGCTCTTCGGATATCTGCTGGGCCTTTTCCCATTCAATTTTAGCTTCACTGTATCTTCCTTCGCTGTACAGGCGGTCACCCTCAGCATAGTGATTACGTATCAGTTTTTCTTTTGCAATGCAACTTTCACGGTCGATCCGTTTTTCATCTTCCTTTTGCTCCAGTGAAAATTGTCTTTCGATCCGCTTCTTTTCCTCTTCCACCTGCAGACGCCGTTGGCGTTTTAGTTCTTCCAGTCGTTTTTCCTCGGCCGTTCTCCTGGATTTTTCTTCAGTTTTTCGTTTTTTATCTTCTTCCTGCCGGCGTTTTTCCTCTTCTTTCTGTCTGCGTTCCTGCTCGAGCCGTTCTTCTTCTTTTCTCTGTTTCTCCAGCTTCAGCCGTTTTCCCTCGGCATTGCGTGCTACGGCACGTTGTTCACTCTCTTTCTTGCGGAGCTCTGCTTGTTCGGCTTCCCGGCGCGCTTTTAGAAATCCCTTGCGGGTCCTGGATGCTTCTATCTGCACCTGACGGTCTTCAACCTTGAGCCCGGTCAGCTGGCGATCTTTCCGCTGGTCTTCTCTGCGTACATATTGTTTGAACTGCGCACTCTTGGACAAGTCGACGACCGTCTCCATCTCTTTTTTTGCTCTTCTGAGGTCGCCTTGCTTTATGTATATCTGGCCCTTTTCAAAATGCGACCGTATCTGGTTTTCTTTATCTTTATTGACGATCTCGGTTTCCAGCATTTTGATGTTTTCCTGGGCTTCCTCAAGGAGCCGCTGCAGACTGATCACGTGGGAGGGCAGGCGCTCGGCGATTATTGATTCATCCACTGAGATGGATTGCTTCTCAGGTGAAGGGCTAGCCTTAGTTTGTTCTGTTTGAGAAGGATTGCACGGATTTTCCGAAGATTCCTGTGAAAATGCCAAATTGCATTGAGTGAAAAGAAGGGCGGAAACCAACAAAAAGTTGATCGCTTTGTAGCGTCGCGTGAAATCTGATAGCGTATTACTCACAAAAACCTTTTTTTGAGCTTGTTTAGGTCATTCAAAAATCCGGTGCGTCTGCTTCCACTATAAATAATTCCTACATACTATAGCGTAAACGGCATGCAAGGTCAAAAGGTTTTTTTCGATTGCACTGTTTATTGAAGGTTTCAAAAAACCAACTCTAACGGTTTTAATTTTGCCTCGTCAAGCATTTTTCGTGATAAGCGCATGGCTTCTGTTAGGTTTCCATCGTAAAAATACTGTTTTATCAGCCTGCTGTAGCTCTTGAGTTCTTTTTCTCTTTCTATGCATTCTCTTACATAGCTTTCCGATTGCATGTAAAGAGATCTTCCGGTGGAAAATATCCGTTCGTAGTAATCTTTAGCCGTTTTAAAATCGCCCTGAACTTTCGCGATCTCTGCCAGACGTTGATATCGATTCAGCGTCGCCCCAAGTAAACTCCCGCGCCGTGTTATCTCGCCGTTCAAGAGATCCCACGCCTGACTCTTGATCTCCTGTTCTTCTATCTCTTTTTGCAGGCGCGCTATTTCGCGCGGCAGCTTGTCTTCAAAGTCCAAAGAAATATGCAGGCGCGATGGCGCAGTTTCGGAGATAGCGCTGTTGCCCCCGATAGGGTATCCCCACTCCACACGCAAAAGCGCCTGATTGAACAACCTTATTCTCAATCCGGCTCCGATGCTGGAAAAGTCGACGATCCTTTTTTCACCGGTACTCCTGATCACCGAATCAAGGACGCCCTTTCTCTCTCCGTGGGCATAATCAAAAAAGACCATTCCCGTAACTTCGTTCTTAATCGCATTTTCACCGTACGGGATTTTAAGGTTGCCGGGTATAAAAAAAGCGGGGAACATCACTTCGATATTCGTCTGAAACGCGTCATCTGCCGAATAATCACCGGAAGGATATCCTCTTACCGAATTTATTCCGCCTATGGAGAATTCTTCCTGGGACGGAAGTTTCTCGGAAGAGACCTGGCACTTGAACCGCATGCTTGTCTGCATTCCAAGAGGCAAACGGCGATTATAAGAGGCGTCCATCTTGAATATCGTGAACGTGTTCTCAATGCCGTCGTCCACCCCGGGCCTTCTCGAAGAAAAAACATTCTTACGCCTTGCTCCGAAAGCGTTCAGCCCCTGCGATATCTCAGGAGAAAGGTTCACCATGCCTCCTAACATAACTCCTCTGAGCTTGGATCCGAACCGCAATATTCTGAGGCGGTCACGATTGATAACCCCGGAGGTCACCTTGACCGTTTTATCTTTGGCGTCTATGCCGATATGGAAATCGCCGAGGTATTCGTTCTTGTGAAAAAAATCCTGATAAACAAAAATGCTGACATTCTCCGATAACGTTGTCAGGCCGAGAGGTGTCTGGTCTTTTTTTGGAGAAGATTTGCTGTAGCTGAAACCGTACATAACATTGGTTCCGAAGTTCGTTATCGGTACGCGATGGTACGCGTATATATTGCTAAAACTCGTTCCGTAGGAATAGCCACCCATAAGGATATCGTCCGCAAAAAGAGCGTTGTTGTCACGTATTCCTATGGTTTTTCTGATCTTGCCGGTATCCGCACCGCCCTCATTATCTACCGAAGCGGTTACATGTACAGGGAATTGCGTCGCGACATCCAATATGACATCGGTGGTCTGGGGTTTTTTTCCGGCCGTAAGTGTGGCTCTGAGTTCTCTATCGGGGTTGGAGTTCATTAGCTGAAGATTACGCGACATCTCGTCATATCGTAATACTTCATTGGGCCTGATCGACCAGTAGCTGGCGAGCCGTGCCTTGTCATAAAAAGGGTGATCCTTTATTTGAAGCTCACCCATTTTCGCCTCAAGCACCTGCAGGGTGATCACGCCTTCTTTAACATCCTGCGGGGGAATGAAACAGGCGGCGATAACGCCCCGGTTCAGATAGTCCCTCTGTATGGCCCTTGCCAAAACATCAAGCTCCACGCGGGTGACTTCACGTCCTTCGTACTTTGCTATTATGGGATCGAACACCTCCGGGGCAAAACTTTCGGTTCCCACAAGTTTGATGTCCGACACGTATAGCTGAGGTCCGACCGGAACCACCACGTCCGCTTTTACTTCGGCCTTAGGCCTGGGAGGGGGAGGGGCTTCCATCTTTTCGGACACCTCTCCTCGGACATCGCGATCGGCCTGGTCACGTTGCGGGAAAGCCGGATCGGCGCCGTAGAGGCAAAAAACACCGACAACCAGGGCACAAACGCACAATTTTCTCATGCTCCCGGCCGTCAGCAAGGCGGAGGTTTTTCTGCTGGCTTTCGACATTTGTCTAACGTTTTTCATATCATTCCTAATAGAAATCACAGTTTAATATAGTTTACACTCTATTATTGTGTTGTCAAGGAAGGGTGTGTTGAGTATTGGGTATTGTGTAACTTGTCCACAGTCGACAGTCCACGGTCCACGGTCTGGAACCCATGCGCTCTGCTAAATTCGTATTGCGTCGTGCGTATTGCGTATTGAGTGTCACCCATCACCCATCACCCATCACCCATCACCCATCACCCATCACCCATCACCCATCACCCATCACTTCTCGCCTCTGGCCTTACCTCGAGCTTTGCTGAATTCGTATTGCGTCGTGTGTATTATGTATTGAGATTGCCGCGTCGGCCTTCGGCCTTCTCGCAATGACGTCCCCGTTCCCACCATGCGCTCTGCGCCATGCTCTATGCGATTTCCCTTGACCCTGGACCCGTGACCCTTGCCCCTTTCTTGTGCTCTTACTCAATACTCAATACTCAATACCCAATACCCAATACTCAATACCCAATACTCAATACTCAATACTCAATACTCAATACTCATGACCGTCGACCATCGACCGTGGACCATCCTCAATTATTCAGTTGAAATCTTCGCGAAGTTGTTTATAATAGTCAGATTAGTCGAACACGGTATTATTTCTGGACCATTCACAACATAAGGAGCCTCACATGCCCGCGAAGATCGGATTCGATAATGAAAAATACCTGCGAGAACAGACCGCTGCCATACTGAAGAGAGTTAAAAAATTTGACGGAAAACTGTATCTCGAATTCGGAGGCAAAATAATTTACGATTATCATGCTTCGCGTGTTCTTCCGGGCTTTGATCCCAATGTAAAAATGAGGCTTCTTCAAAAGCTGAAAGACAACGCCGAGCTGATACTGTGTATCTACGCGGGTGATATCGAACGACGCAAAGTCAGAGCGGACTTCGGGATCACTTACGATGTTGACGCGCAAAAGCTCATTGACGATCTGCGGGACCGAGAAATAGAGGTGTCCGCGGTCGTGATCACGCGTTTCGAGGATCAGCCTTCCGCCAAAATATTCAAGAATAAACTTGAACGCCGGGGTATAAAAGTTTACACTCACCGTTTCACAAAGGGTTATCCCACGAGCATTGATCTCATCGTAAGCGACGAAGGTTACGGCGCGAACTCCTACATCAAAACTGAAAAACCTCTTGTGGTCGTAACGGGACCCGGGCCGGGCAGCGGCAAACTTGCAACATGTCTTTCGCAGCTTTATCATGAACACAAGAACGGCGTCGATGCGGGGTACGCCAAGTTCGAGACTTTTCCCATATGGAACATACCTTTAAAGCATCAGGTGAATATAGCATATGAAGCCGCTACGGCAGATCTCAAAGATTTTAATATGATAGACTCTTTTCACCTCGATGCTCATAAAAAAACGTCCGTTAACTACAATCGCGACATGGAAGCATTTCCTCTTCTCAAACGCATAGTCGAAAAGATCACAGGCGAAGAATCTTTTTACAAATCGCCCACGGATATGGGCGTAAATTGCGCGGGTTCCGGCATAGTCGATGACAAAGCTGTCAGAGAAGCATCTGAACAGGAGATCATCCGGCGTTACTTCCGGGCTTCCTGCGAATACCTTATGGGGTTTGTCGACAAAGACACTGTCCAGAGGATCGAACTTTTGATGGAAGAGATCGGCATATCTCCTGAGGGCAGAAAAGTAGTGCAGCCCGCGTGGCGGGCAGCCGAAGAAGCGGAACGATCCAACAAAGGGAATAAGGGCATATATTGCGGTGCGGCGATCGAGCTGCCGAGCGGTTCCATTGTAACGGGCAAAAATTCACCGTTAATGCATGCGGCGTCAAGTTTGGTGTTGAACGCGATAAAAACGCTGGCGGAAGTACCCGACAAGATACATCTGTTGTCACCGATGGTGCTTGAATCCATCGGATGGCTCAAGTCGGATATCCTCAATGCAAAGTCAGTCAGTCTTGATCTTGAAGAAACTCTTATCGCGCTAAGTATAAGTGCGGCCACAAATCCGACGGTCCAATTGACGCTGGAAAAGCTGAAAGAGCTCAAAGGGTGTGATGTTCATATGACGCATATCCCGACCCCAGGAGATGAAGCCGGCTTGAGGATGTTAGGGGTGCATCTTACGACGGACCCGAATTTTTCGTCAAAAAGTTTGTTTGTATCGTAAATGAAGGCAAGAGGCAAGAGGCAAGAGGCGAGAAGTGATGGGTGATGGGTGACACTCAATACGCAATACGCAATACGCACGACGCAATACGGAATTTAGCAGAGAGCATAGCGCGTGGATAGGGTCAAGGGGCCAGGGTCAAGGGTCAGGAATCCGTGGACCGTGGACTGTCGACTGTCGACTGTCGACTGTCGACTGTCGACTGTGGACAAGTTACCCAATACTCAATACCCGAATAAGGAGCCAACGTGCCGAATAAAAACCGCGAAGCCATAGAAAGAGCCAAAGAGCATTTCGCCGGTCTCGTCGAAGAACAGCTCGAACGGATCGAAAAAATGAAACTCGAGGACGAATGGATCGATTACGGCAGTTTAAAAACAGTGATCATAGGCATGTGCCCCGGCGATGGAATCGGTATAGAAATATCGAAACACGCCCGGCGCGTACTTGAGCATATGCTCAAAAAAGAAAGGGCAGCCGGCCGCGTAGAGTTCAGGAACATCGACGGCCTTACGATAGAGAACCGTGCGAAGCATAAAAAAGCCATTCCGGATGACGTGCTGGCTGAAATTAAAAAGTGCCATGTGCTTCTTAAGGGTCCCACAACGACACCTCAATCCGGCGACAAATGGCCAAACATAGAAAGTGCCAATGTGGCGATGCGCCGCGAACTGGATCTTTTTGCGAATGTCCGTCCGGTAAAGATACCCGCCGAAGGGATAAACTGGATATTTTTCAGGGAAAATACAGAGGGTGCCTACGTGCTCGGCTCGAAAGGTATAGATGTTACCGACGACCTCAGCGTGGATTTCAAGGTTACAACCCAGCAGGGTGCGGAACGCATAATACGCATGGCATTCGAGTATGCCAAGAACAACGGGCGCAAACGCGTAACTGTCGTGACAAAGGCTAACGTTGTAAAAACGACCGACGGACGTTTTTCCCGAACGGCAAAAAAAATGGCCGAAGAATACGTATCCGCCGGAATAGAACGCGACGAATGGTATATCGACATAATGACCGCGAAGCTTCTGGATCCCGCGAGACGCAGAGATTTCCAGGTGCTTGTATTGCCGAACCTTTACGGCGACATACTCACCGACGAAGCGGCCGAACTCCAGGGCGGGGTAGGCACCGCGGGCAGCGCTAACATAGGCAAACGCTGGGCGATGTTCGAAGCTATCCACGGCAGCGCGCCGCGCATGGTAACAGAGGGACGCGCGGTTTACGCCGACCCGTTCTCTATGATACGCGCTGCGGCAATGCTTTTGGGGCATATAGGTTTTACCGAAAGGTCCCGGCGGCTCGACATGGCGCTGGAGATATGCGGGCAATTCGAGAAAAAACTTGTTATGACCGGCCGGGATAACGGAGCCACCGGCGAAGAGATGACTGACTATCTTCTGGATTGGGTCGCGAGGCCCGATCTCGAAGATCGCTGGAAAAAATTTACAGATGTTTTCTCTTGACATATCGCCGAAGAATGTAGACAATGGCATTATTGCTGTGAAAGCAATACTTGCCGGGACAAGGACGTTCTTAGTTTTAGAATAGGAACGTCTTTTTTTTTATCAGTCAATCAATAACCAACAGGAAAGGGGCAAAATGACTATTTCGGAAATAAAACTATCAGAATTCGAGCCGGGTAAATTTATTGCTGACCAGATCGCTGCCATTTCCGGCGCGGTAGGCGAAGGGCTTGCCATTAACGCTCTTTCAGGCGGCGTAGATTCCTCTGTGGTTACCATGCTCGGACACAAGGCCATAGGCAGCCGTCTCAAATCGTACTTTATCGATAGCGGTCTGATGCGCCAGGACGAACCGAAAACGATCGCTTCATGGTTCAAGAAGCTGGGGATCGACGTCGAAGTATTTGACGCCAGGCAGAAGTTTTTCGACGCCTTGAAAGGATTGACCGATCCGGAAGAAAAAAGAGAAGCGATCACGCAGACCTTTTATAAGGATGTTTTCGGCAAAATCGTAAAGGAGAGCGGAGCCAAATATCTTCTTCAGGGAACGAATTACACGGATGTGGAGGAAACAATAGCGGGTGTTAAGCGGCAGCACAACATTCTTGTTCAATTGGGAATAGACACGGAGGAAGCTTACGGGTACACGGTGATCGAACCCGTGCTGCAGCTAAGGAAAACCGCCGTGCGTATGGCAGGGAAAGCGCTGGGGCTTCCTGAGGAGATATATAAACGTCCGCCGTTCCCGGGACCGGCTTTGTCGGCACGGGTGATAGGCGAAGTTTCACCTGAAAGGGTAGAAACGGTAAGAAAAGCTACCAAGATAGTCGAAGATATCTTGTCGGGTACGAATGCTTTTCAGTATCTGGCGATATTGCATAACGACAAAGTGACCGGGATGAGGGACGGAAAGCGCGACTACGGCCGGCAGATAGAGGTAAGATGCTGGGATAGTGAAGACGCGGTAGTAGGTTCCCCGACAAGGCTGTCCCATGATGTGCTGGAAAAACTTGCCGACCGCATAACTTCGGAAGTGCCGGGCGTGGTAAGTGTAACCTACAACATAACAAAAAAACCGCCTTCAACAATAGAGGCGGTCTAGTCTGTCACCCGAGGAGCACAAGGCGTGAAAGCTTTCAGCCGTCAGCTATCAGCAAAGAGCACAAAGCAAGAGGCGAGAGGCGAGAAGTGATGGGTGACACTCAATACGCAATACGCACGACGCAATACGAATTTAGCAGAGCGCATGGGTTCCAGACCGTGGACCGTGGACTGTCGACTGTGGACAAGGTACTCAATACCCAATACTCAATACGCAATACTCAATACGCAATACGCAATACTCAATACGCAATACAAAAAAAAGGGGGGATCTAAAAATGATATCCGATGTTAAAGTTGATATTAAGCTAGCGCAGGAAATGGGTTTAACCGAAGAAGAATTCGGAAAAATAAAGGAATTGATGGGGAGAGACCCGAATTTTACGGAGCTCGGTGTCTTTTCGGCCATGTGGTCGGAGCATTGCAGTTACAAAAACTCGCGAAAACTTTTCAGCCTGTTCCCGACAAAAGGCAAGCAGGTGCTGGTGGGCGCCGGCGAAGAAAACAGCGGAATAGTCGATATAGGCGACGGACTGGGGGTTGCCTTTAAAATAGAATCCCACAACCATCCTTCGGCAGTCGAGCCTTTTGAAGCTTCGGCCACGGGGATCGGCGGATGTCTTCGCGACATATTCACGACCGGAGCGCGTCCGATCGCAGGGTTAGGCGCATTAAGGTTTGGCAAGCTGGGCAGCGGTAATGTCAATTTTCTGTTCAAAGAGGTTATAAGGGGACTGGCTCATTACGCAAACACTGCCGAAATTAACGCTATCGGCGGGGATACGTACTTTGATGAAAGTTATGAAGGTAATCCGCTCGTTAACGCATTTGCTGCCGGAATAGTCGAGATAAAAAACATCATAAGAGGCGCGGCATACGGCACGGGAAATCCCGTGTACTACATAGGCGGAGATACAGGAAGAGACGGCGTCGGGGGAGCGAGTTTTGCTTCGAAAGAAATAACTGAAGAAACCGCTGCCACACCGAACGCCGTCGCCATAGGTGACGCGGAACTCGGTCGGCGTCTCAGAGAGGCATGCCTCGAACTTATAGAAAAAGGTGTAGTAGTAGGTATGCAGGATATGGGCGCCGCGGGCCTGACGTGCTCTTCGTGTGAAACGGCTACACGAAGCAAAACGGGTATCGAAATAGACGTTGCACTGGTGCCTCAGCGGGAAGAAGGGATGACCCCTTACGAAATACTTCTGTCAGAATCACAGGAAAGGATGCTGGCGATACTGAAAGTGGGCGAAGAAGATAAAGCGATGGATATCCTTAAAAAATGGGACATCAATGCCGTAAAGATAGGCACGGTCACGGATGACAAGATGATGAGGGTTAAGGAGAACGGCATAGTTGTATGCGAAATACCTGCAGAAGCGCTCACCGAAAAAGCGCCGCTATACGACAGGGAATCGAAAGAACCCGCATATTTAAAAGACACACGCAACTTTAAATGTGAGGATATTAAGGAGCCCGCTGACTATAGCGAAGTTGTACTTGGTCTCGTCGGTTCACCGACCATCGCGAGCAAAGAGTCGGCGTACAAGAATTTTACTTTCGCGAATAAGGATGAAGTGTTGGTAGGTGCGGGCTCAGACGCTGCTGTCGTCAAGATCAAAGGGACCAAAAAAGCCCTGGCCATGAGCGTTGACTGCAACGGCCGATATTGCTATCTGAATCCGTTCAACGGCGCGATGATGGCCGTTGCTGAAGCCGCGAGAAACATTGTTTGTTCCGGCGGCAGGCCGCTTGCTATTACGGACGGCCTGAATTTCGGCAACCCCATGAAACCCGAAAATTACTGGCAATTCAAGAAATGCATAGAGGGTATTTCGGAGGCGTGCCGGGTCCTGAACACCCCGGTCGTCAGTGGAAACGTGAGTTTCTATAACGAAAACCCCAAAGGCGCGGTCGATCCCACACCCCTGATAGGGATGGTCGGCTTGTTAGAGGATGCCGGCAAGGTCGTTACCCAGAATTTTAAGAACGAAGGCGACGTGATCGTTCTTCTGGGAAAGAACACCAATGATCTTTCGGGAAGTGAATATCTGTACCAGTTCCACAATTTAAAAAAAGGTGATCCCCAGATAGACATCAACCTTGAAAAAGCCGTACAGGCAGCCTGTCTTGAAGCTATCGGAACGGACATCGTGAATTCCGCCCATGATTGCTCAGAGGGAGGGCTGGCCGTAGCGCTGGCTGAATCGTGTGTTTCGCATAAAAACCGTATGTTGGGCGCTGTGATAAAACTTGACACCGGCGGCTTGCGGAAAGACTCCCTGCTTTTTGGGGAGGCTCCATCGAGGATAATTCTTTCGGTCAACAAGGATAACCTCGACAAATTGAAAGGCATCGCGACAAAACATTCCGTTCCAATCAGCGTTCTGGGTACCGTGGAAGGAAAAAAACTCACCATACAGCTCGGGGAAACACCCGCGATTGATGTGTCTATCGAAACGCTGAGTGATTCTTGGCGAGACGCCATTCCGTCCATGTTGAAAGAGTAGTGCTTAGCCCCTATTGTACAGCAAACCATCCCGTCCGGCAGCGCCGGGGTACGGGATGGTTTGCATATTTTCAGGAATGGTGTAAACTTTGTAAAAAATGGCATGTGACCTGTGTTACCTACGCGGTGGAACAAGAACAAAAAAGGTGCAAATGAAAAAGAAGATGATCGATGCCAGTTTCGCGCAGGACGATCCATGGCGCGTATTTCGCATAATGAGCGAATTCGTGGATGGTTTCGAGACCCTGAGGGATATCGGCAAAGCCGTAAGTGTATTCGGCTCTGCCCGGACAAAGAGCGATCATCCGTACTACAAACTAGCCGAGAAAACAGCCGAGCTTTTTGCGGATAACGATTACGCGGTCATAACAGGGGCGGGGCAGGGCATAATGGAAGCCGCCAATAAGGGTGCTCACGCGGCCGGGGGCAGGTCGGTCGGACTCAACATAGAGCTTCCCGTTAAACAAAAACTCAACAGGTATGTTACCATCCCGATGGAATACCGTTATTTTTTCGTTAGGAAGCTCATGTTTGCCAAATACAGCAAGGCTTTCGTTGTGTTTCCCGGAGGGTTTGGTACTTTTGATGAGTTTTTCGAAATTATGGCTCTCATCCAAACCCAGCGCATAATACCTTTTCCGGTGGTCCTTGTTTCCACGAAATATTGGAAGGGCCTTATCGAATGGTTAAAAAGCACCGGTCTTCGTGAAAACATGTTCGATTCCCGGGATATGGATCTTTTTGCCGTGCTGGACAAACCCGGAGAAATAGTCGATTTTGTCGAAAAATTTTATTGTAAAAAGTAAGTCCGTCATTGCGAGGAGCGAAGCCTCCCCGTCATTGCGAGGACCCTGTACCGTGCCTGGTACAGGGGACGAAGCGACCGAGGACGAAATGTCCGAGGAAGTGCCGAACCCTCCTGGGTTCGGCCAATCTCAATCACCATAAGGGAGGAAAATAAATGCACGCCGATTTTGACGAGCAGCGCGAGTTTCTTAGGATAGACCATGGGACATCTATTAATTTTCGTGAAGTTAAGACCGATAAGCTCGCGAATAAAAGTGCGGTTCTTACAAAGAACATAAGCGCATGCGGACTGCTTTTTCGGACAAATAGCATTCCTCCGGCATTGTCCAGCATAATCTGGGTAGGCCTGGATGAAAAAATGATGTCCCTGTGCTCCGAGATCGAAGAGGATCTCATTGTATGCGGTAACGGGGTGTTGGGTAGGGTAGTACGGATAGCCGAAGGCGAACCCGAGGTCTCGTACGATGTCGGGATATGCTTCCTGCGGCGCAAAAACATGACCGATACCGAAATAGAGGAATTGCTTGAAAGAGCGAGGTGACATATGGAACTATTTAAAAATTTTCTCATAGGGCTGGCTGTCATTATCGTATCACCGATACTTCTCCTATTGGCTTTTATCGCTTGGAAACTCATAATTGGCCTCAGTTCAGTATTATTGGTTATACTCATCAGCCTCCTTTTCTTTGTGATGAT
>Ga0163203_1000372_pt1 | contig 12137 bp, 19 predicted proteins | sample PL_2010_330m_FD_113534 | JGI IMG/M metagenome (GOLD analysis project Ga0163203, IMG submission 113534) | Freshwater microbial communities from Powell Lake, British Columbia, Canada to study Microbial Dark Matter (Phase II) - PL_2010_330m | ecosystem: Environmental > Aquatic > Freshwater > Lake ... | reverse complement strand
TGCCAATACTGATGGCTCATCATTCATGAAATTCTTCCAGAAGGATACTGCCAAGGCCATCGGTGCGTTCATGACGAGTCTGTCTAAGTCGTTCGCGAAGGAGGAGGTTGAAGATACCATTACGCTGCTCAACCGCCTCGCTCGGACATTAGAATCACTCTATGGCACGATGACAAATCTCGACAAGCTGTCGCCTATCGGTATTAAAGGACGCGTCAATTTCTCAGGCGATGAACTTATGAAGATCAGCGCATCGAATACTGAAGCTAGAGAACAAGCTCAGCAAAAGGTGATCATGATACCAGCCCCAGTACAAGCTGGCCCTGTTCGTCCAAGCTCGAATACGACGACTAATGTGACGGTCAACGAGACGAACCATATTGACGATACCCTTCAAAACGCTATCTTCGTTAATCGATTCTAAGCCTCCTGACAGCCCTCAGGGCCATTTATCCCTATAACCATCCTCCCGTAGGCGAGAAGTGTCCTGAGGGCAGCCTGAGGGCCTAGAATATAGGCAAAAATGGGCCCCTGTCAGACCAATCGATCTGTCAGGGGCCGGCAGGACTTAGATTAGTAGGTTAGCCTACTCTTCAGTCGCAAGATTCTTGAAGAAGCTCATCATGTCGTTGTCGGAAGGAGTTCCTTCACCGGCACCAGCCTCTTCAATGTCAAGATTAGTCTCAGCTTCGGTGCCTACGTCTGCGGCGGCCGTCTTGTCGGGGAGATCATAGTTAAGATCGTCCCCATCTTCCGGCTCAGGAATCTCAGGAATTTTCCGTGCCGCGGCAGCTGGAGCACGAAGCTTCGGACTCGAAGTCGTGATACCAGGAATTCCGTCAGGACCGAGGACATCTGAGAGCTTCTTCTTTAGCTCTTCATACGTCTTGTACATCCCTGCGTCAGTGAACTCCGAGAGATTCATGAGCCGCTTGACGATCGCATCCAATTCCTTGTCAGTGCCAAGGGCGGTGGGCTTGTCAAACTCAGACTTATCGTAGTTACGATAGCCTTCGACCTCGCGAATCTTCAGGCGGCAGCTCGCACCATCCCACAAATCGAATGGGTTCATCGGAGTCTCATCTTCGAACTCCGGTTGCATGACATCCATGATCTTATCGAAGATCTTCTTACCGAAACGATAGAGAAAGACCTTACCCTCGTTCTCAGGGCATGCTTTGTCAGAGAGCACCAGGATGTTGCTGACATAGTGCAGACGTCGCTTGCGTTCACGGGCTGTCTCTTTGTCCTCGTCACGTCCCGTATTCCACAGGAAGCTGTTCATCTCCATGACCGGATCGTCCGAACCGATTGAAGAGAGAGATTTCTCGAAGTACCAACGGCCAGTCGGTCCCTTGAAACCATGATCCCAGTATTGGGCCCACGGAAGCGCTGAAGTATCGGCCTGAGGCAAGAAGCGGAAAACCGCATATCCATTCCCGGCTTTATCTACTGTGGGCTTCCAAAAGCGGTCGTCCCCACTGCCCTTACTTCCGCCTGCATCTTTGGCTGCGGTGAGCAGCTTATCGAGTTGGGATTTGCGGTTCTTTTTTAGGTCTGCTAATGACATACTCATGTTCCTTTTTGTTGATGTTTGTTGATGTATGTTGTATCGTGTATAAACTTATTTATACGTTTGATCGCTGGCACCATCTACCATTTACTCTAATATAGTACACTATTATGTGACTAATGTACACTCTTTTTTGAGGTGTAATGCAATTAATTTTGCGATCCGTTTTTGATCGAGGTCAGGGCCTATAAAGGCTGTTGCTTTTAGCAGTCGCATCTTAATGTCAGGCCAGAGCAAGTCGTCAGTAATTTTCGGACTGACCAATTGCAAGAAGTTGGTGATGCAATGGATACCTATGATTGTCTCTGTCATGATCGCACCCTGTAGATACCGTTGGATGATCTCGGGTATATTACCCTTCAAGGGAGACATGAGTTGGTTTAAAGAGGTTCCAGACAGCTTCTTGAGGTCGGAAGTGAAGTGATATCCGAACGATTGAATTCGCTTACTGTACTGAAGGTACGAACTCTCGTCCATATCACCGATCCAGTTTTTCTCACCGAAGAAAACATTGGCGAAGGCAAAGCGAATCATATCGGTCTCAGTGTATCGCCCAGAAAAACGTTCGAACATTGTACGTTCCCTACGCTTCTCAAAAGCAGTGACGGTGAGATTCTTCGCCTTGAAGTTGAACCGCTTAGCATCATAGGATCCCCCATTGAAATGCATGATGGTGGCGGTAGTAATTTGCCAAGCTCTGAAGCTAGTCATGGACTTTCGTAGCCAATGATAGCCTTACATACATGACAAATCACGGCGCAATATGGTCTGCGCCAAAGGAAGCCGGCAAACCGCTTGCTCCGTTGCACCTGTCCACGCAGGAACCCGTCGCTAGACACTCCACACCGTGGACATTTGATATCCGACAGTGGAACATTCATAAACAATTTGCATTCAATCGGCATGATACTATAGCTTATAAGCAGTCGGAGATGATAGAATTCTTTGTGGGCTTCTGGATATTACGGAGGATGTTGCGATCAATCGCTTCCACCCGAACTTTCTCCATCAAAGGGCCCTTAACGAGTGGGCCGACATCTTCAGGGTCAAATCCCATTTCCTTGCACACCTCGAGCATCGCATCAATTGCAGTCAGCCCGTCACCATGGATATATTTCAAGACGCGTTCAATGAACTCAGTCTTACGGGATGCGAGGCCCAGCTCCTGAAGTAAGGAGCGCTCTTGTTTGTCAGTAGCCATTAAGACCTCTTACGGGCACGCTCAGTTGCCTTGCGAGCTACGAATGCAGCTTTGGTGGAAAAGTTCATGAAGAAGGTGATGATCTTTGGAAGATCGGTGGGCTGCCACACATGGTAATCATAGACGCTGATCTGCTCATTGCGAGAGATCGGCTGGACATGGGCGAAGAGATCAACCATGTCAGTGTTGTGGTGCATCACAATGACGTTGACAACTCCCGTCACGGCGTCGAGCTTGTGAAGAATGGTGCTCTTCATCCGATTATTAGAGAAGTAGTATCCCTGCTCAATGTCATCCCGGAAACTGCGGACCCGCTTGAAACCGATCTCAGCCAGAGTGGTTAGTATTTCGTCCTTATTCATTTGCATGTACCTTACTTCTTGTCGTGGTAGAAGATATGCTTACCAACTACCACAGTTTTCTTCATTGATAACGCCCAATAAGGGTTCACGCGAGTAGCGTGATAGTGTGTTGACCCCTTAGTGAGATTCGAAGGAGGATTGTTCGTGACAATCCCGATCGCCTCCGAAAATTTGCGGTGCGTCTTAGCATAAGCCAAGAGTTTTGGTCGTGCTGAAACATCGTTCCAGCATGAAAATTGTTTGCGACGGTAGCATTCACTGAGTAATGTCCTATTGCTCCGCGCTGATCGATTCCTGATGACTTCGTATACTGCGAGCATCCCGCCCGTAGGCTCACCCCCCGCTTCGAGAATGAGAGTAGCAGCCACAATTTCCTGAGCAGGGGTGACATCCTTAGCACCTACAGGATGAATAGCCAGAGCGATCAACAAAAGTGTGAGATATTTGTTCTTCATATTTCCAAGAAAGGTTACATAGAAAAGCTGAGCGGAGATTTCATCCCCAGAATATCCCACCCATCACGACGGTACAAATAGGCATCCACATAGCCGGAGTCGGCCAGAGCCACGAAGGTTGCAGCCCTGTTATTCTGAACAGGAATCATAGACGATCCCTTGCGGCCCTGAAGCTTCACGCGCCAACCAGGCCCGTGAACTGCTTTGACTTCCGCTCGAAGCTGAGTAATCTCAGCCTGATCGCTTTGGTAGTTGAAAGATCCGAGATATCTCATCGATCTATTTGCTATGACTCTGTATTGCATTAGTGCCTTCCTTTATTCTGATACCATTATACACCAGTTTCACTAAGAAGTACACCAAAAAGTGCACCCTCAAGCATTTAATTCAGTCAACAAGTCATAACCGACGGCTGTCAACCCCGTCGTGGGATGATCGCCTAATGGTCCTACCCCGAGCTCTCCCCCGTCAGCCTCATGAAGGCGTGGTGAAGCCGTAATGAGCTGAGGTAGCGGAAGACCACAGACCTCACATATCCTCTTAGTGTCATTCAGTACGAAGTATTTGTTACATTTGCAGGTATTCATTTCTTCTCTCCGATCTCAGATTTGTAGCCCGTGAAGACTCGCTTCACTCTGGCCCAGAAGCCCAGTGACTCCAGTCGACAGAGTTCATTAATTGCTATGGCTCGTCCAGTGGCCAATTTTGTAGTTTGCAGCCTTAGCGTTCTTACGGCCTCCCTGGCTGCTTCATTCTGAGCGTGGAGCGAATCAAATGCCTCCAAAGGAATTCCAATCGCTTCATGGGCCTCGGCGGTCCAGCCGATGTCGGCATATTCCCATGTGCTGCCTGGAATCGGGACCATGAATCGGTGGAGCCGTACGGTCTCATATTCAACCAAACATGTTGGGCAGGAGTCAGCAAAGTCATCGGCCTCCATGGGGTACCCTGCACACTTCCGGATCTGATGATACATCGAGCCATGCGATGGAACCTCGACTACATCGATGCTACGGACTATCATTCTTTTGCGTGAACTCATGTTATGCTTTCCATTCTAATGCTTCTGCCACGTTTGGCAGGTTGTTGATAAAGATTTCTTTACAACCGAGCGCAATGTCTCGGTGTTCTTTCTGCGTATGGTGGTCGGTTCGTAATTCAATGTAGTGGATCCAAGACCGAATTGTTCCGGCCACGTAGAGTGTGGTAGTGCTGGACAATGGAAGAATCATCCGAGCCGTCTCCCGAGCAATCCCTGCTTCAAGCATTTTCTTATATGTTGCAAATGCGAGATCAACAGACTTCTGAATGTCCTCATCCATCTGGGCATCATGGATCACTTCATCCCCGACCTGTCGATTAGTGAGTCCTTGGCGCCGTTGCTCGATGAACTGTGAGGAAGTCACTTCAGAATAACGCTGAGAGAATTCCTGAAAAGAAAATGAGCGGTGGCGGAGTATCTGCGCCGCAATAGCTCGGCTAGTTGTGATCTCAATTGTCATGGACACCATCTCGAACGGAGAGAAGTGTTTGTTGTCAATGAGATATCTCAGGAGCTTTGGCGCTGTCTTCAAATTCGATTGGTTAGATGGGTTGCTTACCCGAGCGCAAAAGGCGATGAGATCTTCTGTAGGATAGTCGAGAGTGCCGACAATTGGCTTAGATAGTGCAATGAGTCTTGTATGCATGTTATTTCCTTGTGCTTTTTGCGAGAGTGATTAAGCGTTTGCCCACCCGCGGGTTGATGATATTGGCGTAGATGCTACCTAAAAGCATGTGGATCATTACCACAGTGAAGACGTTCAATACAGTGTAAGCCACATGACATCCTGGCAAAAATGTATTAAAAAGATACAACGCGGCAATGGGGTGGAGTATATGAAATATCAACCACAGCGTTAGTAAACCTAAAATTCTCTTAGTTATGTTCATTATACTTCGAATCCTGCGTAACTATGTTTGGCAACGTCACTGTTACCGAACTCATGCGTTCCCCCTTGGTCATTATTTGAATCAGGTGAAAGATTGGCTTGTGCAGATTGCTCTGCATCATAGAATCGCATCTTCGGCCTATCAACGCCGAGAACAAAGCGGCGGTTATACGATACATCGTTATATCGATTCTTCAATTGCTTTATAAGCATCTGGTTAAGCTCTTCAAGTTCTTCAGTGACGATCAAAGCGAGCATTAGGTCAGCAGTCGCTGGTAAGCCGAAACTCTCGGATGTATTCGTAAGATCTACATCAGAATTCTTCATGCCTTCACGATTCGTTTGGGTTGCCGACCACATAACGGTGTTGGTCTCTATAGCCAAGCCCCGAAGCTCTTCAGCGATTGCTTTGATATATGAGTAGGAATTGATGCTTCCGCCCATCCCTTTAATACGGGACGAGGCGCAGATGTTGATATAGTCGACGATGATTACGTCAGGCTCAAAGTTTTTCTTCAACCGCAGTTCATTAATTAGTGCACGAAAGTGTCCAGTGTGCGCTGCTGCTGTGGGATACTCTTTAACGATCAAGCGGCCCTTCGACTTGGCCTTAACTGCTTGGACCTTTGATCGGAAATCGCCCCGTGAGATGCGTTTGAGTTCGTTGATGTTCGTATCGAATAGATTAGCGTCTATACGCTCAGCAATCTTCTCTTCACTCATCTCCATGGTAATATAAAGAACGTTCAAATTGGTTGTAAGATACCCAGCAGCGAGATGACACAGAGCCATACTTTTCCCGGTTCCAGTATTATGGGAGCTGATCCCATTTGTGTAATAGCGATGGTTCTCATGCTCAACAACTATGTCAACAATAGGAATCAAGCCACCAGGTTTCTCTACACTGCCAGAATGAAGTTTGCCATCCTCACATAGAAATGATAAATCGTGCCCAATATAATACTGTATTGAAAGAATATCTTTTGCTTTCTTCCAACCAAATGAAGTTTCAAATAGGTGATCGCCATTGCATCGTACAACACGAGAATTACAACTTAGATAATACTCTTCGTACATACCTTTATCTACGAACTCACCGATCCCAACCCATCCATCAGGTGAAGTGACTTCAATATCAAACCCTTCATCGATCAGGGCTTTAACTTTTGAGATTTTGATGTCCCGTTCTTCATAGAAAGTCTTCGTGGACTTACGCTTAATTCTGACCCTGATGCTGGTGTCAGGATGGACACAACCGCCTAGAAAGACATTCAATGTCTTACGAGTAATTCCACCATTGGTGATCAGATTAAGCATCTCGAGGTCAAATGGAATCTTCTCTTCAATGGTATGGTAATATGCGTAACGGTCATCTGAATTCTCAGACCAATCATGACCAATGTTGCGATCAAAGGATACTGCGAGAGCTGTGGATAGAATAGTAGGGATCGCGCTCTGAGGTGTTTCGACGTCGGTCCCGTTGATGATCTCAATCGATTGGATGACACCCAGATATACTGCTCGATCTTTGCACCATTCTTCAGTAGTTGACAGGAGCCATGTCTCGTCAACTCGCTTATCATCATCCGTGATCGTGAACAAGAGATCTATATACTCAACGATTTCTTGTGCATTCTCAGGCTGCTTATCCAAATTCCCGAATTCGTATTGAAGTGCCGTGCAGTTGGGAAGAGTGTTATACTTCGTCACGAAGGTACAGATGAGCTTAAAGACAAAACGGTCTTTGTTCTCAAAGTACTCGAGCTTAAGGAAAGGCATGACAGCGCGACAATACCGCTCGTTTTGAATCAGATTCTTAATGATGAGTTCTGAAATATCATTCATACAAACTATTATATCAAATCATGTTGAGGATGTACAGGACTAAAGACGATAAACTAAAGGTGATCAATAAACATGTCCAGTATACTGATCACTCATGGTTTACTGTCAGTATCAGGAGCATCCAACATCGAACACAAGTTATTAAGAACGATGTCACCCATCACTTCCCCAAAGTCAGGGTCATTTTGGATGTCTTCACAAGACGCCTCACCGCCGGTGTCGAGAACCTTGAAGTCCAGTGACATCTTGACGACATCATTCTCATCGGGCTTATCCGACAGGAAGTACACCCGGCCAATCCTGACGACAACATTCTTATACCGCCCCTCCATGATTCGGATGGGGCAGGGCTCAGTTGCTGGCTTCAGATCCAACGATGTTTCGGTGATGTATTTCGGAGGGGTGTTCATGCTAATTTTCCTCGACAATGTTGTCAGCCTCATGAGTACCCGACATGGATACTTCACCAATGGCGTACCGAGTTTTGATCCACTCCAAGAAATTGGCGTTGGTCAAGAGCGGCTGCCAGAATTCAGCCGAGGCTGTCTTCTTTTCAGAGTGTGGTTTGCACAAAGGGGTATTACTCGTGGGCGAAGCGAAGGATTCGTAATAACCATTCTTTGGCTTCCGAACATAACCCGACTCCAGTGCGACTTGAAGGAGACCTGACCATTTCATGATCCCGCCTTTCCATGATACTGAGATTGGAATCTTAGACTTCTCTTTTACGAACCGTGACTTCTCAATGTTGATGATGAAGTGGTAGCCTTTAATTCCCGCGCTATCTTTGTCTTGTTGCCGGCCAATAATCCAGATGTTATTCGCAGAGTAGTAAATGCCTGTCCCGCCGGACACGACGTCAGTTGAGAACATCTCTTGTGTTTTGTAGGTGTGGTTCACAGCGAGGAGGGGGATCTTCTTCATCTGAAGGTAGGGAGTCACCATACGAAAGAGGCCCTTGAGCGCTTTGGCACGGGTCATATCGGCCTTGCCGCTTTCCGCGAGGGCATCCTCCAGCTCCTTTTTCGAAGCGAGATTACCAATCGAATCAATGATAAAGATTACATCATCATCCTTACTGAGTTCTTCAAGTTGGTGCACCAGATCGAACTTGAGTTCTTCAATATTCATGATAGGAACATGAAGCACGCGCTCGATATCAATACCGAACGCGTTGAAGTACCCTTGAGGTGTACCAAATTCTGAATCATAAAAGACGAGGACGCAATTCGGATTCTTCTTCATCTTAGCAGCGGCGATGAGAAGTGCGAAGCTCGTTTTGAAATGCTTACTGGGCCCAGCGATTACAGTTAGGCCGGGTGTAAGGCCGCCATCAACCCGCCCGCTGAGCGCCACATTAATCATCGGCACACTTGTCGAGACATGCTCGATGTCATTAAAGAACGGAGAACGCGAAAGGACCTCCGTGTTAGAGAGTCTTGAGCTCAACTTGAGTTTTTCTAGCAGCGATTTGTTTTTCATGTTATTCATGTTATTCATCCCTTTCGAGGTTTATATTTAAGTCAATACCTTGGACCTGCTTTGCTTTCAAAGCTTTGGCCCTGTCTTCGAGCATTTGATTACGGTCGCGAACCGTCGCGCTCTTTTCACGCATCGTGGCTATAAGCCCCTCAAGGTTCTTTTGGACGTAGTCAGTGTCCTTGAGTTGCTCGGGTGTAAATTGCGCTGCCTTGGCGAGGATGTCATTGGCAGCCGCTTCGAGTTCGAGCTCTGCATTAGTTTTGTCGGACATTAGGCTTCCTTTTGCTTTTTAATATCTCTTAGTCTAAAGGCTGTGCAAGCACATCTAGCATGTGCACTGAGCCTCTGTAGTTGAAGAAGGAACATCCTCTCGCTGGGCGCGCCGATGAGTCGGATGATACACACGATGAGAGGGTCAATGCCAATATTGCAAAGACCCCTATCAATAAAACGCTTGAGCACTTGCTCCTGAAGCGGATCAAGATCGGGTTGATTTGGTGGCTGGAATAGTCCCATGCTTCCCCTTCTTCGACGCCCAGTTGATTTCCACATACCGGTCACCGAACTTCTTCAGATCAGTGATGCGGTTGCGGTCGTCTTTCCCTGCGCCATTTATGTTTCGTGATTTTGAATCTGACATATATTCTCAGAGAGTCTTAAGTGCTCGGTAAAGCTCCACGGTCTTACGGATGTCGTATAGGGCATCATGAGCATCGTCTTCGTCAAAGTCGATGTCACAGAACCTGCATATATCAGCGAGCTTGAGGTGAGTGAATTTCTCGCGATGGTCACGAATGAACCACCCTGCTACAGTGTACAAACAGATGGATGGATTCCAAAAGTAACTTCCGAAGAAATTATCTCCGTGATCCTTCCACCACTCCCGCAAGACTTGCTCGTCGAACTTGGAGTTGTAGGCGAAGAGCTGCATCTTGTCTTTGGGATTAAAGCGGGAAACGTACTTTTGGAGCTCGACCGTGAAGTGATCAAAGCATTGAACGGAAGTATACTCTCTCGCCATCACCTCTTCCGGTGTCAGGTGGCACTTCTTAAATGCTTCGTGTGTGAAGCCAGATCGGTGCGGTCGGAATTTGAAATCTCGTTCGGTGATTACCTCGTCCTGCTCGTCCAGCAGAATCACAGCGACTTGGTGGACGCTATGATCACGCTGAATTTCGAGGCCGGTTGTCTCTGTGTCAACGAAGCATTTAATCATACCAGGCCGCCCCAAATCTTGGTAGCCAACTTCTTCTCGTTGGCCGTGAACTTGACGTCCTGGCCAAGGGAATTCTGCCACGTGCTATTCAACACAGTGGTGAGCTCCTTCAACTTGGAAGTGTTTCGCTTGCGGGTGAAGAACGACTGGGCGATGCCGGCACCGCGGAGCTTGGCGACCACGATTTCCTGGATCGCGGGAGCGTTCGGGTCAACGATCGGCTGGGTGAGAGCAATGTCATCTTCTCCACTTGTGATGGTCGATGCGAGTGCTATGTTATCCATGATGTATGTCTCTCTGTGTATGGTTGTTTATTATGGTTCTATTATACCACTGTGCGTGGCGAATGTACACCATTAAATGATTGAAATGTTGGGTAGAAGGATGTGGGATGTCATGACGTACTTCGTCTCTGAGATCGGCACCGTTTCCATGTGAGGAAACAGGAAGTTGGATGGGAAGCATAGCACACTTCCGATCTGTGGCTTAACTTCGACGGCCTCCTCTGTATCCATGATGAACTTTGTTTCACCACCCTCTGCAACAGTGTTGAGATATAGTCGCACCGTTATCTCCCGCCTGCAAACATGGATGGTAGTGTTGTCACAGTGACAGTCATGCCTGCCTACGCCTTGTTCAAAGCGTTCAATGACTGGCGTCTCGAAGGTGTCGTGAATTTCAAAGTCCTGCATGTTCTGGATCTGCGCCTGACATGTTCGCTTGTAGAACTCGTTGGTTGCTATGCGGAACCCTTTCATGATCGTGGCCCGATACGGTTCAAACTCATGATGGTCAATGATGTTCGCCGTTAGCAAATCGTCGAGATCGGTCTTGATGGCTTGCTTCTTCTCAGCATCCAGCCCCTCAAAGATGTCGGTCAACTTCCGACAGAGATCTTCAGGGAATACATGGTTGAATAGTAGGACATAGTCTCGGGTAGTCTTCATGCTTTCTTCCTCCTGACAGGCTTCTTCACCACGTTCTTCTTGACAGGCTTCTTCACCACGTTCTTCTTGCCTACGACTTCCTTCTTGGCAGCCTTCTTCTTGGCTGGAGGGTTACCCTTAACCTTCATGATAGGAGGCTGTGTCGGCGGTCGTAGGGCTTCCTCATGCCTGTTCTTGGCCTCTGTCTCAATGATATGGCGGTACTTAAAGCCATAGGCATCGTAGATCTCGTCCTTCGGGCCACGAAGCTCGGGGTCGAGCCATCCACCCGTACCAGTAACCCTTGGGCCCTCCGGATCAGCGGGGATGGTGGTAAACTTCTTGGGCTTCTTCTCGGGCTTAGGTGCATTGGGATCCCGCTTCTTGCGTCCCTTGAACATTGAAGCGATCTCATCCGTGTGCCCCATACATTCCTTCTTCATCCGCTCAAGGCGGTCGGCATGAATTGGGTAGTGGACTCCATCCTTGACAAGGACGTATGTCTTCCCCTTACTGTAGTAGATGTCTTTGTAGACCTCCGTCAGCTTAGTTAGATCATATTTTCGTTCGTCAGCCATAAGGTTCCTAATAGAGATACAGCGCGGCCGTCTCAGCCTTCTTCATCTGGAGTTTGAGAGGAGCTCTAGAGTTGACAGCAGTGAATGTATATTGCCTGTCCTGTTCAATGAAGTCAAAGAGGTCTCGGTAAGTGTAAGCTTCATTGATCATCTGAAGAACTGCCTTAGTCCATCCCGAGATCTGGTCGTGGTCATCCGTCATACCTGCCACGCGGAACTCGGCGATAGAGATATTGTTCTCTTCATACATATGAAGATCAAGGTACTTCGTCTCAAGAATATCCCGCATGTCGTTGTTGATCAGCAGAGCAATGATCTGAGCCGCGGTAGTCATCTCCCGTCCCGTTCGATTGAGAGGGATTAACGTCCGTAGGAACTGCGAGTCCTGCCTATCATGATAAAGATATGCATAGATGTCGGCTGACATCCGGAACCAGATGGCCATAAGAATCAGTCGGTTGACATCATTCAAGTCAGCGTGGATGTGATATCCGGTGTCAGTTCCAAAATATGCTCCAGTTGCGGTGAGAATCTTGGTCATCTTCCGCACTTCGGACCATGAGGCAGC